>Ga0163144_10004098_pt1 | contig 33043 bp, 23 predicted proteins | sample OliLak19BULKMAT1_FD_123175 | JGI IMG/M metagenome (GOLD analysis project Ga0163144, IMG submission 123175) | Freshwater microbial mat bacterial communities from Lake Vanda, McMurdo Dry Valleys, Antarctica - Oligotrophic Lake LV.19.BULKMAT1 | ecosystem: Environmental > Aquatic > Freshwater >... | reverse complement strand
GTATGCAATCATAGAAAAAAAATCTGCTAAACCAGGTGTAGTAATAGAAAAAACACTGGATAACAATACCTATTGGTGGATAGTATTCCTCATCTTTATACAGGTGGTGTATGTTACGATGGTATATGGCCCTATGGCAGCCTTTCTGGTAGAGTTATTCCCTACAAAAATCAGGTACACTTCTATGTCGCTGCCTTACCATATTGGCAATGGTGTGTTTGGTGGACTGGTGCCGTTTTTAGGGACGCTGATTGTAGAGTTTACCAAAACAACTGCCAATCCATCTGGCGATCCATTGGCTGGTTTATGGTACCCGGTTGGTGTAGCTATTTTATGCCTGATTATAGGAACGATTTATTTACGCAACAAGATTGACACAAATGTAATGGACTAATTTATCACTAATTAATACAATAAACATGAACGCATTAAAAAAATACCTGGGAGTAATCTGGATGCTTTTAGCTCCATCTATTATCATTTTCTTATTCTGGCAGGCTGCAGAAAAAATTGGCCATGCTACCGAGGCCACCAAAGCGAATGTCACATTGCAATGGAGTATCATTCTCATCATCTTTTTACCCATCTCCATTGGGCTGGCAATTTTTGGTTACTATGCCTGGAAAGGATATTATGAGCACTTGCCGGAAAGCTCGTCGGAGATTACGGATTATTAAAAATTAGTGTAGCGGTTGGAGTAACTCAGATTTCTGTTTTATAACTGTTAGCTGTCAACCCTTAACAACGCAATAGCTTTTTGTCTGGATAACATAGTTTGCCTACATTCGGTAAAACTGTGTTATCCTTTTTTATTGATGCGTAGTTGAAAAGCAGTATTCAATCAATCATTATCACTAAAAAAAATGAAGTTGAACCAGGCTAAAAACTGTTTAAAGTGTATTGAAAAATAATAAATCACAATGTCAAAATCCTTCGGAAAAACCTGGTGGGGAGAGCAATGGCTCAACTCTTTAAGCAATATTGACTATAGCAACCGTTTACCAAGGGGCAGCAGTTATGCCAATAAGGGTGCAGTACAAAAAATAACCATTGAAGAAAATCAAATCAATGCTAAAGTTACTGGCAGCAGACCCCAACCCTATACGGTAGATATTATTTTACCGCCGTTTTTTGAGCCGGAATTAGGCAGGTTCATTAAAAAACTGGCCAGCAAACCGGTTATTATATCAAAGTTATTAAACCGGGAACTGGATCCTGAAGTGTTGATAATTGCCGAGGAAATGGGACTAAAGGTTTTTCCAAAACAATGGACAGATTTTAAGATGCAGTGCTCTTGCCCCGATTGGGCAGTGCCTTGCAAACACCTGGCGGCTGTAATTTATAAAGTAAGTGCCGAAATTGATAACAACCCATTTCTGGTGTTTGATTTGCATCGGGTAGATTTAATTGCAGCGCTTAATAAATTGGGCGTTTTTGTACAAAAACAATCAGTTGAAATTCCCAAAATTGCGGCTTTGTATTTTGAGGAAAAAAAGAAAAAACAACCCAAATACAATTCCGAAAATGCTTATCAAAAATTGTCTTTTTCCGGATTGTCACCCATCCACGAACCACTGGTGGCATTGCTTTCCGATTATCCGGCCTTTTACCACGGCAATGGAAATTTCAAAGAAAAATATTTTATCAAAATAAACAAATCGGTTAGCAATGCAAAAAAAGTAGTACAAGGAAAAATCTCACTGGAAAATTTGTTTGCCAAAGCAGTTTATCAGCAACAAAACATTAACCATAAAGCACTTAATAAAATTAGCATCAACGAGCAGTTTGAGTCCAGGGTTTTTGTAAATGAAACGGAGTACTCGTTTATTGATTTCCTGTACCAGGTTGCAAAAATCAATTCTTCCAAAACACTGGATTACCAACCCTCAACAGCGGCATTGCACACGGTGTTGTATTTCGCTATTCATTTACTGGCAAATGGTGCGGTGGTGCCGCAAATTGTACAACTGCAAAAAGGCGATTTCACCATTCGCTGGTTGCCCGCTATATTGAGCAAGGAAGTGAGAAGCCTTGTAGAAAAACTGGAAACCATTCTACCTCCGGATATTTTTGTATGGCAGGAAGAAACAATACAGACCGTGATCAATAAAGACTCCGCTTTTAATTTACTAAGTTTGTTTATTACCGAAATAATTTCCATTTTAGAAGAAGGAACACCCAATGAATTATTGCTGAACCTGTTTTTTAAAAAAGAAAATTACGCATTTAAAAAACCGGGCGAAGAGGCGTTAAGTGGTGGAATAATGGCCTGGACACAGAAGTTTTTTCTTACCCAGGGCAACTACAAACCCATGCTGGTGATAGAAGAATTGGCCAACGAAAATTTTCAGGTAACAATTAATATTGAAAAAAACGGTGCTCCGCCCGCACAATTAATTACACTCCGGGATATTTTAAATTTAAAAAAGTACGAAACGCAGCGGTACGAAATATTGCAGAGTCTAACGCAACTCAGCAGTTTTATAAAAGGGCTTGACGCCTACATTAATAGCAAGGGCGATGAATTAATAGTGATGGACAATGCAACCTTCACGCCCTTTTTAATGCAGATGATTCCTGCCATTCAACTATTGGATATTTCCATTTTATTACCCAAATCGTTGCAGTATATTCTTAAACCAAAAGCAAGTATCAAACTAAAAAGTAAAGAAAAAACGGGTAAATCATTTTTACGCCTTGATGATTTGCTGAGCTTTAACTGGCAGGTGGCCATTGGCGACACATTAATGGATGAGGATGAATTTAAAAGGCTGCTGAAAAAGTCGGATGGATTAATTAAATTCAAAACAAATTATATCTACGTAAACCAGCAGGATCTGGAAAAGCTGCACAAACATTTTACCGAATCAAAAGAATTAACGGCCTTTCAAATGCTACGTGCCGCCTTAAGTGGCGAATACCAGGGCTCAAAAATTAGTCTTACCAATGAGGTAAAGAAAATGATTGACGAGCTTACACACTTTAAAGAAATTGCGCTACCCAAGGGCATCAATGCTACACTTCGGCCTTATCAGCAGCGTGGCTTTTCGTGGATGTACCGCAATGCACAGATTGGCTTTGGCAGCGTAATTGCAGATGATATGGGGCTTGGTAAAACCTTGCAGGTAATTACCACCTTGCTTAAATACAAAGAAGATGGATTGCTGGAAAATGAAAAGGCTTTGGTGGTAGCACCTACCGGCTTGCTTACCAATTGGATGGCAGAAATAGAAAAATTTGCACCAGGTTTAAGGGCGGTTATTTACCACGGCACCAACAGAAAACTGGCCAAAGATGAAGACTATGATGTAGCCATCACTTCTTATGGAATAGCTAGAAGCGATGCCAATAGTTTGAAAAAGAAAAAATGGCATTCGCTGGTAATTGATGAAGCGCAAAATATAAAAAACATCAATACCGAACAAACCAAAGCCATTAAAACCATTGGTGCCAGCAATTTTATAGCCATGAGTGGTACGCCTGTTGAAAATCGCCTGAGCGAATTGTGGAGCATTATGGATTACAGCAACCGGGGCTTTTTGGGTAATATCAAGGAATTTAACGAAGCATACGGTAATCCAATTCAACAATACAATGATGTAGCAACGGCTGAAAAACTAAAAAAAGTAACTGCCCCGTTTATGATGCGGCGGCTAAAATCAGACAGATCCATCATCTCTGATTTGCCCGATAAAATTGAAATAGATTGCTTTTCTACATTAGTAAAAGAACAAGCCGGATTGTATGAAAAAACCCTGCAGAAAGCCATGGAAGAAATTGAAGGGGTAGAAACATTGGATAATAAATCTTTGTTTGTTAGACAGGGTTTGGTATTGCAAATGATTTTGGCGTTGAAACAAATTTGCAACCACCCCACCCAGTTTTTAAAAAACAATATTTTAGACGCTTCGCTGAGTGGTAAAATTGAGCTGCTTTTTAATAAACTGGACAGCATTATAGACAGCAACGAAAAGGTGCTGATTTTTACACAGTTTACCGAAATGGGGCATTTGCTTGAGCGTTTTATTACAGATCGCTACAAGGAAGAACCTCTTTTTTATCATGGTGGTTGCAGCCTAAAGCAGCGGAAAGAAATGGTGGAAAATTTTCAAACAAACAGGGCAGACAAAATATTTATTTTATCGCTAAAGGCAGCCGGTACAGGCTTAAACCTTACTGCAGCCAACCATGTAATTCATTATGATTTGTGGTGGAATCCTGCAGTAGAAAGCCAGGCAACCGACAGGGCATATAGAATAGGACAAAAAAGCAATGTAATGGTACATCGGTTCATTACTAAAAATACCTTTGAAGAAAAGATTAATGACATGATACAATCTAAAAAGGCACTTGCCAACATGACGGTTGCTACCGGCGAAAACTGGATTGGAAATCTAAGCAATAAGGAACTGAAGAACCTATTTGAGATTCCGTAAAAAATTCAATTATTGTTGATTTTTTTTAGACTAAACCTCAATGCTTAAATTTACAATCATGCAAAACAATTTTAAACACCAGAAATTAATTCTATTTAGCATTTTGTTGTTGTTGCTATTTTCCTATCCACTTATTTCAATTGCCAATAAAGCACTGTTGGTAGCAGGTATTCCCTTATTGTTTGTGTACATATTTGTTGTTTGGATAATGGCCATTATAATTTTATATCGTTTGGCAGATCACAATTCCAAAAAACCAAATGAATAACAATATTGTAGTCATATTATGTGCCTTGTTTTACTTAGGGCTTTTATTTGGAGTAGCTTATTATGCAGAATACCGGTTAAAAAAAGGCAGGAGCATCATCAATAATGGCTATGTTTATGCGCTATCGCTTGCCGTTTATTGTACCGCCTGGACGTACTATGGAAGTGTAGGCCAGGCATCTACCATTGGCATCCAATTTTTGGCAGTGTATATCGGCCCCACCATAATGGCGGCTTTATTCTGGCCTGTTTTGCGAAAGATGATCCGCATTTGCAAAACCCAACGAATCAACAGCATTGCAGATTTAATCTCTATCCGCTATGGTAAAAACTTCTCCCTTGCGGTGGTGGTAACAATACTGTGTATGGTGGGTATTATCCCCTACATTGCCCTGCAACTGAAAGCCATTTCAGAAAGCATGAACATATTAATTGGCGCCACAGAAATTGGCACCGGGTTAACCAATATTCTCGGCGACAATACTTTTTATATCGCAGCCGTGCTGGCGTTTTTCATTATCCTTTTTGGAACCCGGTCTATTGATGCTGCCGAAAAACATGAAGGTCTTGTTGCAGCTATTGCCTTTGAATCCATCGTTAAATTAGTTGCCTTTATTGCTGTTGGAATATTTGTTACGTATGGTTTGTTTGATGGCTTTGGAGATATTTTTTCCAAAGCGGCCAACAATGAAACCCTCAATAAACTATTTCAGTTTACCAAAAATACCGATTATACTTCCTGGACCGGCCTGGTGTTATTATCTATGCTGGCCGTTGTTTTTTTACCAAGACAGTTTCAGGTTTCTGTGGTGGAAAATGTAAAAGAAAGCCATTTGAAGAAGGCCATTTGGGTATTTCCATTATACCTTTTGCTCATCACTTTTTTTGTATTACCCATTGCCTTTGGCGGTTATCTTTTATTGGGCAAAACGGGCATCAATGCAGATACCTATGTGCTGGTATTGCCCCTGCAAAATGGCGCAAAATGGCTGAGCTTGTTTACGTTCATCGGTGGCTTTTCTGCAGCTACCAGTATGATTATTGTAGAAACCATTGCCATCAGTACTATGATGAGTAACAATATTGCCACACCGCTTTTACTGGTGGCCAAAAACTTTAAAACAAAGGGCGATGGACAGTTAACCAATTCCATTTTAAACATTCGCCGGTTCAGCATCTTACTAATTATTGCGCTGGCTTTTTTGTACGATAAACTGGTTGCACAACATTTTAGCCTGGTGTCTATCGGCATGGTTTCTTTTGCAGCGGTGGCACAATTTGCACCTGCGGTAATTGGTGGCATTTACTGGAAAGATGCTTCGCAAAAAGGAGCCATGGCGGGCATCTGCATAGGTTTTTTCATCTGGTTTTATACAGCGGTTATTCCCTCTATGGCAAGTACAGGGTTTGTTGATATCAGCATCATCAACAATGGACCATGGGGCATTTCGTGGCTAAAACCGCCTTCGCTTTTTGGTATGCAGGGCATGGATTCCATCACCCATTGCTTCTTCTGGAGTATGTTTTTTAATATCCTCCTATTTATATTGGTTTCGCTCTACAGTAAGCGATCTGCACAGGAAATTTACCAGGCGGAAATTTTTGTAGATATCTTTCGATATTCTGTTGCTACTGAAAAAAATGTGCTGTGGAAAGGAACAGCTTACCTGCCGGATTTGAATTCGCTGCTGGCAAATTTTTTAGGCAATGAACGGGCAGAAAAACTACTGATCACGTATGCCCAAAGAAATAAAATATCCTTAGAAAATAAAAGAGCAGATCCACGGCTGGTAAACTTTGCAGAGAAAGTGTTGGGAGGTGTAATTGGTTCGGCATCGGCCCGTATTATGGTAAGCAGTGTAACTAAAGAAGAAGAGTTGAAAATAGATGAAGTCTTAAATATTTTGCGGGAGAGTCAGCAAATGATGGAGTTAAACAAAGAACTTCGTAAAAAATCTTCTGAACTGGAAAAAGCAACCAAACAATTAACTGCGGTGAATGAGCAGTTGACCGAAATGGATAAAACCAAGGATGAATTTTTATATACCGTCACGCATGAACTACGCACACCCGTAACTTCTATCAGGGCAATGGCAGAAATTGTGCATGACAATACAGATATGGAGGAAGACCAGAAGCTGCAGTTTTTAGCCGGCATCATTAAGGAAACCGAACGCCTGAGTCATTTGATTACGCAGGTACTCAATCTTGAAAAATACGAAAGTGGAAAACAACTATTGAACCGCACGAGTGTACAGTTAAATAGTTTGATAAAAGATGCCGTACAATCCATCAAGCCATTGGCAGATGCGAAAGGAATTACTACCGCTATAAAAATTCCGGATAGTATGTTTTTGGTGCAATGCGACCCGGATTTAATTATGCAGGTATTGAACAATCTACTATCCAATGCTGTAAAGTTTGCACCGGAAAAAGGGCTTGTAGCAGTATCGGTACACAACAATTTAGACGGCCTGCAGATTTGGGTAGAAGACAATGGCAAAGGCATTGAAACCGGTTTACAGGAATTGATTTTTGATAAATTTTTTCAGGCAAAAAATCAAACGTTGCGTAAGCCGGAAGGCAGCGGACTTGGGCTGGCGATTTGCAAAAAAATAATTGATTTACATGGGGGCGATATTTGGGTGGTGAGTAAATTGAACCATGGATCAAAATTTATTTTTACCTTACCCGCAATTTAAAAAACGTTATTGGATGGAAGCAATAAAGAAAGTACTGGTGGTGGATGACGACCCCTACATATTGATGTCGTTGGAATTTCTAATGAAAAAAAACGGTTATGATGTAATGATTGCCAGGAATGGTACAGAGGCATTGGAGCTAATTGAAAAACAAATACCAGCACTGCTGCTGTTGGATATTATGATGCCGGATGTAGATGGATATGAAATTTGCAGACAGGTAAAATCATCTGAAAAATTAAAGGCTATTAAAGTTGTTTTTTTAAGTGCCAAAACAAAAGAAGCCGACATACAAAAAGGATACGATTTGGGTGCTGCTCTCTATGTAAAAAAACCTTTCAGCACCAAGGAACTGGTAAAACAAATAAATGACTTATTGAAGTAGATTTTGGTTAATGGTTATCCTTGTGTTTTGGGGAAAAACATAAGGATATTTTGGAAGAAATTCGTTTAAAGTTTTCCTGCTGTAGCATTGCTTTATTTCACGTTAATCCCCAATGCGATATAAATTGCCTCCAATATTGCGGGCCTCACATTTAGTTTTGATAGTGTAGGATTATTGCCATCCGGTGTTACCCTGTTACTAAGAAAAACAAATACTAAATTACTTGCAGGGTCTGCCCATACACAGGTACCTGTAAACCCCGTATGACCAAATGTAAGTGGTGAAGAAGAAAAACTGGGATAGGGTTCCGGCTTGCTGCGATTATCCTTCTCCGGCTTATCAAAGCCATAACCACGGCGGCTGATAGCACTGTGGTACCCGGTAAATAAATCAATTGTTTCTTTTTTAAGATAGCGTTTACCATTGAATGTGCCACCATTCAACAGCATCTGCATAATTACTGCCATATCGTACGCATTGCTAAATAAACCTGCATGCCCTGCCACACCGGCAAACATAGCTGCACCCGGGTCGTGTACATCGCCTCTTATCAGTTGCTTTCTAAATATGGGCTCCTGTTCCGTAGGTACTATTCTATTCATGGCCATATGTTCCCTGGGCTTAAATCCGGTACTTGTTAAACCGAGTGGTTTGTAAAATGCTGTTTGTACATATTCATTGAGTGGCATACCATTTATTGCTTGTGATATCTTACCTAAAAAAATAAAATCGTTGTCGCTGTACACGTACTTGTTGGCTTTAGATAAAGGGCTTTGTAATATCCGGCTCATCATGCTGTCATTCCAGCTATTTCGCAGGTATAAATTTTCTGCAACTCTAATGCTGAAAGTATCATTTTTAAATGCAGAAAAGTAATGGGGTATTGGATTACCGGTTGAGTCTACAATCTCTTTATAAAAAGGAATATAGGCTATAAGCCCGGCCTGGTGTAATAAAATATTTTCGATAGTAAGATTTTCTTTGTCGGTTCCTTTTGTAACTGGCAGATAGTGACCAAGCGTTTGCTTTAAGTCAATTTTTCCTTCTTCATACAATTTCATTATTGTTAATGTAGTTGCACAAATTTTAGTAACGGATGCCATATCATACACCGATGTGTAAGCAGTTTTTTCCAGGCCATCGTAGTTGAAATTGCCAAAGGCTTTGTGGTAAACTATCTTTCCGTCTTTAGCTGCCAACACTACACAACCTGGGGTGGCACCACTGCTGATTGCATTGTTTGCTATGGAATCAATCGCATTAAAAGTGCCGTAATTAATTGTTTTTTTACCAGGCAAAAAAAATGCTGTTGTATTAATACCGCTGCCATATTTATAGGCGTCACAAACCGTAACAGGTAGTTTCCCTTTGGCCGCAATTTTACCTTGCAGCAAATGGAAGGCAGCTTGTTGTGTTATAGTATCGTCTTCGTAACAAGCAACTAAATTAGCAGCATTACAAAAGTTTTTAATGGTGTAGGGATTACCAAAAACAAAACTAATGCTATTGGTTTGTTGCTGTAATTGTTGTACTAATTGCGTAGCTGCAGCACTTATTCCAAAGTTATTAAAAGGGGTACGGCTATAGGCATGAATACCAATCACCACTTTTTTATACCTGCTTTTAATTGAATCGATAATAGCAGCAACACTACCGCTATCTGTTTTATAATTAAAATAAAAAGTAGCTGCTTTGTAGGATTCTTTCATATTCTTTCCAAAGGCATTGCTACTATCTAAACCAATGCCAACATAAGCAATTTCGTTAGTTGCAATTAATGGGAAAAAATCATTGCCTGTTTTATTAAGAACAGTAATTGCATTTTCAGCAACTAACTTTTTCATGGCAGGTATTCCGTTATTGAGGTCGGATGCTATGTTGGGTAATACAACCGGTTTTGAATTAATCCCTATGTATTTATATTTTGCCAGCAACACTTTTCTACAATGTTCATCAATTTCATCCCAGGCTATCAGTTTATTATCAACAGCTGCCTTAATTTTTTCAATTACAAGTACTACATCGCCCGGTAAGCAAAGCATATCGTTACCGGCAATTATTGATTGCACAGAAGCTTCCCCGTCAGGAAAATATTTTTTTACCCCCTGCATTTCCAAAGCATCTGTAAAAGTGAGGCCCTGGTAACCAAGTTTGTCTCTCAACAATCCTGTTACATTATTTTTAGAAATGGAAGTAGCCCTGTTGGCTGCAGTATCAATAGCAGGAATATAGAGATGAGCAATCATTACACTGCCAATGCCAGCTTCAAAAATTTTCCTGAAAGGATATAATTCCAATGAATCCAGCTGGGCCATACTTTTATTGATAATGGGCAAATCTTTGTGAGAATCAACCTCTACATCTCCATGGCCGGGAAAGTGCTTGGCACAAGCCAATACTCCAACATCCTGCATACCTTTCATGTATTGAATGCCAAACAGGGCAACTTTATATTTGTCTTCACCAAAACTGCGGTCATTTATTACCGGATTATTGGGGTTGTTGTTTACATCCACTACCGGCGCAAAGTTTACGTGTATACCCAATCTTTTACATTGTTCACCCACCAATTTGCCATACTGATATATAATATTACTATCCTGCACTGCACCCAACATCATTTGATGTGGCAATGCCTGTACACTATCAAACAACCGCATACCAACGCCCCATTCCGCATCTATACTAACCAGTATAGGCGTTTGTGCAATACGTTGTAAATTATTTAGAATGGTACCCTGCATTACCGGGCCACCCTGAAAAAGACAGACACCGCCTATATTGTATTTTTGCACCATTGCCCCAACCAACGAATCATAATAAATGGGCATTTTAGTTTGGGGATCCATGCTGGTTAACCGAAGCACCATTAACTGGGCAATACGCTGCTCTTTTGTAAGGGATTTTAGCACACTATCTGCCCAGGCATTTGCAAGGCTATTGTTACTTTTAATCTGCGACTTGGCAATGGCGCTAATTGCCAGCAACACTATAAGAAGATTTTTTTTCATACTCAATTTGTTAGCCACAAAGTAAGAAGATTTGAACAGAGATACTTTTGGAAAATAATTTTTAATCTTACAAAATATCTTTTAACTGTTTAGTGGCTTATTGTTAGGGCAATAATATTTTTATTTTTTAAACCGCTTTTTGTCTTACATTTTTTTAACAATCCTGCCTGCAACTTTATTAAAAAACAATCCTTTACTTTGTGCATATGAAAAAAATAATGCTTTCTTTATTATTGTCGGGTACAGTTTTTTGTGCGGCAGTTGCACAGCCTGGCTTTGATGGCAATGAAGTACAGGGAGAGTTTGGCGTTTCAATTGGTACAGCTCATTATTTTGGCGATCTCAACACAAATGCATCTTTAAACAGACTTAAACCAGCTGTCGGTGTTTTTTTTAGGAAACAGTTTAATAATTACCTCGGCTTAAGAATTAGTACGCATTATGCACAGTTGGGGTTTAGTGATATTTACAGTAAAAACGATTATCAAAAAAGCAGAAACCTTAGTTTCAATACGGATATCTGGGAGTTTGCCTTACAAGGTGAATTTAATTTTTTTAAATTCATGCCCAACGATCCGGCCTATTCCTTTACTCCATTTGTAACATTGGGATTAGGGGTGTTTAGTTATAACCCTTATGCTTACCTAGATGGCAAAAAAGTTTTTTTACGCCCTTTAGGTACCGAAGGACAAAATATTGGTTACGCAGGAGTAGATGGGAAAAAACGCAAACCTTATGGCAGCATGGCTGTTTGTGTACCCATTGGAATGGGCATTAAATACAATATAAGTCAGAAAGTAAACCTGTCCTTTCAGATAACACACAGGCTTACCAGCACAGATTACCTGGATGATGTTAGTACAACTTTTATTGGGGTTGATAAGTTTGTTCAGTTGCCAAACGGTCAATTATCTACTGCTGGCTTATTACAAGATAGAAGTTATGAGAAAGGTGTACCAATTGGCATTGAAGGCAGGCAACGTGGCTGGAGCAAACAAAAAGACCAATACATCATTGCTGAAATGTGCTTTTCATTTAACATCAGCACTTACAAATGCCCTTCTAATTTTTAATAGCTTCAGAAAAATCTTTTACTTTACAAATACTCCCATCCATATTTTACAGCCTTCTTTTTTTTCGTCAAAGTACATTTACAGGGAATTCGCTAGCTTGAATTTATTACTAAAAAGCGCTGGTAATTTTACAACAGCCGACTTTAACAACGGCATGCCCTGCTTTTTTTATAAACCTGGCTATTTCATTTTTGGAATTACCGCTGCTTTTTTCCAAAATACGGAGAACTCCGCCTCCTTCCTTTTTACATAACCCTTACCAGATAAAGGTTTCAGCGTTTGGTATAGCTTATGTAATTATCGGAACAGATAAATAACCCCCAATCTGTTCCCATGATTACAAACTACACTCTCTTACTCACATTAGCTTTTGCCACCTGTGCAATTGCAATAAGATTACAGATAAATAAAATAGCCATTAATAAAATTGGGACTGTGGCACCAGTCCGCAACATGTTTATTTCAATTTGCTTATTACTTTGCTTTAATGCAAATAGTCAAACTGTTTATTATCCTGCAAAGGCATCAAAACTACTGCAGACTACTGCCAATGACATGGCAATGCTTTTGCAAAAAGCTATAAAGGGCAGCAGTTTTACAACACTGCCTTATACAAGTTTACCTGCTACCGGTATTGTGTTAATATACGATTCAACTGGAACAGGCAACCAATTTTGTAAAGTAAAAGGGAATGGCAATGGCTTTATTTCCTTTTCTGCTCCGCAGGATAATGGCCTCAACTTTGGCATTTACCAATACATTCAACAGCTAGGATTTCGCTTTTACCAGCCCGGTAGCATTTGGGAAATCATTCCTGTACTTTCTTCTCCTTACAAAAACATTGATACTACCTATACCTGCCAATACAAATACAAAAACTGGTTTATTAGTGGTGGGCACAATGCCTGGGCAATGGACAATGATAATAGTTACTATTGGGAAACCTATTTTGGTGAAAATGGCCACCAGTGGTCATTGTATCAGCGAAGAAACAATATGACCGGTGCTTACAGATTTACCGGTCACCGGGATGATATAATGACAGCTGACTACTTAACCCAATTAAAAAACAATCCCTGTTATGTTGGGCCTTATAATAATTCAAGAGTGGCAACACTACAATCGGTGCCAGATGTAAATAATACTGCTGCCATGCAATTGTGGGGAACCGGTATTGAACAAAAATTTTCAACTTATAAAAACACCATCTTTAACAACAAAGACGTTTATGCCAATTATTATAGAAACTTTAGCTACAATAATGAATATGTGGGGATAGAAGTTCCGGATGGCGCCCATTGGGCCAATACAATGGATAACAATGGTTGCGGAACAAAATTGCTGTTAAAAGCCAGCGACCAGCATTTTACTTTGGCAAATTTTATAACTGCTTCTATCAATAATAAATATCCTGATAAAAAATTTCAGTTATATGCATACGATAGCCATGCAGATATTCCATCTGCAAATATTAACATCAACAGTGCTATTGATGTGCAGGTAGTTGCTACCGCATTTCAAAATGAAAGCAGTGCAAAAGGATTGCTAAACAGGTGGTATGGTAAATCAACCAATATTTCAGAATATCATTACCTCAACCTGCCACAATGGAGTGGCGAAACCCCGTCTTTTTATCTGCAGGAATTAAAAACTACACTACAAAGGCTTAAAGAAAAAAATAGCCAGGGCATTGTGTGGGAAGCGTCTCCGGCCAAATTTGCGAGCTTGCCCTTTTTACTAGCCGCCAATACACAATTAAAAGATGGCATTTTGGTTGACAGCAGTCTGCATGAATTTTGTTACAATCTTTTTGGTAATGGTGCTGCTTCCATATCCAAGTTGCTGCAATTGTGGGGAGATGATAAAACTGTAACAGTATCAAATGGTATACAGGATAATAAATACAAAATGTCTCTTTACTTTCAGTTGGTAAACGAGGCAGATAACCTGGCAAAAAATGATCCGGCCATTATAAAACAGCGATTGAATGAGCTTAAAGCTTACCTCCATTACATGCAGTTGTTTTATGACTGGACTTTTGATCAGCAGTCCTACAAGCTTAAAGCCACCAAAGCAGCAACACTTTGTTTATATCTTGCCAAAATAAACCGGCTCCAGGTTGTAAACAGCTTTTATCTTATCAGCGATATTGTAAATAAATACCAGCCATCCGATAGCATTTATCTGAGGTATAATACCATTAACGGCACAGCTTATCAAAACGGCAATTTACCCTTAATAACAACCGAAGAAATCAATGTATATTTTGCAAAAGACTTACAAAAAGAGGGTGATTTAATCAACCAGTTTTCTTTTGCAACTATTGCTGCAATTAAGGCTGATTTTGATAAAAGCAATCTTGTTACTGTAGAGAAAATAGATGTTTTCATCAACTTCACCTATGGAAAAGACTACGCCAGCAGAAGTGAGATAGACATTAAAGCAGATAAAGCAGGTAGTTTTCAAATTAAATACAGTCCTCAATTTGGCATGCCGCAAATGGGTTATATTAATTTTACAGTGGAGGCTGCAGATAAAACAACAGGTATTGTTAAAGATTTTTCTATAGATAGAAATGGAACGGCCGGCATTCTATATGTTGCCTTGCCTGCCGCAGGAACATATAAACTTACGGTTACCACTAAATATAAATCGGCCTTAGCGCTTACCATTACTACCAACGGAAATTATTTTTACCGCAATGGTCCGTTTTTGGGTAATACCATCGAAAACTACAGAGGTAATTTACTAAGTCTCCCTGGCTACTTTCATGTACCATCGGGGCTAAAAAAAGTATATTTCAGTATAAATAACAGTAACCCCGGTGGCATGGGATATGCAACAGCAGCAGCAATTAACGCAGCTTTTTTATTTAAAGACAATAACAATAACCCTGTAACTGCAAAGCTGGTAAACAGCAATGATTCTGCACTTTTTTATTTAGATATACCAGCGGGTAGTGACGGTTATTTTTGGAAGGCTTTTAAAATGGAACAGTACCGTTTCTGTTTTTCCAACATCAGTAATGTGCAGTGGTATGCCGCTAAAAAAGCCTGTACTATTGCAGATTTTAAAATTACAGTAGAAAATAAATCGGGCAATTGCGTTACTAAACTAAGCTCGATAGCAACAAACGGCAATTTAAAATGGCAGGTGTACGATGCCGGCATATTGTATGAATATCCCAACATTTCCGTAATTGATTTGCCCAATATCATAAGCCCCAATGCCATTATTACCTTATTTAACGGCAGTGATTGTTATACTACAAAAAGATTGGGTGATGATCCTTTATATATAAAAAGTTTAACAGCCTGCGCAACCGGAAGCGTCATACCTGCATTAGCAGCAGCTGTGTCTGTTTATCCTAACCCGGGCACTGGCATTTTCAAATGTCAGCAAAACGGGCAGGCGGTATTAGCCAATGACATTTTAATTTATAATTCCATGGGCAGTAAGGTGGCCACTTTCAGCAATACCCAACAATTTAACATTGTTCAACTACCAGCTGGTATCTATTATTATCAGGTAGTTATTGAAGGGCAGCCTTACAGAGGTAAACTGGTAAAAGGCTAACATTTGCACCCATCGCTTATTGCAACTAAATTTTACTACTTTTGCAGCCCTCCGTTAAGTGCTTTGCTTAGCTGGGTTTTTATCATTGGGTATGAGTTTAAAAGACAGTATAGATATGCAACGGCTTCCAAGCCATATCGCCATCATTATGGATGGCAATGGACGTTGGGCACAGGAAAAGGGGGAAGACCGCCTTTTTGGTCATTTGCATGGTGTGGAAAGTGTCCGCAATATTGTAGAAGGCTGTGCAGAATTGGGTATCGGATATCTAACCTTATATGCTTTTAGCACCGAAAACTGGGACAGACCAGCCAATGAAGTAAGTGGATTAATGGAAATTTTGGTTGATACCATTCGCAAAGAAGTGCCCACGCTTAATAAAAACAATATTAAACTACATGTAATTGGCGATTTAAATATGTTGCCGGACAATGCCAAACTTGCACTAAAAGAAGCACTACAGGAAACAAGTGTAAACACTGGCTTAAATTTGGTAATGGCATTAAGTTACAGCAGCAGGTGGGAGTTGGTAAATGCAGTGAAAAACATTGCTATTGATGTAAAAGAAGGAAAGCTTTTACCCGATGGGATTACACAGGAAACCCTACAAAAGTATCTGTCTACAAGCGAATTTCCCGACCCGGAACTAATGATAAGAACAAGCGGGGAATACCGAATCAGCAATTTTTTATTGTACCAGCTTGCTTATGCAGAGTTATATTTTACCAATACCCGGTGGCCCGATTTCAGAAAAAATAATCTGTATGAAGCCATCATTGATTTTCAAAACAGGGAGCGACGTTTTGGAAAAACAGGTGAACAATTAAGCAATAAAGAAGATGTTGCAGGTTAGTATTTACCCATTTTTTAAAAGGAGTTTTCTTTATAAGCACCATCTTATAAAGGCAGGGCTGGCCAATGGTTTAACAAATAGTTTTCATAATTGCAATTAAATTGCCGTTCGTAAAAAAATATTGATGCACAGGATTTACCAAAACTTTTTATTGATTGTATTAACAACATTTTTCAGTAATTCTCTTTTAGCACAGGTTGATACCCTTCCTCCGGTTTCCATAAATCCACAGTTATTAGATATATTTAATACAAAGCCGCCCAAAGAATATACTATCGCTGGTATTACCGTAACAGGTAATAAATCTTTTGATCAAAACCTCATCATCTCCATCTCCGGCTTAGCAGTTGGCGACAAGGTATTGATACCGGGAACAGATATATTTAGCAAGGCCATTACCAAACTATGGAAACAAAATCTTATCGCCGATGTAGAGGTATATTTTACCAACCTTATTGGAAATGACCTTTACGTAGAGTTGGCAATTGTAGAACGACCAAGGCTGGCAGATTTTAAATTTATTGGTGTATCCAAAGGTGAGAAAGATGATTTAGATACTAAATCAGGTCTTTTTAAAGATAGGGTAGTTACGGAGAACATGAAGGTAAGTGCAATAGATGCCATCCGTAAATTTTTTGCTGATAAAGGCTACCGGAATTTAAAAGTGAGTTTAAAAGAAGAACCTGCAAAAGCATTGGCCAATGCGGTTGTTCTTACATTTATTATAGAAAAGGGAAATAAAGTAAAAGTTAATTCCCTCAATTTTGCCAATAACGAATATTTGCCCGATAATAAGCTTAAGAAGCAAATGAAAGGAACCAAGGAATTGTCAAGGTTTACACTGTACCCACCAGTAATAAACAGTCCTTTTGGCGATACAAACCGCACTATCACCTTTAAAGAATATTTGAAAGATTATGGCTACCTTTCTTATTCAAAAACCAAAGAAGCAATAGATCCATATTTTAGGTTTAAACTATTTAGTTCCGCAAAATACAATCCCAAAAAATACGAAGAAGATAAAGAAAAGTTGTTGGATTATTACAACAGCCAGGGCTTTAGGGATGCCAGCATAATTAAGGATACTGCTGTTTCAAACAGCCAGGGTAACCTTGATATTCATATTAAGATGAACGAAGGAAATAAGTATTATTTCGGTGACATCATCTGGAGAGGTAATACAAAATATTCCGACTCTATACTAAATGTTTTTTTAGGGATACGTAAAGGCGATATCTACAACCTGGAAGTACTTAACAAACGACTGGGCAAACAATTAAGTGCTGATGGAGGTGATATTCAAAGTTTGTATATGGATGATGGATACCTGTTCTTTAGAGTTGAGCCTATTGAAACCTCCGTATACAATGATACCATCAATTTTGAAATTCGCATGCAGGAAGGGCCGCAGGCAACAATTGGTAAAATAGAAATTAGTGGCAACGATAAAACAAAAGATTATGTAATTCGCCGGGAATTAAGAACCGTTCCGGGTGAAAAATTTAGTCGTGCAGATATTATTCGTACCCAACGGGAATTAGGTCAATTAGGCTTTTTTAACCCGGAGAAAATTGTTCCCAATGTAGTTCCTAATTCAGATAATGGTACCGTGGATATTAGTTGGGGTGTAGAGGAAAAATCCAATGATCAGCTGGAATTATCCGCAGGTTTTGGCGGTGGAATAGGCTTAACCGGAACGCTGGGTATTACATTCAACAACTTTTCTATTAATAATATTTTCAATAAAAAAACATGGGATCCATTACCCTCCGGAAGTGGTCAAAAATTAAGTGCAAGGATACAATCTAACGGAAGGGCTTTCCGTACCTACAATCTTTCTTTTACAGAACCATGGTTGGGTGGCAAAAAACGCAACTCATTTTCTGTAAGCGTTTACAACACCAAACAAACCAATTCGTTCAACCAGTTTACCGGGCAATTTTGCAGATCATGCGGAGATACCTCTTACTTAAAAATTACAGGTGCCAGTATTTCATTGGGTAAACAATTAAAATGGCCGGATGACTATTTTTCATTGGTTACTTCTCTCAATTTTCAGCAATATAGTTTAAGAAACTATGCAGTTAACGGGTTTGGCGGGTTAAGCAACGGTGTATCAACCAATATCAGTTTAAGGGTTGCGCTTGCCCGCAGTTCAACAAGTGGAAGCCCGATTTTCCCGACCGGTGGGTCTAATTTTTTATCGAGCGTTCAGTTTACTTTACCCTACTCTTTAATGGGCATTGTAAATAAAACGGATAATGAATTTAAGTATCCCGAATTTCATAAGTGGTTATTTACCGGTGAATATTATATTCCAATTGGAACAGCAAAAGGAGCAGACAAAAACCGCCAGTTTATTTTAAAAGCGGCAGCAAAATATGGCTTTATTGGTAAATACAGTAAAGACAAACAGGTATCGCCTTTTGAAAGGTTTCAGGTAGGAGATGCCGGCCTTAGTAATAACTTTGCCTTATTGGGATATGATATTATTGCACACAGGGGCTATCCAATTTACTCCAGTTCAGACCCTAAGGTGAACCCTGAAAATACGACCCCTTCTCAATTCTTTACCATCTATAATAAATATACATTAGAATTGAGATATCCATTTAGCACCAACGCAAGCAGTACAATCTATGGATTGGCATTTTTTGAAGCTGCTAATGGATGGTATAGTTTTAAAGAATACAATCCATTTAAATTACGTCGTTCCGCTGGTGTAGGTATGCGTTTCTTTTTGCCTATGTTTGGTTTGTTAGGGTTTGATTATGGTTTAGGATTTGATAGGATTAAACCAGGAGAACCTATAAAAAGTGCTTACAAGTTTACCTTTATGCTTGGGCAGGAGCCTCAGTAACTTTTACGAAAAACAAGCGAATGTTGAAAAATGTTATTGGCAACTGGCCGGTACTGTTTTAATAATTGGTACTTAACCTTTTTGCTGAAAAGAGTTTTTGAACAAAGTAAAATAAAGATTCACCAGTTAGATATTGTTAACCATAAAAATTATTACATTGAAAAAGTTATTATTGGTTGCCTACAGCATTTTTATTATTGGCTTTGTTGCTACTGCCCAACGCTATGCGGTGATAGATTCAAAATATATTTTGGAGAAATTGCCGGAGTATAAGGAGTCTCAAACCAAGCTTAACCAGTTTAGTGCACAATGGCAGCAGGAGATTGAACGAAAACAAACCGATCTGGATAAAATGTATAAAGACTTTGATGCTGAGCAGGTAATGCTGAGTGATGATTTAAAAAAGAAAAGGGAAGATGAATTGTACAACAAGGAAAAAGAGGTAAGAGATTTACAAAAAAAACGCTTTGGATTTGAAGGCGACCTCTTTAAAAAAAGGCAGGAACTTATAAAACCTATACAGGACAAGGTTTATACCGCTATTCAAAAATTGGCGGTAGATAAAACTTTTGATTTTATTTTAGACAAAAGTGAAGGAATTACTGTTATATTTGCCGACCCAAAACTTGATAAGAGTGATGATGTGTTGAAGTTTTTGGGTGTTAAATAAAATAAAAAGTGCGATTTAGGTGCATCTTATCGATGTTTATACAGTCTTATCGTTAAGTATAAAATAATTTTATAACAATAACTAAAGTCCATTTATTAACAACAGCCACACCGCTTTTCAATTTTACAAACAGTTTAAAATTTGGGAATAGCATTTTCGGTAGGGTTTAAACAGCTAAAAACAACAATGAAAAATTTAATTGCAGCAGTAGTATTTGTAGTTTCAATGTTTGGGGTAACCAATACTGCATTTTCACAAAACAAAATTGGGTACATTAGTACCGAAGAATTAATTGGTACGATGCCTGAGGCTGAAAAAGCAAATGCACAGTTACAAGACTATCAAACCTCTTTACAGCAACAAGGACAGGATTATTACAGGGAATTGAATGAAAAAGACAGTATTTTTCAACTGGATTCTTCCAAACTTTCTCCAGCAGCAAAAGAATTAAGGAGAAATGATTTAATTGCTTTATATCAAAAAGTACAAGGCTGGAACCAAACCATGCAACAAAAAGTTCAGGAAAAATCTCAGGAATTGATCGTTCCAATAAGGGCCAAAGCCTTTGATGTAATTAAAGCTGTTGCCAAAGAAGCGGGATACAGTTATGTATTAGAAGCAGGTTCTGTATTGGTAGGCCCTCCGGGTGATGATATTTTGATCTTGGTAAAAAAGAAAATGGGTATTGTACCACCTGCACCAAAGACAGCACCTGCAGGAGTTAAACCAAAACAATAAATAAATAAATTTTATATCAATAAAAAGCCATCCACTAAACCGGATGGCTTTTGTATTTTTGAAATATGCTAAAAGGGCCCATTGGAGTTTTCGACAGCGGTTACGGAGGATTAACCGTATTAAAAGCAATTACATCAAAACTGCCACAATACGACTATGTTTATTTAGGTGATAATGCAAGAGCTCCTTACGGTAACCGTAGTTTTGATACTGTTTACCAGTATACACTTCAGTGCGTAAAATGGTTTTTTAAGCAAGGCTGTCCGCTGGTTATTTTGGCCTGCAATACTGCTTCAGCAAAAGCATTGCGTACCATTCAGCAAAACGATTTACCCAATATAGATCCGGAAAAAAGAGTATTGGGTGTTATAAGGCCAACTTCTGAAATTATTGGAAGGTTTACTAAAAGCGGCCACGTGGGTATTGTAGCAACAACCGGCACAATACAATCGCAATCGTACCTGATAGAAATCAAAAAAAAATTTCCCGATTGTACTGTGTACCAGCAAGCCTGCCCCATGTGGGTTCCCTTGGTTGAAAACAGGGAATTTGATAACCCCGGCGCAGATTACTTTATAGAGAAAAACATAGAACAGCTGCTAACCCAGTCAAATAAGATTGATACTTTACTGCTGGCATGTACCCATTATCCGTTATTGATAAATTCGTTAAGAAAGTTTGTTCCGCCAACCACCGCTATCATTGCTCAAGGTGATATTGTAGCCGATAGCCTGGCAGATTATTTACATCGGCATCCTGCTATTGAAAACAACTGTTTAAAATCAGGGCAACTGCAATTTTACACAACAGATAATACAACCGACTTTGATGAAAAAGGAGCATTTTTTTATGGTGAACCTATCCAATCCAAGTATGTTGCTTTGTAAAGAAAAAATTATCTTAATTCTATTCCTTTCATCATAAAATTTTCCCTTACCTTCGCCGTCCTTTCACAAACAGCGGGGATGGTGCCCTGGTGTACTGTTGATAATACGTTTTAGAAATAATATTTTGTAAAAGGAAAAAAATAATACAATGCCAGGTAAAAAAAGAACCTATCAACCACATGTCCGCCGCAGAAAATCTGTTCATGGTTTTCGCCAGCGTATGCAAACAGCTAATGGCCGCAAGGTATTGGCAAGCCGTCGTAAAAAAGGACGTGTTAAATTGACTGTGTCTGACGAGCGTTTCGGTAAAAAATAATCCTCTTCCCTTAGTTGGGAAAACCAGGTTTAAAAATATAAGCTCTCCTTTGGGAGAGCTTTTTTAATTTTGACTAATTGGAGCAACAACAACGATATAAGCTAGGTAAACAGGCTCGTTTAAAAAGCAGGAAGGTAATAGATTGCTTGTTTAAGGATGGTAAATCGTTTACTGTGTTTCCATTTAGGGTGATATACCAGTTTACAAAACTGCCAGTTACCCCTGATGCCTTTCAATTACAAGCTGGTTTTAGTGTAAGTAAGCGGCATTTTAAAAAAGCGGTTGACAGAAACCGTATAAAGCGGTTGATGAGAGAAGCTTACCGGTTACAAAAAAACGAGCTGGAAACAAATATCCAAAAACTACCTGCTAACGGGTGCAGCGCAAAATGGTTGGTGGGGCCACCAACCACGGCCCAGCCAGGGTCGGTGTCACCACCGACCGAAAACGGGAGTGACAATTTTAAACCCACCCCTGCTAACCTTGTCTTTTTTATGATTTATACCGGAAAGGATCTGCCCGATTACCCATTGGTGTTTGAAAAAATAAAAGGTATTTTATCAAAACTTCAAAAGATATCCAATGAAACAATTGATGCAAATACTTAGCCTGCCCTTTATCTTTTTGATAAAATTGTATCAATGGATCATTTCTCCCTTGTTGGGGAAAAGCTGTCGCTATACACCCACCTGCTCTAATTATGGTTTGCAGGCATTTAAAAAGTATGGACTATTTAAAGGGCTCTGGCTTACAGTAAAAAGAATTGCAAGGTGCCATCCCTGGGGTGGGCATGGGTACGATCCGGTGCCATAAAAATCTGGTAAATTAAAGCCGCCCTTTCAATCCAAAATTTATAATTCAAAATAAAATGATACCGATTGATGCTTTCATCTCCCGTTTTTCTTCGCTCATACTGCAACAGGATAAACAACCCTGGCAAATAATCCGTGATCTATCTGCAGTAATTAACAACTTGCTTGCAACTTGTGGTAAAGACTATTCTATTACAAATGGAATTGCAATTCATACAACTGCTACAGTAGAAGCGGGCGCTGTATTAAAAGCACCTGTAATTATTGGCAAAAACAGTTTTATTGCAGCACATGCATATTTAAGGGGCTGCGTATTTGTTGATGAAAATGTAACGATAGGTACAGGTTGTGAAATTAAAAGCAGCATCGTTTGTAATAACAGTTCAATAGCTCATTTTAATTTTATTGGCGACAGTATTATTGGCAGCTTTGTAAATTTTGAAGCTGGTGCAATTACTGCCAATCATTTTAATGAAAGGGAAAATAAAGAAATCCGTGTACTTTTTAAAGGTGAATTAATAAATACACAAATTGAAAAATTTGGTTCTTTAATTGGCGACTATTCAAAAATTGGGGCCAATGCAGTTTTATCTCCAGGTACTTTATTACCCAAAAACGCTGTGGTTAAAAGACTTGAACTGATAGAACAGGCTGCAGATTTTGAAACAAGCTAAATACATTTTCTTTTCATTGTTTAACGGCATCAGTAAAGTCTATTGCTTATAAATTTTCCCGTCCTTCATCACAAATACTACTTTGCCCATTGCTAAAATATCCTGCAAAGGATCACCATCAACAGCAATAATATCTGCAAGTTTATCCTTTTGAATGGTGCCTAATATATTTTCTACTCCCAGCAAAGTAGCAGCGCTGATGGTTGCTGATTTGATGGCTTCCATTGGCAGCATACCACCTTCCGTCATGTATTGAAACTCCAGGTAATTTTTGCCATGCATAAATACACCGGCATCTGTTCCAAATGCAATCTTTACACCGGCCTTATAGGCTTTGGCGAAAGTGGCTTGTATTTTTGGCCCGGTTGCCAGCGCCTTTGGCGTTACAATGGCAGTATAGTAACCCGGAATTTTTGCTGAGTCGGCAGTTGATTTCCCGGCAATGATAGTTGGCACCAGCCAGGTTCCATTTTTCTTAAATAACTCAATACATTCATCATCCATAAAAGTGCCATGCTCAATTGAGGTTACACCACCTCGAATGGCCCGCTTCATACCTTCAGCACCATGCGCATGGGCAGCCACTTTAAACCCGTAATCTTTAGCTGTTTCAACAATGGCCCTTATTTCTTCTTCTGTAAACTGTGCACCACTGCCATCTTTTGCCTGGCTGAGTACACCACCTGTGGCAGTAATTTTTATCAGGTCCGATCCATCTTTGTATCGTTCTCTTACAGCTTTCCTACATTCATCAACTCCATTTACCACGCCTTCCAAAGGGCCGGGGTCGCCACCAAATTCTCTTTTTAATCCATTACTTGGGTCACCATGTCCACCGGTGGTAGCAATCGTTTTGCCTGCGGTATATATTCTCGGACCAATGGTTGTTCCACTATTGATGGCGTTGCGCAAAGAGATATTTACCCGGCTTCCACCTAAATCTCTAACAGTAGTAAAGCCAGCCATTAAAGTGGTGTTGGCATAATTTGCAGCCAGAAATGCAATGTCCTGTGGTTCGGTAGTTAACTTATCTGCTACTGCATTTCTTTTGGTTTGAGATTCTATGTGCACATGCATGTCCATCAGGCCGGGCAGTACAGTTTTGTTTTTTAGATCAATTAAATTATCTCCGTTACCAGGTGTTGCATAACCGTCGTTTATTGCTATTATTTTATTGCCATCTATAATAATCGTTTTAGCCGATAGCGGCACATTGCTGATAGCATCTATTAATTTTCCGCAATGGATATACGTTTTTTGAGCAAAAATATTGAACGAAACAAGTACGAATAATACCAACGAAAGTTTTTTCATTTGTGGTAATTGATGTGAAATAATAAATTGAAAGCTACAATAATTACTGCGTTTGTTTTTTAATGGGTGATTGTTTTTTACTGCCCGTCTTTTACTGCCATCTATTAGTAGTAAAAAAATATCAAAAGCCATAATATTTCCCAATAAAAATCCCCCTGCAGGAGGGGGATTTTTTATTGGTTTATCAATAGTTGAATAATTAAAAAGCCGGGTCAGCAGGTGTGTTGCTGTTACCATCTCTTTCCCTGAAAGGATAAGGAAAGAAATTTCTTTTGCGTTCTGATAAATCTCTTCCAAACCTTCTCATATCTTCCAGTTTTAAACCAGAAATATACATTTCAATACACCTGTTACGGTATATCTCAAGCAATACATCATCTTTTGTTACAGGAGCAACCGGTGCCAAATCTGCACCCAATCCCAATGGATCATTAGCCGCTTTTTTGGTAACAACTTTGTTAAGTTCCAAAACAGCATTCACTAAATCTGTACTTGCCTGCCGGGCATAACATTCGGCTTTTATCAAAGTGATTTCACCAGGAAAATAAATTGGAATAGGAGTGGTAGCTGCAATCCAAAATCCATTCAATCTATACCTTGGATTAACCACCGTATTGATAGTGGTATAAAATGGAACCCTTTTATCCAAAAGATTTGGCGCCAAACTAACAGGTAATCCAAATGTAGAATCAATAGGCTGGTAAAGATTGTTGGTAGAAGTTGCAGCACCAAATACCGGATTGGAAACAGCTGCATCATAATTGAAGGTAGATTTTTTAGTAAGATCTACCAGGTTGGCTGCTGCCAAAGCCCCGGCATAATTACCTGCATACAAACTGTACCTTGCTTTTAGGGCATTTAACGTATTTACAATATCCAAACCAGCAGGCAAATTGGTTAAAAATCCAGCGCTGATGGCATTGGCATTTATGGTGCTTAAAGCGTTATCAATGGCTGCAATAGCCCTGTTGAAACCTTGCACTCTATCAACAAAAACTGTAGCAGCAGTACCAACGGTATCCGGCACTTTTTCCCAATACATAGAAAGGGTTCCAATAGATAGTGCTTTTATAATAGAGCTATAACCAATTAATCCACTTGCGTATCCTTTATCTCCCAAGAGCGTAGCGCCATTTATAACATTGTTGGCATCATAAATGCATTTATTAGCAGTAATCCAGATATTGCCCAACAATGCATTGGTGCCATCAACCGCTGACCCACCAGTAGTTAATTGAAGCTCAGGAATATTTCCTGAGTTACGTAAAAATATTTCATTGGTAACAAACCCATTGGCATTAGCGCTACCAGGTGCTATATTTAATGAATAATTGCGCTGTATCCCAATAGCGGTACCCATTAAACCCTTAGCAGAACTTAGTACCTGTGAGGAGGAAGCAGCATTGGGGTTTGGGTAATCTTTCTTACAACCGGTACTTACTAAAAGCGCCATGGCAATGCCGCTGTAAAATGTTGATTTGATTATCTTGTTCATGATAAATTTTTTAAAGGTTTAAAACTGTGCTTTAATGCCGAAACTGAATGTTGCAGGAATGGGTACTGCACCAAAATCAATACCACGAAGAAGGGTGCTTTGTCCACCGGCATTTACTTCAGGATCGTATCCTTTGTAGTTATCCCAGCTTATAAGATTGCGTCCACTAAAGTTTACACTCAAATTGCTGATGGATTTTATCTTACCAAAATCATAGCTAAAGGAAAGCTCCCGTAGTTTAACATATGCACCATTATCAATACGCCATTCTTCTATAGCATAAATGCCGGAAATAAAGCCCCGTGGTATTTGTCCACGTTGTTCTTGTTCTGCAACTTTACCATTCCCTACACCTTGTCTTGTTCTCCAATCTGCATTAAAAACATCCACACCCTGTACCGCATCAATCTGTAATCTAAGTCCAAACTTTTTATAGCTTACTTCATTTACAAGGCTTGCGGTAAAGTCTGGATTTGGGTTACCAATAATTCTGCGTAAAGTGGCCCCGCTTGGTAATCCGTTTGCGTCTCTTCCCGGAGTGTAGGCCAATGCGCCGTTTTGCACACCTCTTTCAATTTGAGGAATGCCGGCAGCATTTTTAACCTGATTGCCACCAGGGTCGGTTGCAAAGAAAGTACCATAAAATACACCAATTGGTTGCCCCTGAACTATAGCAACAGGCGCCCCGGCATTGGTAGTTAATAAATTTACAGCCTGCCCTATATTTATCGCCTTGTTTCTGTTGTGATTAAAAATACCCGTTACTTCCCATTGAACATTTTTGGATTCGACCGGCTTACCATTTAATACAATTTCAAATCCTTTATTTTCTAAGGAGCCAAAGTTGTCCTGCAAGCTGGAGAAGCCGCTTGTAGGCGCAATAAATCGATTGATTAAAAGGTCTTTAACTTTTTTGTTATACACATTCAACGTTAAACCCAGGCGATTAGAAAGGAAAGAAAGATCCAAACCAAATTCCAACTCCTGCTGTCTTTCTGGTTTAACATTTTCATTGGCCAATGTACCGCTTGATGCTAAAGAGGTTCTCCCAATAAATGAAGAAGAAGAATAAGTGTTAAATCTGCTATAAGCGCCAATACCGGTAAGGTTTCCACTTTCGCCATAGGCTATACGAACTTTAGCTAAATCCCACCACTTGGAAACACCCAATTTACTCCAAAAATCTGCTCCGGAAATAACATAGCTACCACTAGCCTTGGTATACACCTGGTTGCGTTGATCTTGTCCAAAAACAGAAGACCCATCTACACGTACTGCACCGGTTACAAAAAATTGATTGCGGTATTTAAAGTTTTGTTGTACAAAAAAACCAGAGATGGCTATTTCACTTCTTTCATCAGCACCCGGTAAAATAGTACTTGCGCCATTTACAGTTTGCACAAATGGTGCTAAGCCTCTGCCTTGTGATAAGCTATACAGATTTTTTTCGTATTGCTGAGAAAAACCTACCTGAGTAACTGAGTTAATTTTATCGGTGATATCGATATTGTAAGTAGCATTGATATCGTGGTTGATGGCAAAGAAATTATTGTTGCCCACGCTTGAATAACCGTTTTGCGTTGGATCAAGCGCTAAGCCACCACCAAAGAAAGCAGTATTGGTATTGTATGCGTATGGAGGAATGAAGGTAGATCCATACTGTGAATAGTTATCAATACCCATTGAATAATCAATAATTAAATGATTAATGGGTTTTAATTTTAAACCAATGTTGGCAATAACGCGGTTGGTGGTTTGTTTTTGCTTGATATCTTCTATTACAGAAACAGGGTTTGTTCTTCCACGTTCCCCTATTGCCCTGATATTGCCCAAGGCATCCCTTGTTTGAATATCATGGAAATTACCTAAAATAGTTACAGCGTTCATTGGTGAGTAAAAAGAGTTACCATCTGGCTTTTCGTTGGCGCTGCTGTTTACGTAGTTTAAACCAATAGTAAAGTTTGCCCATTTATTAATTACCTGATCTATATTGGTACGAAAGCTATAACGTTGAAAATCGGTATTTTTAACGATACCCTGATTAAAGAAATAAGATCCGGAAACATAATATTTCGTCTTATCGTTTCCCCCGCTAATGGAAACATTATTATCTGTACCCAAGGCGCTGCGAAATATATAATCTTGATAATCATAACGGGTTACAGCAGTGGTGTTGGTGGCAAGCGGAGCTTGAAGTATATCTTGTGTAAGAGCTCCCACACCATCAGTTGGTCCACCAAACTTTGTTGGAGATTGGTTTACCTCAACTTTTTTACGCAAATTACTACTCATTAAAGAAGTGCTAAAGCTAATTTTTGGAGTACCTGCCTTACCTTTTTTGGTAAATATTTGTACTACGCCTGCATTAGCTCTACTTCCATAAATGGCGGCTGCTGCAGCACCGTTCAAAACTTCTACCCTTTCAATATCCTGTGGATTGATGTCTACCAATCTGCTCTGTCCAATAGTACCTACCACATTGTTTCCATCATAACCACCTTGTGTATTGGTAACCCGGTTGGTACCATTGTTTACAATTACCCCATCAATAATATACAATGGTTCCGATGAAGACCCGATAGAACTGATACCTCTTAGCCTTACACTGATACCACCGGCAGGATCGCCTGAGTTCTGGGTAATTTGTGCACCAGCAGTTTTACCTTGCAGCGCAGCTAGCACGTTGCCAGTAGCTCCTTTTGTCAGGTCTTCAGCTTTTACAGAACTTACATAGCTACCCAATTGGCGGCGTGTAGTTCCGGATGATGTACCAGTAACTATCACTTCATCCAGCTTGGATACCTGCTCGGTAAGTGCTGCATCTACAGTATAAGTAGAAGCACCGGTTACCGTAAATGAAATTTCTTCTTTTTTAAATCCAACTCCTGAAAATACCACCTGGTAAGTACCGGGTTTTAGGTTGGCAGATAAAACATAGCTACCGTTATTATCGGTTCCGTTTCCGGCCTTGGTTCCTTTTACTGTAACCGTAATGCCGGTTAAGCCGTTATTCGTTTTGTCGGTAACCTTACCGGTAATAGTTACCTGGCCAAAAGCACAAGTCACTATAATGTTAAATACCAGCAGCAGGAAGATAATCCTGGGTTTTACTGGAAAGGGGATGTACTTCATTTTAATTAGCAGTTTTAGTGATGAAAAGAGATTATTACAAAATAGTTACGTGTTTGTTATGATATGGTTGCAGCAGTTCATGTTGGGGCTCCAGTTCTGTAATGAGATAATCTATTGCTTCTATTTCACAAACCATAAGCCGCTGAACGGTATTTAGTTTTTTTGAAATGGCCAGCGAAACTGTCTTTTTAGCACTTTTTATCATGGCTTTTTTTACTTCAATCACTTCCCATTCCAGGTCGGTAATGCCGGCATCAACGTCGATGCTGTTGGTGCCTAAAAAACAATAATCAGCCTTTATTTCATGGAGCCTTTGCACCACTTCTGCACCCACTGCCAACTGCGCATTCTTTAATAATTTATTGCCTAAAAAAATAACTTCTGCCGTTGGATGATTTAATAACTCCAACGCCGTTGGAATGCTTGGCGTAACAAAAGTTGCATTTAAATGGGGCGGTAAAGATTTTACCAATTCAATAATGGTAGTGCCGCCAGATAGTAAAACAATCATTCCATCCTTAATCAGGTTACTGGCTTTTTGGGCAATAATTTTTTTTTCCGGTTGAGAATAAACGGTATTGTTATGTAGAGAAAACTGAATAGATTTTGAGATGGCACCTCCGTGTACTTTTGTAAGTAAATCAACTTCATCCATCTCCTGCAGATCCCTTCTTACGGTATCTTCCGATACATTTAGCTGGATTGATAAATCAGACGACAGCACCTTGTTGTGAATGTCAATTTCACCTTTAATAAAAGCGTGTCGTTCTTTTTTAAGCATGTTAGCGATAATTAATACTGCATAAATACGCATAAAAATGGAAAAATTAAAATATTGTTTGCATATTTGTACAAGAAATATTTTAAATACTGCAAAAAGCTGCAAATATGAATGCCAGCATCGGAAAATTACATTTGATAGCTTCTAAGCCGGAAAGATTCATTATTGGATTAATGAGTGGAACTTCTGTAGATGGGTTGGATGTTGCATTCTGTAAATTTTCCGGCCATGGAAATAGTACCATTATGGAGTTACTGCAATTTGAAACGGTACCTTTTGATAATGATTACAAACAAGAAGTGCAATCCGTGTTTTCTAAAAAACTGGTTAGCTTAGAAAAACTTTGTTTGCTCAATGCCTGGATAGCCAATCAACATGCAGCGATTATTGTAAACTGTCTTGCCAAATGGGGGGTAGATGCAGCGTCGGTAGATGCCATTGCCAGCCACGGACAAACCATTTACCATGCGCCACAATCATGGCATGGCAATAAAAAATTTCCCAATGCAACCTTACAAATTGGTGATGGGGATCATATTGCAGTAAAAACGGGCATTCTTACGCTAAGTGATTTTCGTCAAAAGCATTTGGCGGCCGGTGGAGAAGGTGCCCCACTTGCTGTTTACGGCGACTATCTCCTTTTTAGTAAAGCGGGCGAAAATCGAATTATGCTCAATATAGGCGGTATTGCCAACTTTACCTGGCTACCCGACAGCATTACAGAAGCCGGTATATTCAGCTCCGATTGTGGGCCGGGTAATACCATGATGGATGGCTATATACAGCAACACTTTGCTGGAAAATATTATGACGAAGCTGCTGCAATTGCAAAGCAGGGTTCAGTAAACGAAAAGTTACTGGAAAAATTAAAATCAAACCTGTTTTTTAGTCAACCATTTCCTAAAACCACCGGACCCGAATTGTTTAACCAACAATATTTGGAAGAAGCCTTGCAGTATACAGATACATTGACCATCACTCATACCGATATTATGGCAACGCTCAACCGCTTTTCTGCCGATACGATTGTAGACGCCATTAAAAGGATAACGGGTAATTTGCTCAATGCTACAGTTTATACAAGCGGTGGCGGCATGCACAACCCTTTATCAATGGATAACATAAAGGAGCAACTGCCGGGTTTTTCTTTTTATACCACAGAAAAATTACTGGTAAATCCAGATGCAAAGGAGGCGGTATTGTTTGCTGTATTGGCTAATGAAAGCATTGCTGGTGGAAAAACAACCATACCGGGAAATCCATTTATTAGTATGGGTAAAATCAGTTTTCCTCATTAATCTAAAAATATTTTAAGAATAATTATATTTTTGACAAACTATGAATACAAAGCATAATACAGAGTCTCCTTCTAACTATAACGATTTGGAAACTAAATCTGTTATGGAATTGATAACCAATATCAATCAAGAGGATTTTACTGTGGCACAAACCGTAAAACAATCATTGCCAGCTATTGAAAAACTGGTTGAAGCGGCATTGGTAAAAATGAAAACGGGCGGCAGGTTGTTTTATATTGGCGCTGGTACAAGTGGCAGGCTCGGTATTTTAGATGCCTCTGAAATACCTCCCACCTACGGTGTTAGTCATGATATAGTTATTGGGATAATTGCAGGCGGAGATATTGCCATCAGAAAAGCGGTGGAGTTTGCAGAAGATGACACCCACCAGGCCTGGAAAGATCTTTCCGAATATGCTATCTCCTCAAAAGATTTTTTAATTGGTATTGCCGCCTCCGGCGAAACACCTTATGTATTGGGCGGGTTACATGCTGCAAAGGAAAAAGGTATTAGTACCGGTTGTATTGTATGCAATACCAACAGCAGTATTGCAAAGGCTGCTGATTACCCTATTGAACTAATAACAGGGCCAGAATTTGTAACCGGCAGTACAAGAATGAAAGCCGGCACTGTACAAAAAATGGCCCTCAACATGATATCAACTTCGTTGATGATTCAACTGGGAAAAGTAAAGGGTAATAAGATGATTGAAATGCAACTATCCAATAATAAGCTATGGAAAAGAGCCGGTAACATTTTATCGCAGGAACTCCAGATTAGCCAGGAAGCTGCACAGGCATTGATTCAACAACACAAGAGTATCAAAAAGGCTATCAAGGCATTTCGGTCCAAATAAATAATATCAACAAAAAATACCAGGACTGTTGAAAGTGTATTTTGTAATATTATCACTTACAATCTCCACACACTCCACTTACCAGCATTTGTGCATGCTCAGGCGCAAAGCCTTTCGGAAGCTTTACATGTGGTACGGTTACTTCTTCCAAACAAATAGTTTTGTTGCAGACTGTGCAAACAAAATGTACATGATTGTCGTGATGATGACCTGCTTCACAATCGTCTTTGCAAAGTGCATATAAAATAGAATTGTCTGTAGTTGGTATCAGGTGTATAATACCCTTTTCTACAAAGGTTTGAAGGGTTCGGTAAACAGTAACCCTGTCAAAATTTTCACCGGTATTTTTTTCAATATCCGCATGCGCTAAAGCACCTTCGCTGTTGATAAACAACTCCAGTATTTTTTTGCGTCCATCGGTTACGCTCAAATTGTTTTTCTTTAAAATATCCAGCACCATAATTTGTATTTTTTTGCCGCCAATTACACGAATTTACAGGAATTGAATTTGGGTTGATAACCTGATCGGTATCAAGTGCTGCTTTATAATGCCAACAGATTAGCGGCTATAAATTAAAAACAGAAAATCAGTGAAAAGCTACTTAATTTTTATTGCCAAAAACGGTCTTATTGCAAACTCCGGCTCTGGTAGTTTTCTTTTAAAAGTCCTTTAACGTCCCTTAATAATTTTTGTATTTCTTCTTCCTTTAAACCATCATATATGCCACGAACCCTTGTTTGCCTATCTACCAAAGCAAAAAACTGGGTATGGATAAACTGATCAGCCATTTTTGTAAGTGTATCTGTCTTGTTATTATCTATCAGGTAGCTATGCCTTGCCATGCCATACAATTCAGCTTTAGGGCCGGTTACAAAATACCAGTTCCGGTTGGCTGGAACAGCAACC
>Ga0163144_10004097_pt1 | contig 33051 bp, 25 predicted proteins | sample OliLak19BULKMAT1_FD_123175 | JGI IMG/M metagenome (GOLD analysis project Ga0163144, IMG submission 123175) | Freshwater microbial mat bacterial communities from Lake Vanda, McMurdo Dry Valleys, Antarctica - Oligotrophic Lake LV.19.BULKMAT1 | ecosystem: Environmental > Aquatic > Freshwater >... | reverse complement strand
TCTTCACGGTGGCGCTGCTGGCCGCGGTGGCGCTGTGGGCGCTGGCCCGTCTGAGATTTCCTGACAGCGTCCCAGTCGGACAGATGGTTCCGCCGATCCTGGCACCCTTTGTCGTGCGCCAGGGATTCTCCGCCCTGGAGAGCCAGCTGGCCGAGGTGTCGACGCGCACCGCCCCCAGCCTCGAGGCCGTCGCCACCGGTGGCCCTGATGGCGCCGCCGCGGCCGGACGGACTCGTCATATCGCCGCTTTGCGGCTCCGCGACGACGTGGCCGTCGTGCTGCCGGGCCCGGCCGAGGGCCTGGCGCTCGACGGCGCCGCGGCCGTCATCGTGCGCGACGCCGCCACTGGTCTTGCGGTGGTCCGGCTCACGCCGGGACCGGCAGCGCCGATCGCCCAGGCGTGGCCTCGGCGCGATCCGATGCTGTCGCGCTACGTCATGCAGACGATGGCCTCTGCTGCCGGCACGTCGCTCGCCCCGGTGGTCGTCGGTGCACTGACGCCGACCGAGGCGCCCTTGTGGTCAGGCGCGCTGTGGGTGCCGAACACGGACAGCCAGCTGGCTCCCGGCGCGTTTCTCTTCACACCTGAAGGCGAGTGGATTGGACTGGTCGTGCGGCACCACGACGGGCTGGCCATCGCGCCGGCCGAGCTGGTCTCGCGTCTGGCGGAACGGCGTCTATCCCGCGCCGGTCAGAGCGCGGTGAGCCTGGGCATCGAGGTCCAAGCGGTGACACCGGCACTTGCCGATGTCCTCGGTCATGCCACGGGCGTGGCCGTGACGTGGGTTGCTCCGGATGGTCCGGCGCGGGCGACGCTGCGGGTTGCCGACGTGCTGCATGCCGCCGACGGCCGCCCCCTGCCGACGATCGAGCACTGGCATCGCCATCTGGCCGACCTCGGCACGAACCCGACGGTGTTGACGGTGTGGCGAGGCGGGCAGTCGACCGAGGTGCCGGTCACCCCGGTCGCGGTGCCGGTGTTCACCACGTCGCCCGCCTCGCCACCGCACGCGCCGCCTGCTGCGCCGCCCACTGCGCGTCGGGTGTTTGGCGTGACCGCGCGCCGGGTGGTGGGCGTGGGCGCGGCGATCACCGCGGTCCAGCCGCGCTCGGTGGCCGAGACGGCGGACCTGCGCGTTGGCGACGTCATCACGCACTTCGGTACCATCTCGGCGCCGACGCCGGCCCAGGTTCGGATGCTCGCGGCCGCCGCCCCGCTCGGCCACTCCCTTCTGGTGGCTGTGACCCGCGACGGCGCCTACCACCTGACGGTCATCACCCCGTGAGTGTCACGCCAGCGGCGCGACCGTCCAGGCGCTTGCTCGGCTGGTCGGCCACGAGCCTGCCGGTCGCACCGCTGCTGCTCGTCGGCGTATTCCTTGGGCCGCACGGCGTGGCCGTGCTGTCCGAGAGCGCGCTGGCGGCCGTGGACCCGGCCATGCCCGTGGCTCTGGCCGCCTTGGGCATCCTCATTGGTCTCGAGTTCGGCGAGCGGCGGGCCGGCGCGCCCCCGGGACTCGCATCGGGCGGCGGCCTTGCGGTCGTGACCGTGGCCGTGGTTGCGGCCGGGCTCGTTGCCGCGGCGACGCGCGGACCCGCGCTCGAGATGGCGCCGTGGCTCTTCGCCCTGCTCTGTGGCATCTGCGCGGCCTCGTCGCTGACGCTGCCCGGTCGGTCCCTGCCGGAGTCTCGCCGCCAGACCGATGCACTCGTCGAGGCTGAAGTGGCGGTCGCCATCGCCGCCGGCGCGGCCGTGCTCACCTACGTGCGCCGCGAGGCACCCGCACCCGCCGCGCTGTTGCTGGCACAGAATGTCGGGGTCGCCGCGGTCCTGGGCCTGGCGGGATGGCTGCTCGCCCGTCGCACGACCTCGACCACCGAACGGCGCGTGTTCGTGATGGCCACCTTGCTGCTCGTGGGCGGGGCCGCCGACTTCCTGGCGTCGTCGCCCCTGTTCGCTGGCCTGTGCGCCGGCCTGCTGTGGCAGCGGCTCGGCGGCACCTCCCGCGAGGTGCTGCAGCGCGAGACCCTCTACGTGCAGCACCCGTTCGTCGTGCTCGTCCTGCTCGTCGCCGGCGCGCGCACCGATCTGTCGCCGTTGACGCTGAGCCTTGCCGCCGCCTACGTCAGCCTGCGCACCGTCACGCGGTTTGCGGGCGGCGCCCTGCTGCACCGGCTCGCGCCCACGACCTCGCGCGCCCTGCGGTTCGAGCTCGTGTCCCCTGGCGTCTTCGGCGTGGCGTTCGCACTGAGTGTTGCGCGGGCCGTCGCCGGGCCCGCGGCCAGCGAGCCGTCGGTGCTCTCAGTGGTGGTCGCCGGCACCGTGGCGGCGGACGTGCTCGCGCGGTTCGTCGTCGCGCGGGAGGTGTCGGCATGAACCGCGCTGCCGCGCTCGCCCTCACCGTGGCTGGGGTTTTCTGGGCCCGTCAGATCGCTGGCGAGGTGAGCGAGCCCTCCGCTGGTACCGCGCTGGTGCTCGGCTTCACGCTCATCGGCGCCTGGCTGACGGGCAACCTGCTGAAGCGCCTGCGCGTGCCACAGCTCACCGGTTACCTGGTCTTCGGCGTGCTCGTCGGGCCCTACCTCGGCAACGTCCTCACGACCGCGATGGCCGGACAGCTGGCCATCGTCAACGGCATCGCCACGACGCTCATCGCTCTGATTGCCGGCTTGACCCTCAACGTCGATCGGCTCGGCGACCGGCTGGCGCCGATCGCGAAGACTACCGCGTGGACGCTCGCGGTGCCGATCCTCGGGCTCATCGCCATCGGCTGGTTCGCCTGGCCGTGGCTGCCGATCGCACCGGACGTGATCGGGCTCCCGCGCCTGGCGATCGTCGCGCTGGTGGCGGTCATCATCGTCAGCTTCTCGCCCACCATGACGGCCGCCGTCATGGCCGACGCCGGGGGACGCAACCGCCTCGGCGAACTGGTGCTGGCGATGGTCGTGCTCGCCGATCTGGCGCTGCTCGTGCTCTTCGTCACCGCCATGCAATTTGCGCGCGCCGCCTTCAGCCTCGACGCGGCCGTGAGCGGCGATGCCCTGCTCATGCGCATCGTCTGGGAGATCGGCGGGGCCGTCGCCTTCGGCGTCCTGGCCGGATCGCTCTTCGCGCTCTACCTGCGCTACGTCGGTCGCGAAGTGCCGCTCGTGCTCGTGGCGCTGTGTGCGCTGCTCAGTCAGGTGGGATCGGCACTGCAGTTCGAACCGCTGCTCGCGGCCGTCGCCGCTGGCTTCGTCATCGAGAACCTCGCCGTGCGTCAGGGCGATACGCTGCGCACGGCCGTGCGCGACGGCGCGCCGCCGGTGCTCGTCGTGTTCTTCGTGTCGGTGGGCGCGTCGTTGCGCCTCGACGCCATTGCCGCGATCGGCGCCATGGCCCTCGGCCTCGCGGCCCTCCGGCTCGCCCTCGTCTGGCTCGGCGTCCGCATCGGCGTCCGGATGTCGGGTCTCGACGAGCCCGCCAGCGGCTCGGTCTGGACGGGACTCATCTCGCAGGCTGGCATCACCCTGGGCCTCGTGGCGATCGTCGCCGCCGAGTTCCCCGACTGGGGCCCGCGCGTGCAGGTGCTGGTCGTCGGCGCACTCGCGCTGCACGAGCTGGTGGGCCCCGTGGCGTTTCGCTTCGCCCTGGCACGCACGGCCAGGGCTGACGACGCCGCGCCGAGGCCCATGATGGTCGTGTCGAACCGCGAGCCGTATCTGCACAACGCCGCCGCCGATGGATCGATCGTCGTCACGCCGTCGACGGGCGGAGTGGCGGTGGCCCTGGACGCGCTGATGCGCGAGCGTGGCGGCGTCTGGATCGCGCACGGCGCCGGCACGGCCGACCGCCTGGTCGTCGACGCGGCCGACAAGGTGCGCGTGCCCCCCGACGGGCCGGCCTACGACCTGCGCCGGTTGTGGGTCGAGGAGCCGGCGTTCTCGGCCTACTACGGTGGCTTCGCCAACGAAGGCCTGTGGCCGCTCTGCCACGTGGTGGACGTGCGCCCGAAGTTCCGCAGCGAGGATTGGCGCGCCTATCAGGCCGTGAACGCCCAGTTCGCGCGCGCCGTGCACGAGGAGCTGGGCGACAGCGACGCGCCGGTCTTCATCCAGGACTATCACCTGGCGCTCGTCGCGCCGGCCTTGCGCCGGCTCAGGCCCGACGTGCGCACTGCCATCTTCTGGCACATTCCCTGGCCGTATCCCGACCGCCTGCGCATTTGTCCGTGGCGCCGCGAGCTGCTGGACGGCATGCTGGCCAATGACCTGATCGCGTTCCAGGTCGAGCGCGATCGCCGGAACTTCCTGCTGGCGGTCGAAGAAGACCTCGGTGTGGAGGTGGACGAAGAGGCGTCCAGGGTCGCCGTGGACGGACGTCACAGCACGGTCGTGTCGGTGCCCATCGGCGTCGACTACGACCGCATCCAGCGCATGGCGTCCGATGCCGCGCTGCCGGCCGAGGCCGCCCGCCTGACGCAGCTCTTCGGGCTCTCGGCCCAGGTCGTCGGCCTGGGCGTGGATCGGCTCGACTACACGAAGGGGATTCCGGAGCGCCTGGCCGCGCTCGACGCGCTGATGACCCACCGTCCCGACCTGCGCGGCCGGCTGACGTTCGTGCAGATCGGCGTGCCGTCGCGCTCGTCACTCGAGAGCTACGCCGCCGTCGAGCAGGAGATCAGACACACCGTCCAGACGCTCAACGCCAGGCACGCGGTGCCGGGCCGCGCGCCCCTGGTCGTGCTGTCGACGACCGCCCTCGATGCCTTCAGCCTGACGGCGCTCTACCGGCTGGCGCACTTCTGTGTCGTGAGTTCGCTGCACGACGGCATGAACCTCGTGGCCAAGGAATTCGTCGCGGCCCGGGATGATGACCGCGGCGTGCTGGTGCTCAGCGCGATGGCCGGCGCCGCCCAGGAACTGCACGACGCGCTCATCATCAACCCCTACGACGTCGACGAGTTCGCGCGGGCCCTGGCCACGGCTGTGGCGATGCCGGCGGCGGAGCAGGAACGCCGCATGCGCGCGATGCGCAAGGTGGTGGCGGGGCGCAACGTGTTCGGCTGGGCGTCGGACATCCTCGAGGGGCTCGAAAGCCTCTGGACCAAACCCCTGCTCTACTCCGTGCGCGGCTGGGACGACACATCGGTGTGAGCGTCCACGGTGCCTGGACGGCACCGCTCCCGAAGCCGCACCTGGTCGTCGGCCGACCCCACGACGGATCCTTTGCCCGGGGGCGCAGTCCACGCCGCCACATTCGCTGCGCTCCACGCCCAGTCCCGCCCGCGCGACGCTGAGCCGGCCGAGCGGACCGTGACCCACGACAATGAACGAGCGCAACACGCCGTTCATGCGCGACTGATGGCGCGGCCCCTGCTTCTTGAACCACTGCAGCACGTCGGCATCGACGCGCAGCGAAATGGGCTGCTTCGCGAGCGGCTCGACCACAGTCGCGGACGCCCAGAAGTCGGCGGGCAGCCCCTTCAGGTCCCGAGGAGACGTGCAATCGATCTCGGCCTCGCTGACCCTTCGCAGCCGGGCGGGATCCACGCGCCCACGGCGCGGTTCAGGAGTTGATGGCTTGCTCGTACGCTTCGCGCTCACGTCGATTACTCGATCGTCTGGTCACCGCGCTCCGGCCCGGGAGTGCCGCGTTCCTCCGACCCATCGTCTGTAGTCTATTTGATGCCCGACCGGCCCGCGATGGAGGAGGTTGTCACGCCTCGCCGCTCCGCCGACACCCTGCATCGCTCGCGTGTCGATCGGCTCCTCTTCGGCACCGCGTCGGCCCGGCAGGTCGCCGGTTGGGCCTGCCTTCCCGCCCTGGCGGGCGTCGCCATGCTGATGGCTCCCGGCCGGTTGTTCTCGCGAGAGATGACCTGGGACCTGCTCTACAACCTCGAGGGCGCCTGGCACCTGCACAACGGGCATGTGGCGCACGTGGACTTTCACACGCCACTCGGTGCCCTTGCCTTCGAGCTCACGCGCATGGGCTTTGCGATCGCGGGTGCCGTACCTCAGGCGGCCCTGGCCGGTCCGCTCATCTTGCTCGTGCCGGCCCTGGCCGCCGCCGCGCTGGTCGCGGCGCGCCGCTTGCCGCTCCTGCCTGCGGTGGTGTTCACCGTGTATGTGACGCTGCTGGTCCTGATGCCGGCCAATGCCGGCGACTCTCCGAACGCCTACTCGCTGGCGATGTCGTACAACCGGTGGGGCTGGAGCGCACTGACGGTTCTCTGTCTGGGGTTGTTCGTGCCGCCGCGGCCGGCCGGCGAACGGCCGTGGCTCGATCCGCTGATCGGCGGCGCGCTGCTCGTTTTTCTCTTCTATCTGAAATCCACCTATGTCGTCGCCGGCTACGGGGCCGTGGCGGCGGCGGTGGTGCTGATGGCGCACGTCCGGCGCCACTGGCCGCGCTGGCTCGCCCTCGCCGGCGCGACCATCGCGAATGCGGTGTTGCCTCACAATCACGCGTACCTCGCCGACATCTGGATGGCGGCGACCAGCGGGCAGGCCCGCGTCGATGTCGCCTACCAGATCCTGTCGTTCGTCGCGAACCGGGGCGAGTTCGCCCTCAACGGCGTCGCCGTGCTGTTCCTGGTGTGGCTGTGGCAGCGCGGCGCAACCGAACGGCCAACGTCGCTGCCGCGCTGGTGGTGCTCGGCCTCGGCGTGCTGGTGCTCTCGCAGAACGCGCAGGTCGGCGACATGCCCGTGGCGCTGGTCTCCTTCTTCCTGATCTATCGCATTCTGTGGCGGCCTCACCACGAGGCCGTGACCCAGGCATCGCCCCATGCGGCGACGGTGATGATGGCCATCTTGGTCTGGCCGGTCCTGGCCGTTGCCGCCGAGACCGCTATGCTGAGCGGCTACTATCGCGCGGCCACACACACGGACCGTATCGCTCAGGCCACGCACACGAATCTTCGCGGGCTGGCGGTGCCGGCCGATGCGCGCGAGCTGGAGCAGACGCTGGCCACCAGCCCGTATCACGTGCTCAGTCCGCTGCGCGACCCTCCGCTGCGTGATCCCCTCACGCAACATCAGTACCTCCGCAGTTTGCTGGAGGCGGCGGCCCTGTTCGCGGGCGACGCCACCCCGAGCCGCGTCTTCGTGCTCGATCAAGTGAACGCCATGCCCTTCGTGCTGGGCTACCCGCCACCCCGGGATGGCGGGCTCTGGTTGTTGCCGGAGCGGCGGCCTCGGCTCGCGGAAGACGTCTTCGGCGACGTCGACGTCGTGCTCGTGCCGAAGTACTCGACGCTCGCCCGGTCGACGGTCTTCGCCCTCGGCACCTATGGCGACTACCTGTCGCGGTCGTTTCCGTCACGACAGGACACCGACAGCTGGACGGTGCTGAGGCGCACGCGGCCGATCGACCGCGAGTGACCCGACCGGCCGGTCAGCGCGCTGACGAATCGGGCGACGACGTGGATTGGGCCTGGTCGGCTTCCCACCAGCCGTGGCGAGGGGCGGCGGTGCCCGACATCGCCGCGGCAATGGCCTGGCGCACGTTGACGCAAAAGCCTTCGAGCGTGTGATGGCGCTCGACGTAGGCGCGCCCGCGGGCGCCCATGGCGGCCGCACGCTCCGGGTCGTTCCACAGGGCCTGCATGGCGGCGCGCAGGGCCTGCGGATCACCGGCCGGCACCAGGATGCCCGTGACGCCGTCCTCGATCACGTCGACCTGGCCGGCCGTGCGCGTGCAGATCACCGCCTTGCCCATGGCCATCGCTTCGAGAATCACCGTCACGCCGTTGTCGGATTGCGAGGGCAGCAGCGGCACGACGACGAAGCGTGACTGGGCGTAGAGGTCGCGCAGTTCGGTCACCGTCTTACGGCCGATCGTCACATACGGATTCGGCCGCGGCGCCAGATCGGCGACCTGCACGCGCCGATCCTTGACCAGCCGCACGCGTCCCGGCACCCGCACTTCACCGGCGGCGACGTGACAACGGATGGCCGTGCCGTCGAGCGCGGCAAAGAGCGTGGGGTAGTCGCGCATCTCGGCCCCGACCGCGCACACGAGGTCGCCGGCGCCGGCACGAGGCTGGAAGAACTGTGCGTCGACGTGGAACCGGATCAGGAACAGGCGGTCGGCGGCGACGTGGCCCTGACGAATCGCGTAGTCCCGCTGCACCGAGGAGGACGTCACCACCGCCCGCAGGTGACGGCCGAACAGGCGCATGGGCCCCGCGACGTTGGGCTTGCCGAACTGGGAGATGAAGGCGATGTGCGGTGTGCCCCCACCGAGCACGCGCTGCAGGGCGAGCAACGAGAAGGTGAGGCGTTCGCCCCACGTCACGACCACGTCGTAGTCGCCGCGCCGCCGATGCACCTCGAGCGCCAGCCGCAGCCAGACCGGCAGGGGAGACCACGGCTTGCCGTCGAGCAGGCGCAGATCCCACGACTCGTCGAACGTGTCTTCGAAGAGATAGCCGCGAGGCGCGACTTTGGCGGTGCCTTCGCGGGGCGGGGCGGCTGTCGGCATGCCCGGTCGCAGCAGCACGAGGGCCATGCGTAGTGCCTGGGAAGGACGAGCCGGTGGGGCACCATGCCCCGTGCTACTCTCCGTATTGGACGGTTCCATGAGAGGCATTGGATTGTCGGCCTTGGCTCTCACGGCGGTCACGGCCGCGCTCACGCTCATCGGCGCGTCGCTGCCCCGTGCTCAGACGCCCTCGCCCGACTCGGCGATTGTACCCGAACACGGCCACACGACGTGGGCGCCGGGCGTGCGTATCGGCATCCCCGCGCGCCCCACCATCTGCGCGACGCTTGCCGCGAGCCGGTTCGGGGACGGCACCATCGACGCGGCGAAGGCCATTCAGGCCGCGGTGAACGATTGCCCGGCCGGCGAGACCGTCGCGCTCGCCGCCGGCACGTTCCTCGTCAACAACTTCATCCTGATCGACAAGGGCGTCACGCTGCGTGGCGCCGGGCCACAACTGACGCGCCTGGTCAAGACCGATGGCGCGCGGGCCGGCACCTATCTCGTGACCGATGCGCAGCCCCTCATCATCGTCGGACCGGCGCGCTGGCCGAAGCCCGACCCCGACACCTCGGTCGACCTCACGGCCGATGCCACCCGCGGCGCGCGTTCGATCGTGGTGAAGAGCAGTGCGGGCCTCGCCCGCGGCCAGATCGTGCTGCTCGACCGCGACGACTTCAACGCCGGTGCCTGGCTGCCCTTGCCGGTGCGACTCGGCTCCAAGGCGCCGGCCAGCATCTGGGCGTCCGACGACGTGGTGTTCAACCGCCACGATCCGCCGGAGTGGAGCGACGGTGCCTTTCCCGACTCGCTGACCTGGTTCGGGCGAGCCAATCGCCCGGTCAACGAACTCAAGGAGATCGCCGCCGTCGACGGCACCACGGTCACCTTCACCACGCCGGTGCACATCCCCTACACCGTCGCCAAGCGCGCCCAGCTCACGCGCTACTACGCCGACAATCGCCACGTGCGCGAGGCCGGCATCGAAGACCTCGGCGTCTCGGGCGGCGGCAACGGCAACATCCGGTTCGAGGCGGCGGCCTACTCGTGGATGAAGAACGTCGACGACACGTTCTGGTCGGGCGAAGGCGTGGCCATCAGCCATTCCTTCCGCGTCGAGATTCGTGATTCCACCATTCACCATTCCGCCTTCTCGGAGCCGGGCGGGGCGGGCTATGCGCTGAGCCTGGCGCAGGGCTCGTCCGAGATCCTGGTCGAGAACAACGCCGTGCACGATGCCAACAAGGTGATGGTGGTGCGCTCGAGCGGCGCCGGGTCGGTCATCGGCTACAACTACATGGACAACGGCATCATCACCTCGAATCTCGAGTGGATCGAGACCGGGCTCAACGGCAGTCACATGGCCGGCAGCCACCACATCCTGTTCGAGGGCAATCAGGCGTTCAATTACGACTCCGACAACACGCACGGCAACGCCATCGCCATGACCGTCTTCCGCAACCATTTGGTGGGCCGCCGCCGTGGCTACGGCGGGTACGGCAACCAGCGCGCCGCCGGCCTGATGTTCGGCTCCTGGTGGCATTCGTTCATCGGCAACGTGCTCGGTGAACACGACCGGATGGACGGCTGGACCTATGACGATCCGGGCGACGGCGTGGGCGGCGGCACGAGCAACGCCTGGCGGACCGGTGGGTCGATCTGGCGACTGGGCTACGACCCCGGCCACTGGGATCAGCTCGCCGATCCCAAGGTGCGCGCCACCGTGCTGCGCGACGGCAACTTCGACTACGTGTCTGGCAAAGTGCACTGGGACCGCGCCCCACGGCCGTTGCCGGCCTCGCTCTACCTCACCGGCAAGCCGGCGTTCTTCGGTGACCAGCCGTGGCCCTGGGTGGATCCAACCGGCGAGACGAAGCTCGGCGTGCTGCCCGCGAGCCTACGTGCGGGCGCGGCGCCTGTTCCCTAGCTCGAACGCGAGAACTCGCGCCACGCCCTGCGCGCCTGCCGCGCGCCACCCACTGCGCGCCGCGTACGAGACCGAGCAGCGTGCCGTGGCACTCGCTCGTGAGCAACGCGTCACCGTGCTCGATGAACTCCACCTCGAAGATGCCGCGGTAGCCGAGCGCCTCGCACAACTGGCCGAGCAGCGCCGGCAGGGTGCCGGCTTTCGTCATGGAAACCGCTCTGCGTCCCGGTCGAGCACCAGCCCGTGGCGCAGCCGCCGCAACCACTGCCGCGCGTCGCCCACCGCCGTGCGCTTGGTGAGCACGATGCGGCTGGCGAGCCGGCCGCCGAACGACTGCAGGAAGTGCCAGCGGCTGCGGGATGACACCCCGTCGAAGTCGAATCGCAATCCCCGCGCCATCGCGTCGGTGATGCCGCGCCACACGAGCAGATCGACGGCGCCGAGGTCGGCCACTTCCGCGTCACGGGTCGACAGGAAGTAGTAGTAGTCGTGCTCGTCCCAGAGGAACAGCACCGCTGCGTGGATGCGACCGGTCTGGTCCACGGCGCCCACGACGCGGCCCTGCCCGTGCGCCTCAGCCGCGGCGGCCAGGCGCTGCACGCTCCTCGCGTGGTCGCCCGCGACAACTGCGCCCAGGTTGCGCTGATATTGGGCGACGAACGCCTCGGTGGTCAGCACCTGCGCCTCGAGTCCTTCTTCGGCGCGGCGCACCAGGTTGCGCGTCTTGCGGCTCACCTGCTGCCAGCGCTCGGCTTCGCTCGTGGCCGGGTCGATGACGAACGTGTGCTGCACCCGGGCATCGAAGCCATGGCCTTGCCACGCCACCGCGTTGCCGTGATCGGGCGGCAGGATGAATTCGTAGGCGGAGGCCGCGGGCAGTTGCGCCACGAGAGCCGACTCGAGGTGGAAGCGGCGGCGGCCGAGGGTCTCGGCCTTGCCGGGCGGCAAGTCGACAACCGGAAAGAGCAGGCGGGTCAGCGGCGGCACGCCACACCACGAGAGCTGGTCGCGGCGCAGGGAGGCGTAGGGCAACCAGGCGTGCACGCGGCCGTCTCGCTCCACCACGCCGGCGTCCCAGTTACCAGGCGCCGCAGCGTCGAGCCACCACGGCTCCACGAAGATGGCGCGGCGGCCGTGCAAGGGTGGCGCCGGCGGGGCCGGCGTGCGTCGAGCAGTCACGATGAGGCCTTGCCTCGCCACGGCCGCACGGCGTTGCCCAGCCAGGCCGGGGCCAGCAGCAACAGATCGGCATCGAGTTCGCCCTGCACGCGCAGCAGCCCGATGTAGACGACAACGGTGGCCACCATCGCGACGACCGGGAGTGAAAGTAGTGGCAGGGCCACGAGTGCGGCGCCGGCGGCGGCCAACACACAGCGAAGCACCGTGCGGCCGAGCGCGCGGTTCAGGATGCCGGGCGGCAGAATCAGCAGGCCGAACGCCACCATGGCCACCTCCGCGACGCCAATGGCGATCCCGACGCCCAGGCTGCCGTTGCCGTAGACGCGGTGCGCCCATGGAATCAGCACGGGATCGAGCAGCGCACTCACAACCAGACACAGACTCTGCGCCGCGCACCACCGCCACTGCCGTCCCGCGGCGGCAATGGCCGGGCCGAGGATGATGGTCACGTAGACGAGGACGATGAACACCGACATCACGCGCAGCGTGACGCCGGCGGGGGCGTAGGACTCATTGCCGTAGATCCAGCTCACCGCCCACGGCGCGAACAGCGCCGTGCCGGTGCCCGCGAGCACACCGACGAGCGCGACCGTGCGCAGGCCCAGACGCACGAGGCCGTCGTAGGTCGGCCGATCGCTCATCCACAGACGGGCGAGCGTGGGGTAGAGCGCGAAGTTCAGCGTGAGGGCCGGAAAGATCAGCACACCCGCGATGCGGCTGGCGGCGCCGTGCCAGCCGAGCGCCTCGGCCGGCGCCAACTGGGCCAGGAAGGTCGCGTCCACGAACGGCTGGAGCCGCAGCACGATGTCGAGCATCAGGAAGCTGAAACCACCGCGCAGGATGTTCCACGCAGTGTGCCGGTCCGGCCGCCACATGCCGAGGTGCAGCCGCCCGACCATGGTCACCTGCACCACGAGCGTCACGGCGGCCGCGACCACCTGCGCTATGAGCACGCCCTGGAGGCCGCCCCCCTGCCACAGCGCGATCACGACCAGCGTCGCTTCGGTCAGGTTGCCGAAGATGGCCGAGCCGGCCTGCCAGTGCACCTTCTCGAAACCACGCACTACGGCCAGGCACAACGCCCCGAGCCCTTGCAGGGCCAGCTTCAGGCTGAGAAGGGACAGGGCCAGGCGCACCGTGTCGTCGTATCCCATCCAGCGGCCGAACGGAGGAATGGCGATGAGCACGGCTGCAGCGAGCAGCATGCGCAACAGCATCCCAGAGGCAAACAGGCGGGCTCCGGCGCGGCGATCGCGTGCCACTTCCGCCGCGACCTGCGCGTGCCCGCCCCATTCGACGAACAGATACCAGACGCCCAGCGTGGCCGTGGCGAAGTAGATGGCGCCGAAGGGGCCCGCGCCCAACTGCCGGGCGATGAGCGCCTGCACCAGCATCGACACCGGCGTCGTCACGAGTTGCGAGCCGACCAGGGCCAGCATGCCGCGCCCGACGATGTGTCCGGCCTGCGGTCCTGGGGCGGGCGGCCGCGGCGTCGGGCTCGCGGCGTCGGGCGCGCTCACGTCACGTTCCACGGGCAGGGCAGGTCAGCGAAGTACCGGATACAGGAAGCGCAGTGCCAACATGTAGAAAAGATTGAACCCGAGGAACAGCACCAGGGCCTTCCTCAGCGCGCGGCGTGGATGCGCGTCGCGCGCCGCGACCAACGGGATGACCACCAGGGCCAGCATGATGGACCGCAGCAGCAGGTTGCGCATGGCTACTCGACCACCACCACATCGCCCGTGCGCAGGCGAAAGCTGCCGGCCACACCCAGGCCGGCCGTGATGTTGTCCCAGGTCATGCGGATGCGCAGCGTCGGCTCGCCCTCACTGCGCACCACGAAGATGCGATCCCGCTTGGCGAAGTCCTTCAAACCGCCGGCCGCGGCGAGCGCCTGGGCCACCCCCGCCCCCGGGGTCAGATCGTGGAGTCCGGGCGTGCCCACCTGCCCGAGCACCGACACGCTCAGGGGCCGCGCCTCATCAACGGCGACCAGGACCCGCGGGGCCACGATGAATGGCTTGAGACGGCCCTCCAGGTCTCGAGCCAGGCCCACCGGACTCAACCCAGCCGCCGGCACGTCGTTCAGGAAGGGCAGCGAGATCTGGCCGTCGGTGCGCACGCGCACCACCGCCGACATTTTCTCCTGCTCCCAGACTTGCACGCTCAGCCCGTCGCCAACGCCAATCACGTATTCGCCGCCGACCGGCAGGGGCTGCGTCTCTTTCCACTCGTCGGCCCACACGAACGGGGCGTTGGACGTCGTCGCACAGGCCGCGGCCACGAGCAACGGCAGCACCAGTGCGAGTGCGGTGCCCGCCCGGCGCGCATTTTTTCCTGACATCTTCATCTCTGTGAGTATAGCCTCCGGGCAGCCTGACGTCCGGGGGCTGGGGTCACGGCGCACCCGTCCCACGCGCGGCCACCAAGCGGTCGTAGAACGCCTCGAGCGCCGCGCCTGCCGTCTCCCAGCGATACTGCGCCAGCATGAGGGCGCGGCCGCCTTCGGCCAGGCGCCGCGACCTGGCCGGATCGTCCATCAGGGCCAGCACGGCGTCGGCAAACGGCGCGGCCTGGTCGGCCACGAGTAGATGCTCGCCGTCGGTGACATCGATCCCCTCGCAGCCAAGCGCGGTCGACACCATCGGCTTGCCCATCGACAGGCCCTCGAGCACCTTCAGCCGTGTGCCGCTGCCGACCCGCAGGGGCACCACGAACACGGCTGCCTTGTGCACGTAGGGCCGCACGTCATCGACCCCGCCCGTCACCACCACGTTCGGCCCGGCCAGGCGCAGCACTTCTGGCGCCGGGTCGCCGCCGACCACGTAGAACGTGGCCGCTGGGCGCACCTGCAGGATGCGCGGCAGGATCTCGCGCACGAAGAACGTGGCCCCGTCGACGTTCGGCCGGTACTTCATCAGCCCGGTCATGACGATGGCCTCGGGGTCGACCGGCGCTGACCCGGGGGCGAAGAACTCGGTGTCGACGGCGTTCGGCACGACCGTGACCTGCGTCCCGGGCACCACCTGCTGCACGAGCTCGGCTTCGCGTCGGGAGGTCATGGCGCAGCCCGCGGCGGCGCGCCACGAGGCGATTTCCTCGCGCTTGAACTTGGCGTACTCGAGCCAGCTGAAGAGGCGGCGCAGAGGGGAGCGCTCGAGCTGAGAGGTGCGGTAATAGAGTTCGTACTCGATGTTGTGTTCGTCGAGCACCAACACCGAACGTGGGTCGAAGCGGAAGCCGGCGAGCTGACTGGTCGCCACGTGGATGATGTCGAAGGGCGGGCCGTTTGCGAGATCGTCGAGCGCCTGCTGCATCTGCGGCGTGCGGGTCGTGCGCCGCTGGAACGACGTCGGCGAGGCCAGCGAGCGCAACTGGGCGAGGCGTTTGCCGAGCGGAAACGCCGGCGCCCGCACGGTGCGCACGGCGCAGAGCTGCTCCAGCACCCGCACGCTCTCGGCGTCATGGCCCTCGCTGTAGCTGAGCAGCGTCACGTCATGGTGACGGGCCTGCACTTCGAGCAAATGGAACACACGCTTGGCGAAGCCCCAATTGGTCGGGAAGGGCAGCCACGGAGAGAGCATCAGGATTTTCATGAATGGGTCAGGGGCGGGCGCCGCCAGCGTGACGGCTGTGAAACGATCGCAAATCAAGTATCTCTGCGTGCAGCCTTGTGTCGTGAAAGTCTGGCTCCGAGTCGACTTTTTCTGCTCGCGCAGCGCTTCGGCACGACCGTTGCTCTTGATCGTCGCACGGCGTGGGGCTAAAATAGAAGCACGGCGCCACACCGCATGAACCGCATGGCACCAGACGCCGCCCACCGCGCTCCCACCGTTCCGCCGGTCGACGAACCGCTCGTAGACATCACTGCGCTTGCCGATTACGCGCGTTTCGTCGCGCGCTCGCTGCGTCGGCATCGGGTCGGTGCGGTGATCACCGCCGTCGTGACGCTGACGGCGATCACTGGAACGGCGCTCGCGTGGCCGAAGACCTACCAGATCGACGGTCGGCTGCTGGTGCAGAGTAGCAGCCTCGTGTCGACGCTGGTGAATCCCGATCGCGCCGTCAACCGGGCCAGTGGGGCGCCGACGATGGCCGCGGAAGAAATTGTCGAGAGCCGAGACAATCTGCTCGCCCTCATGGCGTCGACCGATCTGCTCGCGCGTTGGGCACAGAATCGCCCGGCCCCGCTCCGGGCCAAGGACTGGTTCTTCGCGCTGCTGCGCGGCCCCCAGCCGGAAGAGCACCGCCTCGATGCCATGGCCGGTCTACTCGAAGATCGCCTCGAGGTGGGCACCAACGAGGAGGGCACGGTCGGCTTCGTGCTGAAGTGGCCCGACCCAGAGATGGGCCGTCAGCTCGTCGAAGGCGCCATGAAGAGCTTCCTGGAGCATCGTCGTGTCAATGAGTCGGCGATCATCACCGACTCGATCGCCATCCTCGACAAGACGGCCAGCGCCATCGAGTCGCAGATCACGGCGACGCTCGAGCAGGTGCGGCCGCAGCGCCTGGGCACCAGCGTGCCGCGGCGGCGCGCGGTGCTGCTGCCGAGCGCCAACACCGGGCCGTCAGCCGAAGCCACGGTGCGCCTGGCGCGCCTGCGCTCGGCGCTCGAAGAGCGCCAGCAGGAAGTGGCGCGCCTCGAAGGGGCCCGCACCCAGCAGCTTGCCGAGGCGCAGGCGCGCCTCTCCGCTGCGCTCACCATCTACACCGAAGGCCATCCCACGGTCGTCGCCTTGAAGCAGACGGTGGGCCGCCTGGCAGGGGAGCCCCCCGAGCTGGTGGCGGCGCGTCGCGAGGCGCGCACGCTCGCGGTGGACTACGACGCGTTGAGTACGAACGTGGGCGCGCTCACCGCCAGTGCCGAGCAGGAGCGCCTGCTGTCGCAGCTCTATGCGGCCACGCCGGCCGCGTCGATGGACCTGATCCAACCCGTGTTCGGCGACGCCGACCCGGTCGGACTGCGGCTCAAGAATCAGCTGGCGGAGCTGGCCATGGTGCAGGCGCGGGCCAGCGCGGCGCGCGCCGAACTGGCGTCCGCGCAGGCCGGCTTCAAGTATCAGTATTCCGTGGTCCGCCCGCCGCAACTGCCGCGGGCGCCGATCGCGCCCAACGTGCTGGCCATTTTCGGCGCCGGCGTCGTCGCCAGTCTCCTGCTGGCGGTGGCGTTTGCCGTCGGCGCGGACCTGGCGAGTGGGCGCGCGATCGAAGCCTGGCAGGTCGAACGTCTGGTGCGTGCCCCGATTGCCGTGCGGCTGCCGACACTGTGACTCATCGCGCCACCATCATCGCGCCGCCCTCATCGCCCGGCCTGTTCAGCGGCGTCGTGGGTGGCCTGACGATGCCGGTTGGCGCAACGGTCGTGCTGGGCGCCGCCACCGTGCTGGCCGCGCTCGTGAGCAATGGGCACGTGCTGGCCACCATCGCCCCGGTGGGCATCGCGATCCTGCTGGCCGGCGTCTGGATGGTGCCGCTGCGCGTGACGCTCGGACTCGTGATGTTCCTGGCGCTCGCCGCGGACCGGCCCGGCGACACCGACGGGCACTGGTTGTCCCCCCTGGCCCCGATCGGCGGCCTGCTGTTCCACAACCTCAATCACATCATCAGCGTCGACGCGTTGAAGTTCAGCGGCGTCGTCGCGATCCTGGGCGTGCTGCTGATCGTGCGGCTAGGCCGCAGTCTGACCGGCCGCGAACGGGATACCGCCGACAGCCTGCCGCTGGCCTGGCCGATGCGCGCGGCGCTGGCCGTGGGTCTGCTGACCGTGGTCGGGTCACTGGCGTGGGGCACCGCCCGGGCCGGTGACATCGAGATGGGGAAGATTCAGGCGCAGGCCTATCTGCAACTGCTCGCCGTGGTCTACCTGTTCGGCGTCAGCCTGCGGGGCGCGCGCGACTACCGCTGGCTGGGTGGCCTGATCGTCGCCGCCGCCTGCGTGAAAGGCGCGATGGCGCTCTGGGTGCGGGCCACCCTGGCGGCCAGCTTCCCCGATCAATGGGGCGTGATGCGGGAACTCGAGTACGCCACCAATCACGGCGACTCGCTGCTCTTCACCTGTGCCACGGCCGTGCTGATTGGGCCGCTCTTCCATCGGCCTACGCGCCGGCAGGTGGCCTGGGCCGCCTGGCTGCTGCCGTTCATCATCGCCGCCGTGGTCGCCAACGACCGGCGCGTGGCTTGGGTGGAGATTGGCGCCGTGGCGGCGGCGTTTCTCTGGCTGAACCCGGCCTCGGTCGTCACCCGCCGGTTCGCGCGCGTCATCGTCCTGGCGCTGCCGCTACTCGTGCCCTACACCATCGTCGGCTGGTCGTCGGCCTCGCGGGTGTTCGGGCCGGTCGGCTTCGTGCGCAACATCGTTCAGCCTGAGCGCAGTGATGGCTCGCTCGACCGCTCGACGCTGTTCCGTGACATCGAGAACTACAACCTCGTCCACACCTTCATGGGCAATCCGGTGCTCGGCACCGGCTTCGGCCACCCGTTCGTGGTGGCTGTGGACAGCGATTCCCTGTCGGGTTTCGCCGAATACCACTTTCTGCCACACAACTCCATCGTCGGCCTGTGGGCGTTCACAGGCGCTGCCGGATTCTCGGGGCTGTTCATGCTGCTCGTCGTCGCGCTGCTGCTCGCGGCGCGGGCGCATCCGCGGGCGCGCACCGCCGACCAGGCGATTGCGGCGGCGGCGGTGGTCGGCATACTCGTGGCATACATCGTGCATATGTGGGCGGACATCGGCTTCACGGAAGCGCCGACGATTTTTCTGGTTGGACTCGCGATCGCGATGGCTGGACAGCTGGCCGTGGCGACGGGGGAATGGCCGCAGGCGCAACAATCACGGGTGTGAACGGACCAACGATGAGCAGCGAGCAGGGGACGAGCGCACCGCCGCCGAGAGGGCCGGAGTTCCAGCGCCTGTGGTTCACGCTGCAGGCACAGAATTGGCGATCGCTGGCTGTCGTGGCCACCGAAAACGGCGCCGATGCGGTAAGCGTGGCGGCCGCCTTGGCGGCAATCGGCACGCGTGACGGCCAGACCCCCGTGCAGGTGTTGTCGGCCGTGGGCCTGTCCTTCGCCGACCTGCCGCGGCTCGTCGCCCAGATGCCCGGGTCGCCGACGGCCAGCGCCGCGCCCTTGACGCTCGTGGCGTGCGACGCGCTGCAGCGCAACCCGGCCATGATTCCCATCGTGCAGCAGGCCTCGGGCGTGGTGCTCATCGTGCGGCTTGGCCGGACCGCGCTCGCGTCGGTGCGCGCCACGGTGGCCCAGGTTGGCCGCGAGCGCATCCTCGCGACCATCTCCATCGGCGAGGCGCCCTGATGGTCACCGCGCGCCCGGCCGAGTTCACGTGTGGCGTCGTGCTGGCGGGCACGTTCCCGTGGGCGAACTCGGCCTTCGACCGGCTGGCGCCGCGCCCACTCGTGCCGCTCGTCCACCGTCCGCTCATTGGCTTTGCGCTCTCGTGGCTCCAGGAGGCCGGCGTGCGCCGCGTCGTGGTGTGTGGTAATCGCAACACGCGCGCCATCGACAAGCAGTTGGCGCCGATGGCCGGGCCGCTCGATCTGTCGTATCTCGAAGACGACATGCCGCGCGGCGCGGCCGGTTGCGCCTACGACGCAGCTCAGGCGTGCCGCAGCCATACCTTCGTCGTCACCGACGGCACGGCCATGCCCAACGTCGACTTGGCCGAGGTGCTTGGCCGGCACCACGCGTCGGGCGCGGCCATGACCATGGTGGTCTACGTCGAACCGCGCGGCGCGGGCGCGTCGGCGCTCCACGTGCCCGCCGGCGTCTACGTGCTCGACCGCCGGGTCGTCGATGCGGTGGCGCCCTTCGGCTTCGTCGACATCAAGGAACATCTCATCCCCAAGCTGGTGCGCGCCGGTGAACGGATTGCCACCTACGTGGCCGCTGGCGCCGTGCCGCGTGTGTTGAACGCGCGCACCTATCTGGCCGCCAGCGAGATGGCCGCGCAGTTGATGGCCTCGAGACGCGCGCTGACTCCGGACTACGAGCTGCGGGGCACGGCGCTCGTGCATCGCGACGCCGCCGTGGATTTCGACGTCATCCTGGCGGGCCCGGTCGTGGTCGCGGCCGGAGCCTCGATTGCCGGCAATGCCGTGGTGATCGGGCCGGCGTCCATCGGCTGCGACGCGGTCATCGAGGCCGGCGCCGTCGTCTCGCGCTCGGCGGTGTGGCGCCGGTCGCGGATCGCTGGATCGGCGGTCGTCGACCGGTCGATCGTCGGCGACGACGCCATCATCGGTCAGCATCGTCAGGTCTATCTCAGCGTCGTGCTCGGTCAGTCGCGGCCCACGCGGCAGTGGACGTCAGCGGCATTTGGCGCGTCGGCGCAGAAAGCACGGTCGGTCGCGTGAAGATCTGGCCGGTGCTTCTCGATTCGCGCCCGGGCTACTTCGGTCACGCGTCTGCCGACGAGACGCTGCTCTGCGCGCCCATCGGCCGGGAGTCGCTCCTGGGCCGGCTGTGCCGGCAGATCGAAGCCGTCACCCTCGACGCGCCCACGGTCGTGGCCCCGCCCGGGGTGTCATCCGAGTATCGCGCGCGCGTGGCGGCCCTGTGTCCGCACGCCACGGTCGTCACCACGTCGAGCGAGCTGGCGCGCCTGCTGATGTCGGCCGAAACCGCCGACTTCCTGCTATTCGTCGATCCGCGCTGCCTGCCGCTCAGCCGGTCGCCGCTCCTTCCGCTGTTGACGTCAGAGCACGACCCGACGCGCCTGGCCCGGCATCTGGTGGCCTACGCGTCCGACGTCGGCGGCACGCGCGAGTGCGTCGATGTCGATGACGAGGGGAATGTCCGGACGGTGCAGCGCTATTACAAGCCAGCCGCCTGGCCATTCGTGGCGGGCGTGGCCGCGAGTCTCGTGCCGGTCTCGAGCGGCATGCTGTCGAAGGTGTCGATTTCCGCCTCGCTGGCCGAACTGCGGCAGGTGTTCGTCTCGAGCGGCGTGCCCAGCTATGACGTGCCCATTCGGGAAGGCGCGCTGGACCTGACCCAGGAGTCGGGCTGGCTCGCGGCGGTGGAGCACTCGGTTCGCGCCGCCGTGGACGAGCGTGGCGACGGCGCGGACGGCTCGATGGTGCTGGTCGGCGCCGGGCACGCGATCGATCCCACCGCCCGCTTGCTAGGGCGCGTGGTCATCCATGCCGGAGCCCGCATCGAAGCGAATGCCACCGTGGTTGGCCCCGCCCTGATCGGCGCGGGGGCGCGCGTCGGCGCGGGGGCGTTCGTGGCCCACGCCAGTATCGGCGTCGACAGCGTGGTGCCGGCCGGGCGGATGGTGTGCGATCGCGCCTGGTTCGCGTCGGCCGATGACAATGGCGGCGCGCCCTCGGTTGCGGATCCGATCGCCACGTTCAGCCAGCGGCTGGCGCGGCAAGGGCTCAAAGGTGATGAGCCGGAGGCGGTGGCCATCGGCGACGACGTGCCGGCGCGTAATTACGTGGTCATGAAACGCGCCATCGACGTGGTCGTGTCGACCTTCGCACTGGCCGTGCTGTCGCCGCTCCTGCTGTTGCTGGCGGCGGCCATCTGGGTCGATTCACGCGGGCCAATCCTGTTCCGGCACACGCGCGAAGGCCTCGGCGGACGTCTGTTCGGGTGCCTCAAGTTTCGCACCATGCACCTGGGGTCCCACGAACTGCAACGCCAACTGAAGCGTCAGGACAAGCTCGACGGCCCACACTTCAAGATGAAGTTCGACCCGCGCATTACGACCATCGGCCGCTGGCTGCGCGCGACCAACCTCGATGAGCTGCCGCAGCTCTTCAACGTGCTCGATGGCGACATGAGCCTGGTCGGCCCACGGCCGTCGCCGTTCCGTGAGAACCAGATCTGCGTGCCGTGGCGGGAAGGCCGGCTCTCGGTACGGCCCGGCATCACCGGCCTGTGGCAGGTGTGCCGGCACGATCGCGATACGGCGGATTTCCATCAGTGGATCGAGTACGACCTGCTCTACGTGCGCCACCTCGGACCGTTGCTCGACCTCAAGATCCTGGCGGCGACCATCCTCACGGCCGGCGGCAAGTTTCCCGTGCCGGTCTCGCGCCTGATCCGGCCGGATCCCACGCAACTCGACGCACCCGCGCCCACGACGGCCATGCCCAGGTCCGCCCGCGAGGCGTTGCTGACGCGCGCGGAAACGCGGACGCATTCGGCGCGGTGACCACTCCGGCGACGGCCCGCGCGCGTCGTCACGTGCCCGAGCTCGACGGCGTGCGCGGCCTGGCGATCGTGCTGGTGATGGCGCTGCATTTCGTCAACAACCAGATCGTGCCCACCAGCATGCTCGAACGCATCGCCGTCAAGGCCTCGAACTACGGGCTGTGGGGCGTCGATCTGTTCTTCGTGCTGTCGGGGTTCTTGATCACCGGCATTCTGGCCGACGAGCGGGGACGCCCCGGCTACTTCACCAATTTCTTCGCCCGGCGCTCGTTGCGGATCTTTCCCCTCTACTACGGCGTGCTGCTGATCCTGACGGTGCTCGTGCCGGCCTGGGCTCTGGCCGCCATCGATCCCGAACTGCTCGACGTGCGCGAGCGCTCGTGGTGGCTCTGGCTCTACCTGACCAACGTCTACCTGGCTCCGCAGGCCACCTTCTCCATTCCCTACGTCAGCCACTTCTGGTCGCTGGCCGTCGAGGAGCACTTCTATCTGGTCTGGCCGGTGGTGATCTGGTGGCTGTCGAACCAGTCGGCGCGGCTCGCCTGCGTAGTGCTCGGTCTCGGCGCGTTCGCCCTGCGTGTCTACTACACCGCGACCGCCCCTGATCAGCTCTACGCCGGGGTCTTGACCCAGTGCCGCGTCGATGCGCTGCTCACCGGCGCGTGGTTTGCGCTGGTGGCCCGCGACGGCGCCGGCCAGACGCGGGCGCGCACGCAACAACTGATCTGGCTCGGCGGCGCCACGGTCGTGGCCCTCACGCTCTTCCACGCCGTGTCACACCGCGGCGAAGCGCTGGTGCTGCCGCTACGCACCAGTGCGCTCGCGCTGTTCTTCGGCGCGCTCATCTACACCGCTGCCTACCACGACGGCTGGACGCTGCTGAAGGCTGGCTTGCGGCTGGCGTGGCTTCGGGATCTGGGCCGCTACAGCTACGGCCTCTACGTCTTCCACGGCATCGTGGCCTACGGCATGCACCGGCACGGCGCGGCCGTCTACTTCGGCGGACTCACCCCGGTGTCGGTGGTCAATTCCCTGGCGATGGTGGCGTTCGGCGCGAGCCTCTCGTACGCCCTGGCGCGCGCCAGCTATCACGGCTTCGAACAGCCCTTCCTGCTGCTCAAGGGCCGCTTCGGACGATGACGGCTACAGCCCACATTCCAGCCACCTCGTGACATCCTGAGCAGTGCGGATCCGCCGCGTGACGACCAAAATCAGCGCGCGCTGATCGAGTGACGTGACAAGGACAATGACGACACGCATGATGTCGGCCCTGGCCGCGCTGATCCTCGTCGCGAGCGCGGCGGCGCTGGTTGGCGCCGTACCCGCCGCGAAGGCGGCGTTCGTGGGAGCGCTGGCCTGGCCCGCGCGCCTGGCGCGCGCGTCTGCGCCGCGCTCGGTGGCGCCGCTGGCCGATCTGGCGGCGACCCAGGTCGGCCTGCCACCATTCGGGACCAAGGCCTTCACCGCCGACCGGCCGTTTGCGGCGTTCAGCGTGGTCGACGCCCAGAGTGGTGCCGTGGCGTGGCGCGGCACCACGCCGCCGCGGGTCGTCGCCACCGAGGGCCCGAACCATGGCGCCAGCGCGTGGATCGGCGACTTCAGCGCCTTGGCCACGCCCGGTCGCTACCGGCTGGTCACTGACACGGGCGCGGTCAGCCATGCGTTCGACGTCGCGACCACCGTGTTCGATCCGGCCGTGCGCGCGACCCAACGGGCGTTCTACTACCAGCGCGCCTTCACCGCCCTGCAGGCGTCCTACGCCGAAGGGCCGTGGGTGCACGCCAGCGACGCGCCGGCGGCGCCAGCGGGCATCCGGCGCGGCTGGCACGATGCCGGCGATTTCTCGCTCTACAACATGACCACCGTGTCGTCGCTGTTCTGGCTGCTCGAGGCCTTCAGCGACTTCGCCCCCACCGACGATCACACCAACATCCCCGAGTCGGGCAACGGCGTGCCGGATCTGCTCGACGAAGCACGGTGGGGACTCGACTGGCTGCTGTCGGCGCAAGTGGCGAGCGGGGCCTTCCGGAACAGCACGTGCCTCACGACCTACGCTGCCTATGGACGCAATCCGATCGAGGGCACCGCGCCCTACGTGCACGGCGAACCCGGCACCTTGGCCACGCCCCGCGCGGTGGGGGTGCTCGCCTATGCGTCAGCGGTGTTCGCGCCGTTCGATGCCGCGTTTGCGGAGCGGGCGCGTGACGCGGCGACGCGCGGATGGCGCTATCTCGAGGCCCGCCCGAACGAGCACTCCGATGGGCCCACCTGCGCCGCCTATCGGCAGGACGGCGATGCCGCGGCCGGCCGGGCCACGCGGATGTTCGCGGCGGCCGGCGTGCTCGTGGCCACGGGCGACGCGCGCTTCCGCGACGCGGTCGAGGCGCACGCCGTCGCGCTCGACGGCGATCCGAGTCCGTATCGTTTCGGCGCCTATGCCAGCTTGCTCTACCGCCGTGCCGCCGCGGCGGATGCCGCGCGCCTGAAGACCATCGACGCGGCGCTCGCGCAGCGTGCCGCCGAGGCCCTCGCCGCCGCCGAGGCGCATCCCTTCGGCTGGACCGGGCGATACGGGTGGGGCTCGATTGCCATCGGCTTCGAACGGTCGGGCGGCTTCCTGGTGCGGCGCTGCCTCGACGCGCCCGCCACGGCTCACCGCTCCTGTCAGCAGGCCGTGGCCAACCTCGACTACCTGTTCGGCCGCAACGCGCTGCGCCTCGTCTACATGTCCGGGCTGCCTGGCGTCACCCACGCGCGTCAGCACGCGTTTCACCAGTGGCTCGCGTCGCTGGCCGCGACCCCGTTCGTCTTTCCTGGCGCCGTGGCCGGTGGGCCCAATGCGGAGCCGCTCCCCGAGGATGGCTCGCGGCCCCTGGCCTGGCCGCGCGCGGTCTGGGGCTACTGGGGCGACCCGGCGCTGCCCCGGTCAGTGGCGACCCGCCTTGATGGCCGCTACACCGACAACGACAGTTGGACGACCAACGAACTGGCGATCGCCTGGCAGGCCGTCACGCTCTACAACCTCTACTTCGGCCAGTGGGCGGCCCGGCACGCGTCAGGCGCTGGCGGCGAAGTGCTGGCGCATGCGGTCGATGATGCGCTGGGCCGCGCGTCCGTCGCCGTAGGGATTCGCCGCTGAGGCCATGGCGGCGTAGCTGGCGGGATCGGTGAGCAAGGTGCTGACGTGCGCCACGATGGCGTCGGCATTGGCCCCGACCAGGCGGGCCGTGCCGGCTGCGATGCCTTCTGACCGTTCGGTCTGATCGCGCATGACGAGCACCGGCTTGCCGAGGGTTGGCGCCTCTTCCTGCACGCCACCAGAATCGGTCAGCACCACCTGACAGCGCGCCAGCAGCGCGACGAAGTGGCGATAGCCCTGGGGCGCAATCAGCCGCACGTTGGGTAGGTCGCCGAGATGCTGCACGTGCGCTCGCACGTTCGGATTCAGATGCACCGGATAGACGAACTGGTGGGTGGGGAAGGCAGCGGCGAGGCGGGCGATGCCGGCGCAGATCTCATCGAATCCCTCGCCGAAGTTCTCGCGGCGATGACCCGTGATGAGCACGAACGGCCGCGTGTGCCAGTCGGCGCCGAGCAGTGCCGTCAGCTCGCGATCGACGGCCCGGCGCACCTCGGCATCGCCTTCCTGCGTGGCGGTTTCGATGAGCAGCGCGTCGATCACGGTGTTGCCAGTGACGGCGATGAGGCCGTCAGGCACGTGCTCACGGAGCAGGGCCGCGCGCGCCGACTCGGTCGGCGCGAAATGCAGCGACACGAGCGGCGCCGCCAGCCGCCGGTTCGCCTCTTCGGGAAACGGCGACCACACGTTGCCGGTGCGCAGGCCGGCTTCGACATGGCCGATCGGAATCCGCCGGTAGAAGCAGGCCAGCGCCGCCACGAGCACGGTCGTGGTATCGCCCTGCACCAGGGCCATATCCACTGGCGTGGTGCCGAGCCAGCCGTCGATGGCCGTCATCAGCCGGGCCGTGAGTCCAGCCAGGGTCTGGTTCGGCTGCATCACGTCGAGCTGCGCGTCGACGGCGATGCCGAACTGGTCGGTGACCTGCTGCAGCATCTCCCGGTGTTGTCCGGTCGCCACGACCGTGCACGTGAAGTCGGCCTGCTGCCGCAACAGCGCCACGACCGGAGCCAGCTTGATGGCCTCGGGACGCGTGCCCATGAAGACGACGATGTGGCGGCTCACGAGCGCCCCCGCACGAACTCGCGGCACACCAGCCAGATGAACTCGCTGTTGGTGGTGAGGTAGCGCCGCCACAACTTGCGCGGCTCGAGCATCAGGCGCCACGCCCATTCGAGGCCGAGCGTCTGCACCGCGACCGGTGCCCGCGCGATCACGCCGGCGAGCACGTCGAAGCTGCCGCCGACGCCGATGACGACCGGCACCTGCAACTGGCCGCGGTACTGCTCGGCGAAGACTTCCTTGAACGGACTGGGCATGCCGATGAACAGGAAGTGCGGCTCCTGCGCGCGAATGTCAGCGACGATGGCCGGCTCGTCGGCGGGGGTGAAGTAGCCGTCGCGCGACCCGGCGATCTCGAGTCCAGGATAACGCGTGCGGCAGTGCGCCAGCAGGCGCGCCACGACGTCCGGCCGGGCGCCCAGGAAATAGACGCGCAGCCGGTCGCGGCTGCCTGCGTCGAGCAACTGGGCCATGAGGTCGATGCCCGCGACCCGCTCGCGCACCGGCCGCCCGAGCAGACGCAGCGCCCACACCACCGACATGCCGTCGGCCACCGCCAGGTCGGCGGCCTGACAGGCCTCGCGCAGCGCCGCGTCGCGCCGCATCATGCACAGGTGCGACGCATTGGCGGTCGTCACGATGTGCGCGGTGCGCGGCTCGCGGCACCAGGCCAGGCAGCGCGCGACGATCGCGCCCATGCCGGCACGCTCGAACTCGAGCCCGAGCAACTCCGACCGATCACCGCCCGTCACGCGTCGTCTCCTCGGTGTCTGCCTTCGCTCGCGCGTCCCAGACGGCCTGCTGTCGTGCATTCAGTCGCGCCGTGGCCGCCGCTTTGCCGAGCCGCAGGCAGGCGTACTGGTAGCGGCGCAAGAAGGCTCGGAAGCCCGGTTCCTCGTAACGCGGCAAGCGGTGCAGGGCGCTGCGCGCGTAGCCCCACAACATGGCCAGACTGCCGACGATGGCGGGATGTTCGCGCGCGCGGAAGCCCGCGCTCGCCAGGTAGTAGAGCGGCGCCGTGCCCATGAAGTACTGGCCGAACCCGGCGCGCGCGCGCCCGGTCACGATGCCGGTCTGGCTGGCGCCCTGCGGCCGCAGGTGGAGGAAGCGCAGCGCGGGATCCTCCAGACTCTCGGCCAGCCAGCCGCGCATCCGCGCGCGGTGGCAATCGATGCCGTCCCACATCACCTGCGAGACGAAGCCGTCGAGTTCGGTGAAGCACGTGCGGCGGTAGAACTTGGTCATGCCGACCGACATCTCGTTGCCGCAGACTTCGGGCACGAGCGCGCCGCTGTGCGGATGCACGAACCAGGGCTTGCCCGACGTGGTGCCCAGGCGCGGCTCGGCTTCCATGCGGCGCACCAGGCCCTCGAAGTAGCCGGGGGGCAAGTCGAGGTCCAGGTCGAGCTTGCAGATGTAGTCGAAGTCGCACGGATCGATGGTGGCATAGCCGGCGTTGAACGCTTCGATCACGCCGGCCCCCACCTTCCGGTAGCCGCGGTTCTCCCGCCGCACGATCCGCACGAAGGGCAGCGTCTGCGCGTACTCCTGCAGGATCGCCGGCGTTTCGTCGCGGGAGCCGTCGTCGACGATCACCCAGAGCGCGGGCGTGAGGGTCTGGCGCGCGACGCTGTCGAGCGTGCGCCGGGCGTGCGCGGCCTCGTCGCGACAGGGCGTGATCAGGCAGTAGCGGCGGGTCGCGGCAAGCCGGCTCATGCGAGCACGCCGTGCCGGTGACACCAGCGGATGAGGACGTAGAGAACCCAGACGCGTGACCAGTAGAGCCCGGGCGCGCCCTGCTGATAGCCCTGCCACAGCCGCGTCACGGTGGTGCCGTCGAGGCCGACCGCGGCGGCGGCCTGGGGATCGCGCATGGTGTCATCCATGGCCCGGCCCAGGGAACTGCGGATCCAGGTGTCGAACGGCAGCACGAAGCCACGCTTGGGCCGCTCGAACAGTGCTGGGTCGAGGCCGTCGAGGCCGATGCGCCTCAGCATCTGCTTGCGCCCCAGTGGCGTGAAGCGCGCCTCGTCGGGCAGCCGGTTGACGGCGTCGACCACCACGCTGTCGACGAGCGGCAGCCGAGTTTCGAGCGACACCGCCATGCTCGCCGCATCGGTATCGCGCAACAGCCGCTCGCCCAGGAAGAGGCGCTGTTCGAGCGCGGCGACGGCCGCCACGGGCGACCGGCCCGCCAGTTCCCGCTCGAGCTGCGCGGCCATCTCGCGGGTCAGTCCATCGTCCATGCCGGGCGCGGCCGATCCGCCCTGCAGCCGTGCCTGGAAGTCGGGCAGGAAGAGCGCGTAGGCGAGCTGATACAGGCGGGTGAGGTCGCCGCCGCTCCGCGCCATGTCGGGCAGCTTGGCCCAGCGGGTTTGCGGCGGCAGGTCGCCGGCCGGGCCTGAAAGGATCCGGCTCGCCAGCCGCGCCGCGCCGGTGCGCACCGCACCGGGCAGCCAGGCCGTGCGCCGCGCCCACCGCTGCAATGTCGGCAGCGCGCGGAAGGTCGGATAGCCGCCAAACAGCTCGTCGCCCCCCGTGCCGGCGAGCGCCACCGTGAGTCCGGCTTCGCGCACGGCCCGCGACACGTAGTACGAATTCAGGCCGTCGAAGGTCGGCTGATCGATCGAGTCGATGGCGGTGTCGAGGGCCGAGGCGAAGAACCCCTCGGTGAGCCGGATGTCGCGATGCTCGGTGCCGATCGCGGTCGCCACGGCCTGCGCGAACTCGCCCTCATTGCAGTCGCGCTCGTCGAAGCTCAAGGTGAACGTATGCACCGGCGCGCCGTGGGCGCGCTGCGCCAGCGCCGCCATGGCGCTCGAGTCGATCCCGCCCGACAGGAACACGCCGAGCGGCACGTCGGACTCGAGATGGCGGGCCACGCTCTCGTGCACCACGTGGCGCAGTTCCTCTTCGCCGATCGGCGGCTGACTGCCGGGCGAGGGCAGCGTCCAGAAGCGCCGCCGCGCCGGCGCGGGTCCGGCGGCGTCGAGCACGAGTTCGCCGGTGGCCAGACTTTCGACGCCCTCCACTGCCGTGGTTGGACCCACGACGAAGCCGTTCCACAGCACCGAGGCCACCGCGCGCGGGTCGAGCCGCGGGCGTACGAGCAATCCCGACGCCAGCACAGCGCGCACCTCGGAGGCGAAGAGCAGCGACCACGCGCCCTCGCGGTCGGGGTTGTGGCAGACGTAGAGCGGCTTGATGCCGAGCGGGTCGCGCGCCAGCGTGAGGCGGCGCGGGCCATCGTCCCAGAGCGCGAAGGCGAACATGCCGCGCAGCCGGGCGACCGCGTCTGGGCCGTCGCGGGCCAACAGGCGCAGCATCACCGCGGTATCGCCGCTCGAGGTGAAGGTCTCGCCCCGGCCTTCGAGGTCGGCCCGCAGATCCTTGAAGTTGTAGATCTCGCCGTTGAAGACGATGGCGCGGGTGTGACCACCGGTCGTGTCGACCATGGGCTGGTCGGCGGCGGCGGAGAGATCGAGAATGGCCAGCCGGCGATGGCCGAGCAGGCAGCCGAAGCCGCGCTCGTCAGGGGGGCTCGCCCACGTGCCGGAGCCGTCCGGGCCGCGGTGCGCCAGTGCCCCGGTCATGCGGTCGAGGGCGGCGCGATTGACCTGGTCGAGGCGGCCGATGAGTCCGGCGATGCCGCACATGTCAGCGGCCCACCGGGAGCCACACCGTGACGCCGAGGCGCAGGGTGCTCCGCTTCACGTGAGGGTCGAGGCCGCCGGCCAGCGCCAGCACCCTGGTGAAGTCGTAGTAGTAGAACAGGTACTCGCTCACGAAGGCCCAGCGGGGATTGAGCGCCACCCGCAGCCGCGCATTCGCCGTGGCCGTCGAGAAGGTGGCGATCGAGCCGACCAGCGTGGGCTCGCCGTTCGAGTAGCCGACCGAGGCCAGCAGGTCGGTGCGGCGATTGAAGAAGCCGGTCGAAGTCAGCGACAGCGCGTCGGTGAAGACCGGCCCGCCGAGGCCCTGCACGAAGCCGGTGCCGCGTCTGAAGGCTCCCACGAGCAACCAGCTCTCGCCCATCTGATGCGCGATGGCGGCATCGCCGACGAGGCGCACCTGCCGGCGCGGCTGGAACTGGTTGCTCGCGACCGGGGAGTTGACGAGCGACGTGCCGCCCTCGAAGGTGAGAATCGTGCGGCGATCCTCGGACAGCGCCGGATGGTAGGCCACGCCGAAGTGCAGGTTGTGTTCCGCCGGCCGCGGGAACTGGCCGCCGAAGGCCTCGGTGCCGATGAAGTTGGCATTGCGATAGAAGTAGCCGAGGCGCAGGTCGCTGTTCTGCGTGAGGCGATAGCGGTAGTCACCGCCGCCTTCGACCGAGGTGAAGTCGGTGCCCCGGGGCGTGACCACGGTGAAGTGACTGCGGCGATAGCTCGCGCTGCCCGAGATCAGGCTGCGCCCGGTGAAGCGCTGTTCGAACTGCGCGCTGCTGTCGGTCGTGATGGCGCGGTCGTCGTTGACGAAGTAGGCGGAGTTGGGGCTGTCCACCGACCCGAGTGCCGGCGGCAGGGCGTTGGCGAAGAGCCCGAACAGGAAGACCGGCGCGTAGGAGACCGCCTGGTTGACGGTGATCGACGTCAGGCGGTTCAGCCTGACCGACACGCCCGCGCCGCCGTGGAAGTCGTTGGCCGCGAACTTGTTGAGGTTGGTGTAGTAGCGCGCGTTGGCGCCGCCGGTGGCGGCCACCTGCACGCGCGTGGTGCGGCGTCCGTAGTCGAGGTCGCCCACGAGATTGGTGTAGGCGCCGCTGACCTCGGGCGTGTTCGGCGCCAGGAACTCGGCGAGCAGGTTCTCGTCGTAGACGCCGAACACCGCGCCGGTGAAACGGAGACCGTTCGACGGCTGCCGCTCCACCACCGCGCCGCCAAACAGCGAGGCGTAGGGGCGGCGGGCGGTGGTCATCGGATCCGCCGGCTCCGGAATCGGCTCGGTCGGGCGGTCATCGGGGGGACGCGGCGGGCGGGCCTGCGCGGACGCGCCCACCGGATGAAGCCACGACAGCAGCACCACCACGAGGCAGACGCGAGACCCGAACATCATGGAAATCACAGGCATGCCACATCGGCCCGCATTCGAGGGGGGCCGCCGAATCTTCCGCGTGGCTAATGGCAGACTGAGACTGATCTTACCTGCCCGGTGGTCCCGGAGCAACTGACGGCGCGCCTCGGGGCGAGTCGGCGGTGCCCCGCCGGCTACAGCGACAGCAAGAATGCGCGCAGGGCTGCGCGTAGAGCCGCACCGGGCGGCGATCGAAGAGCGAATTGGCCGAGGGTCCGGTGGTGAATGGCGGCGTGTCGCACGCCGGTGCGGGGATCGGGCACGTCTTCGGGATCGGGAATCGGGTCGCACCGGCGAAGCTTGTCGTCAGAGATGCCCATCTCGCCGCGATCGGCGTCGGCCGAGAACGCTTTGAGCGTAGCGTGCTGGGCCTTCCAGCCGAAGCGGCCGACCCGGACCTCGTCGCTCACCAGGTCGCGCACGAGTGCGGCGCGTCCGCTGATGCCGTCGCGATCACGATCGGTGGGATCGGCCTGCGCCTCGATCGCACCGTCTGGGACGGCCTCCGCCAGCCCCGCACCGAACACGGGGATGGGAATGCGACTGGCCACGACGTTGACACGAGACCGGCGCCGCCAATGGCTGGCACGCCGTGGCAGACCGAACAACTAACGCCGTCGAACGCCGGTCCCAACCCATCCTCCGCCGTTTCCACCTCGGCGAAGTCGTCGAGCCCGACACGGAACAGCCGGCACGCGCTGTAGCGACGGGCGCCTACGCGGGCGGCTTGGCTTCGCGGGCTCGCACGTCGGTGCCTGGTCGCAGTTCGTCGGTGCCACGTCCGGCCACGTCATCCCCGGCCTTCAGGTCGCCGAAGACCTCGACCAGCGTGCCCGAGGTGAGGCCGGTCTTCACGTCCACCCATTCGGTCTTGCCGGCGCGCACGCGGATGACGAAGCTCCGGTCGGTCGTGGAGGCCACGCTGCCACTCGGCACGAACAGCGAGGGGGCCGTGCGCCGGACCTGCCAGCGCACCTGACAGAATGTGCCGGGCACGAGCCGTCCGTCGCCGTTCGGCACGTCGAGTTCGACCGCCATCGTGCGGGTGCCGACATCCACCGACTGCGCGATGCGCGCAATCGTGCCCGACCACGCCTGCCCGGGATAGGCGGCGACGGCGAACGGGATCGTCGTGCCGATTGGCAGCTCGGCGGTGTACGCCTCGGGCACGGGCACCACCAGCCGCAAGCGGGTGTTCTCGACCAGGCGCAGCATCGGCACCGCGCCCGTCGATCCGCCCGTCGGCCCCACCAGCGCGCCGGGATGCACGTTGCGCTCGGTGACCACGCCGCTGAACGGCGCCGTCACGCGCAGGTAGCCCTCCATCTCGCGCACGGCGTTGCCGGCCTGCCGCGCGGCCTCGACGTGCTGCTCACCGGCCAGCACGAGATTGCGGCTGGCCTCCGCCGTGCGTTCCGCGACCACCACGTCGTTGCCGGCCACCACCCCCGGCGTGGCCGAGGCCGCCTTCAGCTTGTCGAAGGTGCCCTGGTCGGCACTGGCTTTGGCGCGCGCGCTGGCGAGCTGGGATTCAGCCGCCTGCAGCGTCGACTGCGCTTCGGACCGCTTGGCCACGAGCTCTGGCGCGTCGAGCGTGACGAGCACGGCTCCAGCGCGCACGCGCGAGCCGCGATCCACGGCCACCGATTTCACGAAGCCACTGACTCGTGGATAGAGGGCCACGTCTTGATAGGGCACCAATTCGCCCGGCAGCGAGAGCTGCACCGCGAGCGGTTGCTCCACGACCTTGACGAGATCGATGGTGAGGGGCCCAGCTGGCGTCGAGGCGGCAGCGGCCGCAGGCGTGGTCGTCGTTGGCGCGCCGGTTCTGCCGTCTCCACCGCCACAGGCGGTCGAACCGAGAAGCACCGCGCCGAGCATCAGCAGCGTCGTGCCTACGGCCGGCCGACTGCGGGGGGTGGGGGTCTGTAGCGAGATCATGATCATGCCACCTGGGCGCGATGCGCGCTGTCTGGGTCGTCGGGATCGAGCGAGGGCGACGCCGTGCCTGCCGACTGCT
>Ga0163144_10004096_pt1 | contig 33055 bp, 27 predicted proteins | sample OliLak19BULKMAT1_FD_123175 | JGI IMG/M metagenome (GOLD analysis project Ga0163144, IMG submission 123175) | Freshwater microbial mat bacterial communities from Lake Vanda, McMurdo Dry Valleys, Antarctica - Oligotrophic Lake LV.19.BULKMAT1 | ecosystem: Environmental > Aquatic > Freshwater >... | reverse complement strand
TCCAACCCCACCCGAATCGTCCGCCCCGGTTGCGGCAGGCCGCACTGATCGAAGGCCGTCACATCCCCGATGTTGTCGACCGCCAGCACTGCCCGCATCTGGCCCAGCCGGGAAGAGCCGGTCGACCAGTTCCGGGTCAGGGCCAGGTCCTCCACCGTCTGGGCATCGAGGGCCACCAGGCGGCCAAGGTCGGGATGATTGCAGAACTGGCGCCCCGAGTGGCGCACCGCACCCACCGCGCGGAATGCCAGCGGCAGTGGCACCCCCACCTCAAGCGACCCGCGGAACTCTGGCTGATGCTCAGCCCTGGCCGCGTTGGCTTCTCCGGTGGGGATCGTCTGGTCGCGGACGCGGACATGCTGCAGCAGCAGGCTGCCGGCCACTGAGACGCCTGCGGAGTCCTGAGTGGACGTCCAGCCGGCTATCAACTCCAAGCCCTGGCTGCGGAGCTGGTCCCGGTTGATTCGCCGGAACTTCCGGTCGGGCTGGGTAATGCGGACCACCGCGTCATCTAGCCGGTGAGAAAACGCCACCACCTGAAGGTCCACCCCGGCGCGGGCCAGCCCGCCGCTGATCAGGGTGGCTCCCAGCTCCGCGCCCAGGAGCGTCTCCGGTTTCAGGTCGGGGTTCGGTTCGAATCGATTCAGGGCGCCGGAATACAACTCGCGCAGTGCCGGGAAGCGCGAGCGCTGGCTGATGGAGGTGTGGAACCTGAGCCTCGGGTCCAGGCCGGTCGTGGCGGCGCCGAAACGCCAGCCGGTTCGGCTCAGCTCGCCCAGCGGCACTCGACCGCCGGATTCGGGGGTGTCGGCCCGATCGTGGACCACCCCGCCGGAAATCTGGCTGACATTGCCGACTGCCCACTCCAGCTCCAGCGCCGCGCTGCTCAAGCGCTGACGATAGCGTGCGGCCGGATCGGCGTTGAAGCGCTCGTCGTAGCAGACTTCAGAGTTGGTGTAGCTGGACTGCACCTGACCCCGAGACCCCAGCGAGTGGGTGCCGAACACCCGACCGGTGATGGTCCGCTCGTCGCCATACTCGCGGGCGGTCACGGTGGCATAGCTGCGATCGCTGTAGCTGTTGATCTGGAGGGAGCCCTGTGACTGCCCCGCGCTGGCGCTCAGGCTACCCACACCGAGCGGCGTGTTCCCTGTTCCGGTGCCCGCCGACACGATCATCAGTTGCCGCGAAACATCGGGGTATCGCCACAGCCTGGGCGAGGCGATATGCAGCTCAGCCGGGACACCGCGTTCCGCCTGGAATCCTGTGGCGGTGAGGCCGAGGTAGCGACCCCGCCCGCCTTCCAGTCGCGCCGCCACGAACCCGTCAAGCTCCGCCAGGTCGCTATTGCTGCGCAGGCGCCCCTCGCCATCCCGCCCCGGGTCGGCGGCAGAACCTGCATCGCCGGTAGTGGCGCCGCCGTCTCCACTCAGGGCAAAGCCGTCGCGCGCCCGTTGGCTCACTCCGGCTCGGAGCGTCAGGGTGCCAATGTTGGTGGTGCCACGGAATCCCCCGGCGCCGCTCAGCGCATAGCCGCCATAACCATCCACCCCCGAGGAAATGGAGAGGTCGTGACGATCTGCGCTGGTGGTGCCGGGCCTGGTCAGGCCGAACTCAACCATCCCGCCCAGGACGTTGGGCCCACCCATCAGGGAGGAGAGTCCACGGGTCACGGTGATGCGTTGCACGCCAGTGAGCGGAACAAGGGACGGGTCCACCCGGCTGTCCCAGCCGAGGGTGATCGGGATTCCCTCGATCAACACCGCCGCCTGCCGCGAGTCGGAGCCGCGGACGGAAATCTCGTTCTCCCCGCGCGAATTCTGGCGGATCAGGACGAAGGGCACGGCGCGCAGCAGGTCGCCAAGGGAGGGAGCCGGAGAGGCAGGGTAGGCAAGTCGGGTCGGGTTGACCACCAGGGCACTGGCACCGCCCACCGCAGTAACCGCCCGGCCAGCCTCCACCAGTACCGAATCGAGCCGGGCCGCTCCGGAGTCCGGCCGGACCTGCCCCGCCAGCCCGGGCGTCCCGACCAGGAACAGGCTCAGGCCGGCAAGGAGGACGGTGGGGGGCCGGCGTCTGGAAATCATCAGGAAGCATCCAACCGTTCAGGAGAGTTTCTCAGCGTGACGGCCTGTAATATGTCCTGATATGGCCCCGGGCCTGAATGCGTTGGCTGAGTTGCATTGGCGCGCGAATCTGGTAGGGTTCCCCGATGTCCAACGTCTCCTCTCCTCTGATGCTTCGACTCCTGCTCGGCGGGTTGGCCTTGATAGCAGTTGCCGGGCCCGTTCATCGGGTCGGGCTGGCGGGATACCGGCCGATGCTCGGCCTGCTGGGGGTGGGGGCAATCCTGGCCGGGATCGGGGCCGTGGGGACGGCCCTGTCCGTGGCGGCGGTCCTTCGGGCGGGTGGATCGATGCCAGTCATGGCAATCGTGGCGTTGCTTGCCGCCGCTCCGGTCCTGATTGCGATCGGCATGCTGGCGATCACCGCGGTCCGCGTGCCAGCCATTCACGACATTTCCACCGACATCGATGACCCACCGGCCTTCGACGTGGTCGTGCCGCTGCGGGCCGGGGCCCCCAATCCGCCTGGGTACGATGGCGCCGCGGTTGGCGTTCGGCAGCGCGAGGCCTATCTCGACCTCGGCCCCGCTCAATTCTCCGTGGAGCCGGCCTTGGTATTGGCCGCCGCCGCTCGGGTGGCCGAGGCCGCGGGTTGGACCGTCCATGCCGTGGCGCCCGCCCAGGGCAGGCTCGAGGCGACCGCCACGACTCGCTGGTTCGGCTTTGCGGATGACATCGTGGTGCGGGTGCGGGGGGACGCAGGCGGGAGCCGCGTCGATGTCCGCAGCAAGAGCCGGGTGGGGCGGAGCGACCTGGGGACCAACGCCAAGCGCATTGCCCGGTTCCTGCGAGACCTCCAGGCGGAGATTGGCCGCTGATGTCCCGAGCGTTCACGAAGGAAGATGCCGACGGTCCCTCCCCGCAGGACCGGTACCGGCTGCCGCCACCTGAAGACCCCGGATTCGAGGAAGCGGTGGCCCGGGCGCTCCTGCAGGGCGCCAATGAGGGCGACTCGATGGGGGCCGAAGAGGCAACCGGTTACCTCTGGGGCGACAAGCGCCTGGTGCTGATTGTGACGCGAATCCGGGACGACGCGGAGCGGATGGAGGACGATCGGATGGAGAGCCTGGCCAACCGGTTCCTGCGGGAGGCGGCGCGTGGCTAAAGGGTGATCCGCAGATTACGCAGATGACGCAGATTGCATCGGTGATACCGTAGGGGCCAGGCCTGCCTGGCCCAGGACGATGAGCCACGGATTGCACGGATGACACGGATTTCACAGAGCTCTCGCGAGCTTGGCTCTACCGAAGGGATCGGAGGTTGGGTGAACTGCATTCACCACCTGGTCCCGCCCCCCATCGGCTGCCATGGACGCGAATCTTGATCGCCCATGCAGTTCACCCACAATTCAGGATCCGTCCGACGCCACGAATTGCCCACGGCCCCGGACCACTCCGTGTCATCCGTACAATCCGTGGCTAGTCCCTTCCAATCCCCGCCCCACGTCGAGTGCCTGCCGCGTCCCGAATCAATCTGCGTCCAGCTGCGTCATCTGCGGATCCTCCTAGCCTACGGCACCTGAAGCAGTTCGCGAATCGCACCCAACACGATCCCAAACGCGGCCGTTCCCGGCGCCACCGGCTCGAAGTGCCCGGACGCCGGCACGATTTCCAGCCGGACCTGATCCCCCGCCGCGCGGGCCGCCTCCGCAAACGCCGCAACGTGGGCCGGCGGTACCACCCGGTCCTCAGCCCCATTCACGATCACAAATGGCACACCGAGCGGCAGCAACTCCAACGGGGAAGCGAGGGCATAGCGCTCCGGCATCTCACCGGGACTGCCACCCAGCAGCTGCGCCGCGCTGCCGTTGCAGAGGGGGCGCTCGGCGGCCACGGAGGCGGCCAGGTCGGCAATCGGAGCCATCGCAACGACGCCAAGGATGGAGAGGGGGTTCTCGGTACGGAGTGGGCTGCCGATGGGTTGCCGCCCTCGTGCGGCGGCCCACAGCACCAGGTGCCCGCCAGCCGAATGGCCGCTCAGCACCACCCGCGCAAGGTCCAGGGGATGGGACTGGGCCAAGACCCGCAGGTGGTCAATCGCGGCACCGGCATCGAGCATCGTGCCCGGCCAACCACCGCCCGGGCTGCCGATGCGGCGGAACTCGACCGACCAGCTGGCAATCCCGGCCGCAGCCAGCGCATCGGCCATCGCACCCATGTAGTCCAGGCCGTATTGCGCCAGCCAGCAGCCGCCGTGCACCAGGACCACGACTGGATGTGGCCCGGGGCCCGCGGGCAGGCGCAGCTCCCCGAATTGCTCCGGGGCCGAGCCCCAGGCAATTCGGTGATCGGCAGTTTTCGACGGCAGGGCCATCGCCTCGCGGGGACTGAGGATCTGAGCGTCCATGACGATTGGGGTTCCGCTGAGCAGCAGAAGGGCCGCTGCAGCCAGGCTGAACTTCACTCGTCGCCGGTCAGGCCAATGTGGCGGAGCACTTCTGGCGGCGTGCCGTTCCAGGCCGCCTGCGGGGTGTTGCCCATGAAGCCGATGTCGCGCATCCCCTCGGTGGTGGTGTAGAAGGCGGTGGCCGTCAGGTTGCGCATCAGTGAAAAGAACCGTGCCCCGGCACGAAACTCCGGCTTGGCCTCGGCGGCGTAGTGGATGTCTTCGCAGATGGCCAACTGCTGTGCGCTGGTGCACTCCCGAAAGCGCTTGCCGAAGCGCTTTCCGGCCTCGGTGTCGATCCACACCAGCCCGCCGCGCACGGTGATCAACTCGTTGCGCTGTCCGGGGTAGGGGGCGCTGACATGCTCATTGATGTAGTCAGGCGCGCCCACCGTGCTGGCCGCGGGAGACCGCTCATCGGCGGGAATGATGATGTCGCAGAGCACCGCGATGGTGGCCAGCTCGTCGGGGGTGAGCACCTTGTCCCACCAGACCTTGGGGCGCACCAGGTCGGGATCGGTCGGGGTGCCGCGCGGGCCCTTCGCCTGTGCATGGCCGGTGGTGGTCGGAGCCTCGAGCATCGGGAGGGTCCGGGCAGCGGCCTGCTTCGGAGCGGCGGGGATGGCCACTGCGGCGGCAGTGCCGACCGCCAGCAGCTTGAGCGCGTCGCGCCGGTTCATGTCGTCGGTCACAGTGCCCCCTGCTTTGCCTGGTCCACGATATAGTCTGCGGCACGCCATGACAGCGCCAGGATCGAGAGTGTCGGGTTCTTGTCGGCGTTGGACACGAACGGCCCGCCGTCGGTCACGAACAGGTTCTTGACGTCCCAGGTCTGGCACCACTGGTTCACGACCGACGTCTTCGGGTCGGCACCCATGCAGGTGGTGCCCACCTCATGGATGATCTCGCCCGGGGCGGCAATGGCGCGCCGCCCGTCGGTCTGGACGGTGCCCCGCACCACCCCGCCCATTCCCTCGATCAGTTCGGCAAACGCCTTCTGCATGTGACGGGCCTGGTTGAGCTCGTAGTCGGCCCATTCCCAGTGGAATCGGAGGGTCGGGATCCCCCACTGGTCCACCTGCACCGGGTCGATCTCGCAGTACGAGTCGTCGTTGGGAATCATCTCACCGCGACCGGCAAAGGAGACGAAGGTGCCGTAGTAGCGGCGCGCCTCCTCCTTGAACTTCCGCCCGTAACTCCCCTGCGTCAGCCCTTCGAGGGCATTGAAGGTGCCGGCGCCCGGCATGCTGCGCTTGCCGCCGTACGGTTCCAGGTGGTAGCCGCGGGGAAAGTCGAGCTTGCCCGCGGCCTGCTCCTTGTAGAGCCACCAGGGGGCGTAGACATGGATGGCGGTGGCGCCGTCGTCGTTCCACGCCGGCATGTTCTCCAGCGCCGGGATCTGGCCGCCAAGGCCGGCACCCACGGTGTCCATCAGGTAGCGGCCTACCTTGCCGCTGCTGTTGGCCACCCCATCGGGAAACTTGGGGCTCTTCGAATTGAGGAGGATTCGGGCCGACTCGCAGCCCGAGGCGGCCAGCACCACCACCTTGGCCGAGGCATGCCGGTCGGTGCGGCTCTGCTTGTCGATGTAGTTGACGCCGGTGGCCTTCCCCTGGGCGTCCATCGTCACCTCGCGCACCATGGCATCACAAAGAATCTCGAGATTTCCTGATGCCAGCGCCGGGGGCAACAGCACCGTGGTGCTCTGGAAGTTGGCGCGGATGGAGCAACCGCGGCCGCAATCAGACGCCCAGAAGCAGGCCTGCCGCTGGCGCAGCGATTCGGCCAGGAGCGCGCGGGCGCGGGGATTGTCAGGATGGCACATCCGCGCCACCCGATCGACGTCCTGCTTGGTGCTCAGGATGGCCAGCCGGGCAGCCACGATCGGGATGTTCAACCCTTTGCCGGCCTTCTGGAGCAGCAGTTCCATGGCGCGCGGCTTGGGCGGGGTCAGCAGGGTGTTCTGCCGGGAGTCGGGGGTGTTTTCCAGGCCATCATTGTTGCCGTAGACCCCGATCAGCGCCTCGACCTTGTCGTAGTAGGGCTCCAGGTCGGGATAGTCGATCGGCCAGTCGAGCCCCAGTCCGTCACGGGCCCGGGGCTTGAAGTCGTAAGGGCCCATCCGAAGCGAGATCCGGCCCCAGTGGTTGGTGCGGCCGCCGAGCATCCGGGAGCGCCACCAGCGAAAATTGGCGCCGTCGGCGCTGGAGTAGGGTTCGCCCGGCACCTCCCAGCCGCCGTCCACCGTGGCGTCGTAGAATCCGAACGGCTTGTCGCTGGTGCCGGCCGCCCGGAGCGGGGCCTGGGCGTTGGTCTGCAGCATCGGGGTTTCAGTGGTCGGGTCGTAATCCCGGCCAGCCTCGAGCATCAGCACCTTGAGCCCGGCCATGGCGGCCACGTAGCCGGCCATCCCACCGCCGGCGCCGGAACCGACCACAATCACGTCGTAATCAGCAGCAGTCTTGCGCAACCTGGACGACAAGGCGGGACCTCCGGTGCGGGTCGGTCGAAATGCAGGCAGCCACGGCAGGGGGACAACAACGGGGGACGTCCTTATACTACCTCCCGAATCGACCATGCACCAACCCCTCCACGACTTTGGCGGGAGCGGCCCGCCGCTCCACCTGGCGGTGGCCAACGGCTTCCCGCCAGCTACCTACGCCCCCTTTGTCATTCCGCTCCTGGCCCGGCATCGGGTCTTCTCACTGCCGCCTCGGGCGCTCTGGCCCGGGATCGGTGCCCCGCCCGCCCAAGCCGGAAGCTGGACCACCCTCGCCGATGACCTCCTGGCGGGGTGGGATGCCAACGGCATCGACCGGCTGGCGGCCGTGGGGCACTCCTATGGAGGGGTGGCGTCGCTGCTGGCCGCCGTGCGGCAGCCCGAGCGTTTCGAGGCGCTCGTTCTCCTCGACCCCACCATCATGGCACCATCGGTCATGGAGCAGATCGCCGAACTGAGGCGGCGCGGCGAGACCGCTCGCTTTGCCATGGTGGACGGTGCTCGGCGGCGCCGAGACCGATTTGGATCGGTGGAGGAGGCCTACGAGTTCTGGCGTTCCAAGTCGCTATTTGAGCGGTGGCCGGACGAGACGCTGCGTCTCTATGTGCGGAGCATGACGCGTCCGGCGGCAGATGGTGATGGACTGGAACTGGCGTGGAGTGGGGAGTGGGAGGCGCACTACTACGAGTCGTTCTACGCCGAGACCTGGGAGGATGCTGCGAGGCTCTCACCGCAGATCCCGCTGCTGGTCATCGTCGGGGAAGCCAGCACCACCGTCAGCACGGAGTCCGTGGCCGAGATGCGGCGGGTCTGGCCGTGGGCCACCGTCCGCACGATTCCTGGGCATGGACACCTCTTTCCCCAGGAGATGGGGGCGGCGGCGGGGCGGATGGTGGTGGAGTGGCTGGAGGGGCGGTAAGGGCGGCGTGCACGCCGCCCGATGCATGCCCGGAATCCTGTGTCCACGGGCCGAATAGATTCGGCCCCTACGGGGTGGTATACATTCGGGCTCGCCCTACTCGTACTTCGCCCAGCGCCGCGCCGCTTCGGCAACCTCCGCCGGGCTCGCCGCCTCCCGATTGAGCCACTCGATCACCGCCGCCGCACCCAGGCTCTCCGGGTCATTCTTGAGGTAGCCGTCCACTACCGCCAGGACATGGAACCCGTGCCGGAGCTGGAAGGTGAGGGTCGGGTCGCGGAGCTCGTTGGCCACCACCTTGCGCGTGTAGGCATCCGGATCGAGCGACTGCGCGTGCTGGCCATAGCCGCGGAGGCGGGCGCCGGCACGGATCCGCAGCAGCCCCAGTTCCCGGGCAATGTTGCGACGTTCCGCGTACAGCTGCTTGCCGATGCCACGCCCCTGTGCCGACGGGTCCACCATCACTTCGGCACCGTACAATGTGCGCCCCTCGGCAGGGTCGTGGTTGGTGAACATCCCGTGCTCGGTAAAATGCCCCCAGGTCCCGTTCACCTCGTAGTCGTCCCAGCGGATGACCAGGCTGGACGCCACCCCGACCACGGCGCCCTCCGCCACCGCCACGAGTTGTCCCTCCGGAAAGACCTGCAGGTGCGATTCCAGCTGCTCCAGTCGCCACGGCCTGCTCTCGGGATACACCGCCTGGCAGACCGCGATGACGCCCGCAAGGTCCTCGGGCCGGGTCTGCCGGACCGTCACCCCGTCCGGCCACTTCACAGCGTTTCCACGTCCACCGTCTCGAGCAGCCGGGCGGTGCGCTCGCTGTCGAGCAGCGGCAGCACGGTGCCCGAGGTGCGGGAATCGCCGATGGTGCTCAGGTTGAGCTCGCCGATGACCATCGTCTCCTGGTTCGGGATCCCCTCGGCCAGGATGCCATCCCGGGAAAAGGCAAAGTCAGAGGGGGTAAAGATTGCCGCTGAGCCATAGTTCAGCGACACCGCCGGTACCATGGGCAGCGACCCGACCGTGTGCGACACCACCACGTACATCTGGTTCTCGATCGCGCGGGCCTGGGCGCAGTAGCGGACTCGCAGCATCCCCTGGCGGTCGTCGGTGCAGCTTGGCACCACCAGGATGTGGGCGCCGCGCCGCGCCGCCGCACGGGCAATCTCCGGGAACTCCACGTCATAGCAGATCGCGATCGCCACCCGTCCGAACGGGGTCTCGAAGACCTTGAATCGCTCGGCGGGCTCGATCTTGAAATCCTCGACCTCGAACCGGGTCATGTGGAGCTTGCCCTGGACCCGGTACTCCCCCGAAGGGCTGAAGAAGTAGGACTCGTTCATCAGCCGTCCCGAGGCATCCAACGAGGGGATGGTGCCAGCAACAATGTGCATCCCGCTCCGCCGAGCCATTCCCGCCATCATCTCCACAAACCGGGGACGTTCCTCGGCCAGGTGTCGCACCTGCTCCGCGATCGGGCGGCGCACGTCGTTCAGGGTCAGCAGCTGGAGGGTGAAGTACTCGGGAAAGACCACCAGGTGTACGTCGTAGTCGCGAGCGGTATCCACCAGCCCGCTGACCTGCTCCTCGAACTGGCCGAAGGTTTCCACCGGGCGAATCAGGTATTGCAGCGATGCGACACGAATCCGATCCAAAACTTATCGCTTCCCGACGGCCGCAATGGCGCGTCGCGTAAAACCACTCAGCACGAGGGTGCCGCTGTCGGCGGCGCGCTGCGCCAGCATCTCTGGCCAGTGATCGGTCCCCTCCCAGAACACCTCCTTGAGGCGGGCCATCGCCACGGGGTTGAAGTCGGCCAGCCGCTGGAGCAGTTCACTGGTGACGGAGTTCAGCTCCTCCTCGGTGGCCAGCACCCTGGCATAGAGCCCGTGTTGGCCCGCCCAGGCGGCGTCTCGCCAGTCGGCGTCCACGGCAAGGGCGCTGAACGCGCCGAGCCCGATTTTCCGTTCGATGACTGGTCCGACCACGAAGGGCCCGATCCCCACCGCCAGTTCACTGAGCTTGACGGCGGCACCATCGGTGGCCAGGGCGTAGTCCGATGCCGCCACGATCCCCACACCACCACCCACGGCTTTGCCATGCACCCGGGTCACCACGAACTTGGGGGCCCGGATCATGGCCAGGATCAGGTTCTTGAACCCGCTGAAGAATGCCGTTCCCTGCTCGGCAGTTTCGATGGCCCGGAGTTCGTCGAACGACGCCCCGCCACAGAACACGTTCCCTTCGCTCCGGATCAGGATCGCCCGGACCTCCGGGTCCAGCCCGAGACGAGTGACGGCCTCCGCCATCTCGGCCAGCAGGGCGCCGGGCAGGGAGTTGCTCTTGGGGTGGTGGAAGGTGATGGCGCCAATGCCGTCGGCAATGGCTACGGTGGCGGTTCCGGGGTCAGTAGTGGTCATCCGCGAAAGATACATGCCCTCGGGAGATTGCCGGAAACCGGCGTCGCGTCAGGGTTTGGGAGAGATACTCACGGTCACCCGGTTCGGCTCCGTCGGCGTGGTCCCAGCAGCCGGATACGGCGTGACCGCCTTGAGTTCCACCCGGTACGGGCCGGCGTCTCCGGTCGAGGAACCGGCATTGGAGGCGGGGATTCGGAGCGTCAGTTCGCCGGTAGACTGCCCTGTAAGTGTCAGGAGCACCGCCACTTCGCCGGCCCAGACACACTGGACGTTGCTGGGGCAGCGCGAATCGGTCACGATGCGCTCGAACTTGATGAACAGGGCGGACGGGGCGCCGGGCAAGGCCACCTCAGCGGTCTGGCCCTGGAGCAGCGTGACCTCCCCCGGTGGGACGATCTGCAAATTGGGGGCTGGATCGGTCTGGGCTCCGGCCGAGCAGGCCAGGATCAGGGCGGCGAGGAGAGAGGTCAAGCGGCGCACGGGGCGGCTCCGGTTCAGGTCTTGGTACACGACGCATCGGACGTGCCAATGCTAGTGGAGACGGTATCTTGTTGGGAACCCGCACAGGCGGTCGTGGGCTTGGGGGAGCGTGTCAGGGTGACACGCGCCACTCCTGAGCTGGTGTGTCACAGTTGCTCGAATCTGACCCCCGCCACCGGTCACAGCCCAGCCCAGCCCAGCCGCGCCAGCGGCGTCCCCCGGCCAAGCCCTGGGCGAAAGCCCAGGGACAGCACAAATCGGCGCCCTGTCCGCCCTGCCCGTCCTACCCGCCCCCTACAGCCCCCGGCCCAACGACAAATGCAACTGCCATCGGCGGCTCGATTCAACCGGCACGCTGCCCACCGGCTGCTGCAGCAGCAGCGCACGGCCTACCAGGAGAGGGTCTCGCAAGTCCAGCGGCGAAGGGTTGAGCTTGTAGCCCAGCGCGATCCGAAACGGTCCGAACGGGGTATCGAACTGGAGGCCACCACCGGTGCCGGCGTACACTTTGTCCTCCAGCGAAGCCAGTGTCTCGGGCGCAAAGAATCGATCATCGGGAATCCAGACCCTGCCGGCATCCAGGAACCCGAACACGGCATGTGGGGCGCCCAGGAACGGCATCGGCAGTTGGAGCTCGACCGAACCGGTCCAGCGCGCCAGGCCCCCCAGCGGCACATAGCGACCGGCGCTGCGGAGGATCACCGAGTCTCCCGAGGTCCTGACGTCAAAGTCGGCCACCTTGGGACCGAGCAGCCCCGCCGACCAGCCCCGCACGTCGTCGGTGCCGCCGGCGTCGAAGACGACGTCGCGCAGCCGCAGCAACGCCGGCAGCCCGTCGTCCAGCGATTCCGGCGCGCTTTGTCCGAACGGCAGCAGGCGTCCCCCCGACAGGCGGCCCGTCAGGACCATGCGCCGGCCCAGCGGCAGGAACCCCCGAAGCTGGCCCTCGAGCCGGCCATACTCCACGGTGGAAATCCCCGCCGGGCCAGCGATGTCGGCCCCGATCCGGGCCACCCAACCGGAACGCGGGTTGAGCAGGTCATTGACCCATCCCCAGGAGGCCTGGGCACCCAGGACGCTGGACCGAACATTGAGGTCGGTGGTGTCGATGGCCTGGAGCAGGCTGATCAGGTCGGAGGCGCCGGCCAGGCCTCCGCCGCGGGTGGTGCTCACCCGTCGGACCGAAAAGCCGTAGCGGAGTGACACGCTCCGCAGGGCTCCCCGTTCCCAGACCGTGGTCGCATCGAATCCGGTCCGGGTGGATTGATCCAACTGGTCATTGCGATACTCCACGAACGGACTCAGCTCACCGGTGAGCTGGCGGTGCCCGAAGTGGGGCTGGCGCAGGGTCACCGAGCCCACCAGCCGGACCTGGGGGCCGGTTCCGCTGGCCCACACGCCGGTTCGGGCCAGCGCGTCGACCGCAAAGGTTCGGGCGCCCCCCAGGAAATTGCGGTGCTGCCAGCTGGCGTCCCCCGCGAGCCCCCCCTCCGAGGCGTAACCGATCCGGCCATCCAGGAGCCGGAGCGAGCCCTCGTTCACCGTCACGAGCACGTCGGCCGTGGAGTCGTGCGGCTGGTCGGGCACCACATCCACCAGCGCCAGCCGGACCAGGTCCAGTCCGAAGACCTGCCGCTGCCCCTCCAGCAGGTGGCTGAGCCGGAAGGGATCCCCTTCGCGGAACGGCAGCTCCCGGACAATGCTCTCCTCGCCCAGGCGGGAGTTGCCCTCCACCGTGACCGTCCCGACGCTCGCCTGCGGCCCCGGGTCGGCTCGCAGGATGAGGTCCGCCCGCAGCCGGTCCTCCTGGGGCTGATCCGGGAGCTGCACCACGGTGTCGCGCACCACGGCAAAGGCATAGCCATGGTTCATCAGCCAGTCCAGGAGCCGGCTGCGGATCCGGGTTTGAAGTTGCTCCCCGAGCCGCTGTCCCCCATGGCCCCCCAGGGACTGGAGATGCCGCCGGAGCGCTTCCTCCAGGTCCGGGGCCAGCGTCAGGGGTTGGCCGGCCGTATCCACCACCCGCACCGAGTCGAGCCGGAGCGGCGGGCCCTGGTCGATCTCAAAGTCCACCCGGACGGTATTGGCAGCCGTGTCGAGGCGGACCTGGTAGGCCACCGCCACCTCGGGAAATCCCTCGCGGCGAAAGATCCGGGTCAGCCGGATCTTGTCCTCCTGAACCGTGATCGGATCGAACGGCATCAGGGCCGGCCCCGACACGAACGGCAGCCAGTCCAGCGTGCGCCGGAGCTTGCCCAAGCCCCCCGGCGAGTGGAGCCCGATCCCCGCCCGAAGAAGCCCCTCCTCCAGCGATTGGCCATCCGAGAAGCGGAACCGAACCGTCGCGACTCGTGTTTCGCCATCGAGCAGCAGCAGCGACGGGCCCTCGGACTGCTGGGCTGATGCCGTACCCGGAAACAACCCGAGCAGCGCAACAAGCAAGGCTGGACCGATTCGTTCAGTAGCCATGGCGGGCCTTGAGGAAGAATTGCAGGGCGCCACCGCCACTCTCGAAATTGAGCAGCAGCCAGCGGTACACCTCGAGCTCAATCTCGACCCGGGTCCGGGATTGGCTGCTGGTGCCCGCCTCGGCGGTCCGAGTCTGGGAGAGCGGCTGCTGAAAGCCAAGGTAGAGGGTCGGCGAGACGTAGCGGCCCGCGACCAGTGTGGTACCGTGGATGGGATCACGACGGATGTCGATGACGTCCAGTCCGATGTGCTCGGCCGCCAGGCCTTCGATCAGCCCCGTCGCCGGATCCAGCGCCAGCCCCGCCCCGGTGGAGAGGAGGCCGCCGCGGTCGGAACCATCGCCCAGCGACAGCGCCTGCCCCGCCGGCCGGCCGGTGGCCAGATAGGAAACGATGTCCTCATTGCTCATGCTCGGCTCGGCCGAGAGCTCGACCCGGAGATTGCCGACGGACCCTTCGAGCCTCATGACGATGACCGCTTCCGGCTCGGGGTCGGTGCGTGAGGGAACGGTGTGCGCCGCGGTGAGGTCGAGTTGGGTGTCGAGCCGGTCGCCGCGGAAGCGCACCTGGCCGGTGCGGAGCTCGAATCGGCGACCGAACTGCTGCACGTAACTCCGCTCGGCGATCATGCTCACCTCCCCCAGCATGTCCAGGACCGGGCCGGGTTCCTTCCGGACCTGCATCTGGCCGGTGAGTTGCAATGCCATCCTGGGGTTGGCGTCCTGTCGAAGCCAGGTGTCCCGGCCAAGATGGACGGTCAGGTCGAGCGTCAGGGCATCCAGCTCAGGGATCGTGGCCGCGGGGGTGGGAAGGATCGGATAGCCGAAGTACGCCTCCAGTTCTTCGTAGTCGGCTTCAGTCAGCGTCACGTCGGCCATCTTGCTGCTGGTCTGGGCCCCATCGAGGTAGACGTCTCCCCGCTGCACGGTGAGCGTGCCGCGCACCGCTGGCGCGGCGGTGGTGCCCTCCAGCCTGACCTGCCCCGTCACCACGGCCTGGTAGACCTCGTTGTCGATCGCCTGGAACTCCTCGGCCCGCAGCGCCAGCGCGAGCTCCCCGAGCGTCCAGCGCTGCATATGAATGTCGCCCTCAGCGGTCAGCACACCGCCACCCGACGTGAGCCGGGCCTGCTCTACCCGCAGGCTCTCGCCCGCCAGCCGGGTCGTGATGTCGATATTGCGCCAGGTCACCCCCAATTGCGGCAGGTCGATCCGCCCCTCCTCCATGGCGAGCTGGCCCTCCAGGACCGGTGATTCCGTGGTGCCCTGAATCCGGAACCGGCCCGACGTGCGGCCTCGGATGGTATGGGCGATCTCCGGTGGCACGAACGCCTCAAACACCTGGATCCGGAATGAATCAGCCTGGACGGTAAAGTCGAGCGACCGCGCCGCGCCTTTCTCGACCGCCCAGGGGATCTCCCCTTCGAGGCGGAGGGTCGGGGCTTCGTCCTGGGCAATGCTGCCTTCCAGACGGAGCTGGCCGTTGGTCAGGGCGCCGGTGGCCGTCACGGTGCCGAGGCGCCCGGCGGGAGTGCGGATTTCAAGGGCCAGGTTGCCCTCGGCGGTGGGTGCGGCGGTGGTGCCCTGGATCTCGATCGTCAGGTCCAGGTCCCCCGACAATTGTTCGTAGCCCAGCAGGTCGGCCACCGCTTCCACCGGGAATGCTTCGGCCGAGAGGCGGAAGTTGTGGATCCCCGCCGAATCGAGGACCCCTCCCAACGCGATCCGGCGGTCGGGCCCCTGCAGCACCAGCGGCTCGATCCGGAGCCCGGGCCGATAGCGGATCCGCGCCGGCTCAAGCAGGGACCAGCGGTCCTGGCCGATGGCCATGTCCATCCGGTCGACCGTCCACACTGGCTGCTCCGCCGCCGGATCGAGGTTGGCTTCCAGTTCGGCGGTCCGGTTCTGGTCGATCTGTGACTTCCCCTTGAGCCGCAGCCCGGCCTCGGCATCGTATTCGGCGTCCAGCCGGGTCAGGGCGATGGCGGACCGTGGCAGGTTGAGTTCCTGGAACTCGGCAAAGCCGGTTGCCTGCCGGAGCCCTTCAGTGACGGACACGACCAGGTCCGCTTCGGCTAGGAACCCCACCATTCGGCTCTCGCCGTATCGCAGCGCGTCAAACCCAGTCCGGCCAGCCACCAGCAGGCTGTCCGAGGTGCCGGTAATCCGAACACTGCCCGTGGCAGTGCCCACTGCGAGGGTGGGAAGTTCGAAGGCGGCGCGAATCGGCTCGATACTCCGCAGCTCGCTGGTGATGGTGAGGTTGGCGCTGTCGGCAGAGGGCACCAGGGGCACGGTGCCGCCGCCGTGGGCGGAGGCCAGGGCGGAGTGGACCCAGAGGGTGTCAAGCGTCAGGGTTCCCGCCCCGATACGCACCGCCGCATGGGCGGAATCGGCGGTGATCCCGCGCCACGTTGCACCGCCGGCATTCATGGTGGCCGCGGCGACCAGCGTGCCGAGACTGTCGCTCAGCCGGGCCCAGCCAGTCAACTCGATGCGGCCACTCCCGAGACCAGTGGTGGCGGCCACCCGGATCGAGTCGCCGATCAGCTCGCCGTTCAAGTGGGCGCTGGTCAGCGTCATGCCGCGAACGGTCGAGGCGTCGAGGTCCAGCGTGGCCGTAACGCGCCGGGTCGTCGGCTCGATACCCTCTCCCGCCAACGAGAGCGCGCCACTCAGCGACGTCGGCCAGTCGGGCCGGGCCAGGATCGCCCCGAGGTTGAGGGTGGTGAAGCGGGCCGACCCGATCTCGTAGCTGATTGGCGCGCTGAATGGATGGGCCTCGCCTTCCAACTGGACCTGGCCGGTGGCAAAGGCGAGGGTGCCGTCGAATCCGATCCGCTGGGCGGCCAGATCCAGGCGCACCTCGCCACTCCTGAGGAGCGCCTGTCCCACCTGGGACGAGTCGAGGCTCACCAGGACATTCGCCGCCATGCTACCGGGATCGAATCCCCGGATCTGCCCCCGAAAGCGGCCCGCTAGGCTTGTGGGCGGGGCCGACGGGGAAAGCACGGCCAGGTCGAGGTGCTCCAACCGTCCTTCCTGCACCGTGAGAAGTGGTTGATCCGCGAACGGGGCGCCCACCAGCCGGGCACTCAACTCCCCGGTTCCGATCGTGGCCTGGAGCTGCATGGCCAGGTCGCCCCGGTAAAGCCGGCCGCTGGCGGTCAAGGTGGAAAGCCCGGCGCGGATCACCGCGGCGGAATCGAGCCGGGCCGAGAATTCCACCGTGCCCTGGCGGGGATCGCCGTGACCATTGGCGATGACCTGCGCCGATCCCGCGCCCAGGGCGCCACCCGCGATAGTCGCCTCGATGCGATAGGTCAGCGAATCGGCCGTGGGGTCCACTTTGCCATTGGCCTTGAGTGTGTACTCGTCGAGGCGCGCCTCGACGAGCAGCTGATAGCGGCCCTCGGTGGCCTCGGCGCTGAGCAGCGCGTGGTGCAGTTGGTAGGTGCGCAGGCGAGATCGTTCCAGGTCGGCGCTCACCGAACCGCTCAGGTGCAGCAAGTCGGGCCCGGCCAGGGTGACATCGAAGTTGCCGTTGACCAGCCCCTCCACCCCTGGTGTGGTCATCACCGAGGACGGGTCAAACTCCTGAATCGTTCCCCGGGCCACAATCGATACCGGGGCGTCGGGGCCCACCTGGACCCGGGCTTCCAACTCCAGGCTGGCCCCGTCTGCGGTGCGGAAGCTGCCATTCCCGACCAGCTGGTCCTGGGCTCCCCCGCGCAGGGAGAGCTCCCCGGTGATCGGCGCACCGCCCACCATGGGGAAGAACGGCGTGAGGTCGTCGAGCGCCAGCGGTGCGGCCCGGATCCGGAATGTGGTCCCTTCGGTCCGCCCGCGAGTCAGGGTGAGCGGGAGCGTCCCGGCCGCCACCAGGTGGGTCCCGGGGGCGTCGACCAGCAGGGTGTCGATCTGTACTGCCACGGAGTCCCAGGAGAGTCGTGCCACCAGCTCCCCCGACTGATCGGGATGGCCCGCCAGCCGGATCGAGCCGGTCAGGGTGTCGATGGTGCCACGCATCTCAGGTCCCACGCGGAGGTCGCGGGCCAGGAGCACCAGATCGGCCAGCCGGTGGGTCGAGTCGGGCGCCAGTACGGCCGAGACCGATCCTCCCCGGACTACTGCCTGGTCCACCTCGAATCGCCACCCGCCGCCAGCGTCCGGCGGGCCGGCGGAAGGGAAGAGTCCCCAGGTCGAGTCGGCGCGGTGGATCATGGTGACGCGCAGGTCGCGGGCTTCGAGGTGGCGCAGGGCCACGGTGCCGGACAGGAGTGGCAGCAGGCGGTAGCGGGCGTCGAGCCGCACCGCGCTGAGGGCGGTGTCGCCATTGGCCCGCCGGATGGTGATCGAGTCGAGCGTGAGCGAGCGCCAGACACTGCCGCTGACCCGGGCCACGGTGGCGGTGGCGCCGTCCGGCAGCGCCATCCGCACCACTCGCCGGGTTGCGGCGGTGGCCACGGCGTCGATCTGGAGCAACGCCAGCAGCGTCAGGAGCAACAGCACTCCGGCCACCAGCGCCCGCCCGCCCCAGCGCAGGAACGCGCGGGCCACGCGATGGCCCTTCGCCGGTGGCGTGGAGTCCCCGCTCATCGGGTCCAGGCAGGCGTCATATCCCCACCGTCTTGAGGAGGCCGCCGCGGAGCGTGACCCAGAGGAACTTGAAGAGCGGCTCGTGCCAGGGGCGCTTGTGCCAGAGCCCGGTTGGCTCGGCGGGCTCGCCCTCCGAGCGCGGGTTGGCGGTGCGCAGGGCGAACTGATTGCCGATGAAGCTCATGATTTCATCGCCCAGGTCCTGGCGTCGCGTTACCTTGTCCAACTTGTCGATCCGGAGGTTGCGGTAGATCACCAGCAGGGTGCCCTGCGCCACATCTTCGGCCACCGAGAAGTTCCAACGAATCGTGTCCACCGTCCCCTGGGTGATCCGGACCCCCTCAAGGTCCACCAGCACCTCGTTGAAGATGGCGGGATCGGTGCGCGATAATGTCCCCGCAACCGCCATCGTCAGTCCCGGCGTGGCCAGATCATACTCCATCTGGACGTCGAGTCTGCCTTGGCCATAGACCAGGGTGGTCCACTCGATCGGCACCGTGGAGGGGGTGCCGGGTTCCGGGAACTGGACTCGCCCGATGCGGGCCTGCAGGCTGTCAAAGGTCAGTTCGGCGAACCGCGCACCGTCGCCGGCGCGCTCGTGGTAGCGCAGGAGGCCGTCGCGGACCTCGATCGATCCGAACGCTCCCCCTCGCTCCATGCGACGGAGCCGCTGGTGCGGCAGCATGACGGTGTCACGGGGGCCCCGGCGCGGGATCGTGCGGTCCCGCCAGGTCTGAAATTCGGGCTGATGCACGATCACCGCGCCGAGGTCGACCTGGCCGCGCAGCGCAGCGAGGCGACCGATTCCGGTAATTTCGATCCGTGGCACCGTCACTTGGTACCGTACCGGAGGCTGCGCCCCTTCGCGTTCCAGTCGGGCCATGGTGGCGCTGTCCGGTTGCAGGGAGAGATCGGTTACGATCAGGCTTCCCCCGCTCAGGCCCAAGCGGGTGGCACCGACCCGGATCCGGTGGTATAGCGCCAGCTCGGGGCCCAGCGCCAACGTGAGCGCCGCCGCCACGCGTTCCGGGCTGGTGGCTCGCACCGCCCAGAGACGCAGGGCCACCGCCGTCAGAAGCAGCAGCAGCACCCCCAGTATTCCGATCCGTGCTCGTCTTGTCATGACCTGCCTTGGTTCCCTTATGTTCCGGAGGGGACGAGCCGCGGGGGCCCGGTGGGCACACTTAATATGCGGGGGTGTTGATGGCCGTGCGACTGCCGGGGGTGCTCGCCACCCCACTCACGCTGATGTGGGAGGCCGCCAAGAGCTGGTCGAAGGACGATGTGCCCCGGCTGGGTGCTTCGCTGGCCTACTACACCCTGTTCTCCCTGGCGCCGATCCTCCTGATCGCCATCGCGATCGCCGGCGCCCTTTTCGGGGAGGGGGCGGTGCGGGGCGAGGTGGTCACCCAGCTCGACGGCCTGATCGGACCGGAGGGCGCTGCGGCGGTGCAGTCCATGCTCGAAGGGGTAAACCGGGAACGCTCCGGGGCCCTGATCGTGGTCGTGGGTGCGATCACCTTTCTGCTGGCCTCAACCGGCGCATTCCTGGAGCTGCAGCACGCGCTCAACAAGATCTTTCGAATCCAGACCGATCCCGACAGCAAGATCCGGGAGATGCTCAAGGACCGGTTGCAGGCCTTCAGCATGGTGCTGGCCATCGGGTTTCTGCTGATGGTGTCCTTGGCGATCAGTGCGGTGCTGGCCGCCCTGAGTTCCTGGGTCAGCCTGCGCTACGAGTCGATTTCGGCGGTCTGGCAGGCGGCCGACTGGGCAATTTCGCTGGGCATCATCACCGTGCTGTTCGCCATGATCTTCCGGTACCTCCCCGACGCTCGCCTCGGCTGGCGTGACGTGGGCCTGGGCGCCTTCGTCACCGCCATCCTCTTTACGATTGGCAAGCAGCTGATTGGCCTCTACCTCGGCCGGAGCTCGGTGGCCTCCGCGTACGGGGCGGCAGGCTCGGTGATCGTCCTGCTGCTCTGGGTGTACTACTCCTCGCAACTGCTGCTGTTTGGCGCCGGGTTGACCAGGGTCATCGCCGCGCGCCATGGTAGGCTTCCCACCCCCAGGCCGTATGCCCGGCGCCGTCGAGGTGCACCCCCAGAAACGGAGTAGCGCTCCGCGCCCTCGGTGCCCCTCACCCCTTCGGCAGTTCCAACCGCAACCCTCGCCGGATCTGGGTAGCGCGCTCACCCTCCACTCCCGCCTGCTCCGCAAACTCCCTCCACTGCGACACTGCGCCGTGGACCTCGGCATGGATCGCCGCCGCCCGCCCTCGCTGCATCGAGGCGCTCCGTGCCACCGCCTCAAAGTCGGCCAGCGTAAACCCGTCCCGCTTGCCGTTCACCGTCATCTGATGGCGTCTCGTCCAATCCCCCGAGGGGTTGAAGGCGTAGTTCACGTCGAACGCGGGGGCAAGCGCCCATCGGCCATGCGGGTCCATCAGGAACGCGATGTTCTTGACGTGGTCGCCCTGGTTGCGGGTCAGCACATTGAACAGCAGGCGCCGATACTGCTCCTCGATGGCCTCCATCCCAATCCCCAGGCGGCGAATGGTCAGCAGCGCCTGCTCGTAGCCGTGCGCTCCCGCGGTGTTGAAGTCGAGATGCGCCATTGCGCCGAGCGAGAGCATGTGGAGCTTGTGCCCCTCGGCGGTGCGGTCAAAGCGACGAGTCATGAAGTGGCTGCGATCGTTCGCCTCGAAGAGTCGGCAATCGCTTATCGCAATCCCCGCGGCCCGGGCCATCAGCGAGTAGGCATACTCGCTCCGTCCGAAGCCGGCGGGATCGCTGAATGCGGTCCCCTCGCTGCCCGAGACACCGTCGAACTTGAGGATCCAGTGCTCGAAGCCCGAGCCCGCCTCGATCTGCCCGGAGCGGACCTCGTTGCTGTCGGGGTTCCAGGCAATGAGCGCCTTGGCCCGGGCTCCGCCGGCCGAGGTTCCCACCCGGAGCAAGTCGCGGAGCGCCTGATCCTCCTTGCCCGATGTCAGCAGGAGATGCATCCCCTCCCGCTGGCCCAGGATCCGCCCGGCGAGGTCGGCCAGGGCGTCCACTTCCAGCTTCCGGCTCTGGGCCGGCGCTGGTCCAATCGACGGTCGGTACTCCAGCGCACCGGTGCCGCGGGTCCCGACGTAGCAGAGCCGTTCGATGGCACTGAAGTCGGCTGCCCGGCGGCCTTCGCGCGCCAGCCAGGCGTCGATCAACGCGTTGCCGAAATGGTCGGGGAGGGAGTCGGCGAGCAGGCCGGGCAAGCCGTGGAAGCTCTGCCGAGCCAGGTGGGGAAAGGTGTACGGATGCCTGGCCAGCGGCATAATGAGCGGGGCGACCTCGATGCCGCTCCGGGCAAAGTCGGGATCGTACTGAAAGGTGGCATGTGCCGCGTCCGTGGCCTGGGACACGGCCCCGATGGTTCGGCCCCAGAGCCGCACTTCGGCGAGGTTCATTCCGCCCAGGTCCACGGCTTGGCCGGAGGCGCAACCGTGCCGCCGCTGGCCCGCCGCGGCGTCTTGCCGGCTCGGCGCAGCAGGTCCATCGGACTGGGCTGGGGCGGTGGGAGCAGCAGTTCCAGCCCGGCGAGCAGATCGAGGGCGCGGAGCACTCGGATGAAGCTGGTGAGCTGCGCCGACTGGCCGGCCTCGAGGCGCTCGATCGTGCGCTTGGAAACGCCGCCGCTTCGGGCGAGCTGGGCCTGGGTGAGGTTGCGGGAGAGGCGGGCGGCGCTCAGCCGGGCACCGATGTCCGTCAGGATCGATTCGTCTGTGCCGTGAGCTGTTGTTTCCATAAATCGTCACTAGTGTCGAGGTGGTTCAAAAAATAACAGTACATGCACCAAATCTGACGATTTAGTTACTACATTGCAAGGTATGTCATTTCGCCATTAATGGCGAATACAGGCTAATATGTGATGTTAAATGGGCGTTTATGGCGAATAAGAGAAAACACGCCGAGCCGGGCCAATCCCGTGGGGTGATCGTGGGCAGCCATGCCAATGGCCAACGATCAGGGCGCAGGCGGACGCCGCGTCCACTGTTACGGCCTGCGGTTCTGCGGCGGGGCTAGTTGCGATCCCCGCCACGTTGGGAAGCTACGGCCCGGGTACCAAGTCCGTCAGCCCCGCCCGCAGCAAGCGCTCCTCTGAAAGCGCGGTTGTCAATGGGTACACGTGCCCCAGCGAGCCGCGGAGCGGCCCTGATCTGCACCCACCGCATATGCCAGCAGCTCCCTCTGATCCAAGCGCGGCACGAAGCCGGCTCCAGGCGCCTCGACGGACGCCTTGGTCCAGGAGCATCGTTCGAAGGAGGTGGCCCACTCTCTCGGGGGCGTTGCCAGCTACGCAGCGGTACCCAGCGCTTGCTTCGGGCGCACCTCCGGCGTGTCGTGCTGACGGAGCCACTGCTCGTCGCTCCATCCTTCCTGCACACACCAGTAGAGGCAACAACTCGGCTTCCGGGCCGCCGCCACCGTCGCCTTGGCTTTGCCCTGCGACCGGAGCAGGCGGTGATAGTGCTCCCGGACCGGGCCGGGCGCCAGTTTCAGGTGCTCGACGATTTCGATCAGGATCCATTGGAGCCACGGGCTGCCCGACCGCCCGACCCCGCCGTGGGTCGTCTTCCCACCCGAGCTTTGGGTGCTGGGCGACGGGATCCTCCTTCACCAGCCGCTGCACCCGGCGGTCCAGCCGCTTGATCCGGAGATCGAGCTGCTCCACCATTTCGAGGAGCAGGTCCACCTGGATCCGACCCATCGCCGACAGCGCCACCGTCGCCGGCCAGGCGCGGCCCGCCTTCCCGTACCGATCGGTCACCTCCGTCCGGCAGTTCTCGGCCGTCAGGTGCCCATGGATCCGGTTCTTTACGCTGGTCCGCAGCCGGACCAGGTACGCCCGGCCTCGGAGCAGCTTCCGTCGCGCCCGGATCTTGGGGCTCGGCACCCACACCACCGGGAGCAGATTGGTCCGCAGCAGATCCGCCAGCTTCCGCGCATCGATCGGATCCGTCTTGGCCTGGGCGTGCCAGATCAGCTTCACCTGATACGGATGGGCGGCCACCGCGGCCAGCCCCGCCGCACTCAACTGATCATGCAGCCAGGCCCAGTAGAGCGTCGTCCCCATCGCCACCGTCACCGGCCGGCCCAGCCCGGTCAGCCAGCTGATCAGGGCCTCGGCATCGGCGGGGAGCCGCCGGTGCTCGGCCACCATGACGCCCGCCTCCTCCAGGGCACACGCGGTGATCTACTTCTTGTGCAGGTCCAACCCAACCCAGATCATCGGAGTCTCCTGGTGGGGCACCGGGAGAAGGTGCCGCCCGAACCGCGACTCCGCGAGACCCGCAGGAGCCGCCGCCCGGCAGCTCCGCGCTTTCATATGGTCGTGTTATGTGGCCCGTGCCTTGGCTCCCAGTGTTGCCCTAAGCACGAGGTAGCCGGCCGCGCCGGCTGTGATCGAGCCGAGCAGGATGCCCAGCCGATCAAGGCCGGGGTAGGCGGTTCCGCCCTGGTCGAACGCCAACGACGCGATAAAGAGGCTCATGGTGAACCCCACGCCGCACAGCAGCGACGTGCCAAACACGTGCACCCAGCGGAGCCCCTTCGGCAGCGCAGTAAGCCGCGCCCCGACGGCCAGGGCAGACATCCCCATCACCCCAACGACCTTGCCGGCGAGCAAGCCCACCGCGATACCCAACGGCACCGGCTGCAGCATGTCAGCGAGGGACAGCCCCGCCAGCGGGATGCCTGCGTTGGCGAACGCGAAGATGGGCAGGATACCGAAAACCACCCAGGGGTGAAGGGCATGTTCAAGCCGGAGCAATGGTGACCCGCGCTGTGCCGCCCCCACGTCCGGTGGTGCCTTGCCGGCAACCCGTGGCGCCGGGTCGAACGGGATGCAGAACGCCAGGGCAACCCCCGCCAAGGTCGCATGCACACCTGATTTCAACACCGCTACCCACATCACCAGGCCGAGGATGAAGTATCCCGCTAGCCGAAGGACTCGCATCTGGTTCAAGACAATCAGCCCAATCACCGCGAGCCCGGCACCGGCGAGAGCGACGAAGGACACGTCGGCGGTGTAGAACAGCGCAATGACTACGATCGCGCCGAGGTCATCGAAGATCGCGATACTGAGCAGGAGTGCCTTCAGGGCGGGAGGCACTCGAGAACCGAGCAATGACAGTATGCCCAGGGCAAAGGCGATATCTGTTGCCGATGGGATCGCCCACCCCCGCATCGCGACCGGATCGCCCCAGTTGACATAGGAGTAGATGAGGGCTGGGCCGGCCATACCCCCGATCGCGGCAAAGGCCGGAAGTGTCGCGCTACGAAAACTCGCAAGATGTCCGTCGAGGACCTCTCGTTTCAGCTCCAACCCAACGAGGAGGAAGAAAACGGCCATGAGGCCATCATTGACCCAGAGCAGCACGGGTTTGGCGATCTCGAACGATCCAACGCGGACCTCGATGGGGGCCGACAGGAGTCCTGTGTACAATGAGGAAAGCGGTGAGTTCGCCACGAGCATCGCGAGAGCCGCCGCCGCGACAAGAACCAGGCCCCCGGCTGCCTCCAGTCGCATAAACTCCCGCAGCCACGCTGCAGCAGATCGCGAGGCCGTCCCGGGGTTCGCATCGACGACCATTTTGTCCCACCTCTCTTGGGCCACATAACGACCTGCGGTTCTGCGGCGGGGCCAGATAGGACCTTCGCCGTGTTGGGAAGCTACGGCCCGGACGCCGGTTCCGTCAGCCCCGCCCGCAGCAAGCGCATGTCAGGAGGCGCGGGCGTGGAGAAAGATCAACATGACAAATTGAACTGCAGCCACCAGCAGGAACCACACGAGCCCAGCGATGTAAATCATGGCGGCGTAGTGTTGCATGAACCCCAGGGCTACTGCAAAGTTGGCGGCCAAGGCAAGGAATCCCCCTGGAATCAGAATGAGCCGCACAGGCAGCGGCTCAAGAATCTGGGAGCGCGCCGCGGCCCGCGCCGCGTTCACGATCAGCGTCAGATGGATGATTCCCTGGAGCCCGTTCGAGGCCCGCCATATCTGCGGCTGCGCCGCGAACCCCACTGCAGCGACTACCGGTACAAACGCGAGAAACAGGACACAGCTGGCCGGGATCAGGAGATGGCCAAGGGCATTCCGCTCGGGAACGCTCAAGCCACTCGCAGACGCACGCCCGACGGCGAAGACGACGCTCGCGAACCCAATGAGGGTGGCCGCGATGCCCGCGATGGCCATGAGAACATCTCGTTGCTCCATACGCCACCGCCTCCTGATTAGTGTTTGGACCTGCGAGCCCTCGCAGCCTGAGCTGCTACCAGGACACAACACGCGGCATGATCCGCAATCGCTGCAAGACTCAAGGCCGCTCAACCCCTTCCGCCGCCACAGATTGGCCCCCCTCCACATATCGGCAGTGCCGAGTTGGGCTGCGAAGGCCAGTCCCCAAGCCACCGCTCACCCTCCACCCCCGCTATGAGCACTTCCCGGCTCCCCCCCGCATATCGCCGCCTCGTCCCCTTCCCGTACCCCGTCAGCTCCTCATGTCCTCGGCCAAGCGGCTGACCGGCGGGCCCCGGCACCCGGACCGATCCCCCGGGTTGCATGAGGTTGCGGATCAGCCATTGCCGGTGGGATACCGCCGTCCTCCAGGCAAACCGGCCGCTGGTACTCCATAAGGTCCGGCCCTTCATCAAGTGCTCCCCAGCCATCGCCACCGTCCCCGTGGCGGGCAGACGAGGCTGGCTGCAGGAGGGACTTGCGAGTACCTCGCCGATGAAGTGGCGGCGAGAATCAGCCGGCTGCCGCTCGATCCGCCAACACACGCGCCTGGCCGGTCGCGACGCGGCCGGCCGGGATGCCCGGGTCACCCGCGATCAACCGCGCCAACGCCCCGGCCTTTCCGGCGCCGGCCACCACCCAGAGGATCGCGCGGGCCCGATTGAGCACGGGATAGGTAAGGGTCATCCGCCGGTGGCCGCGATAGCTCCCGGTCACGGCAACGTCCCCGGTCGCCTCCAGCGCCGGGTCACCGGGCAGCAGCGACGCAGTGTGGCCGTCGTCGCCGAGGCCGAGGTGGACCAGGTCGAGCACCGGTGGGGTGCCGGCCTGACGATGCAGCGCATGACCGTAGCGGCTGGCCGCCGCATCGAGGTCAGGCATCTCGACCGGCATCGGGTAGACGGCCGGAAGCATCGGCAGCCGGTCGAGCAGGCAGCCCCGCAGCTGGGTGAGGTTGCGCCCGGGGTCTCCCTCGGGGGCCACCCGTTCATCGACCTGGAACAGCTCAACCTGCTCCCACGGCACGTCCGCCTCGGCCAGCATCTCGAACATCCGCATCGGGGTGCCACCGCCGCTCACCGCGAGGACGAACCGGCCGCGAGCTTCCACCGCCTCCCGTGCCGCCTGGGCGATCACGGCGGCGGCCCGGAGCGCCAGCGTCTCCGGATCGGGCAGCACCTCCACCGGCAAGGTGCTCAGCGGGCCGGCCTCACGACTTCTCCTGGTGCCCGCCAAAGGCGTGCCGCATGGCGGAAAGCAGCTTGTCGGCGTAGTCGGCCTCGCCGCGCGAGGAGAATCGCTGATAGAGTGCCGCGCTCAGCACCGGGGCGGGGACCGACGCATCGATTGCCGCCCGGATGGTCCAACGCCCCTCGCCTGAATCGGAGACCCGACCGGCGTACCCCTCGAGGTCGGGCTGCTCGAGCAGGGCACCGGCGGTCAGATCGAGCAGCCAGGAGGCGACCACGCTGCCGCGGCGCCAGACCTCCGCGATGTCGGCGACATTGAGGTCGTACTGGTAGTGCTCTGGATCGCGCATCGGCGTCGTCTCGGCGTCGTGCCCCTGCGCCTGTCGACCGACGTTGGCATGCTTGAGGATGTTGAACCCCTCGGCGTACGCCGCCATGATGCCGTACTCGATGCCGTTGTGGACCATCTTGACGAAGTGCCCGGCGCCGGCTTGCCCGCAGTGCAGGTAGCCGTGCTCCGCCGTTCCTGGCTTCACATCGCGCCCCGGCAGTCGCTCGGCGGCGGTGATTGGTGGGGCCAGCGCGGCGAACACCGGCTCCAGCCGGGCCACCGGTTCGGGTTCGCCGCCGATCATCTGGCAGTAGCCGCGTTCGAGGCCCCAGACGCCGCCACTGGTGCCGACGTCGACATAGTGGATGTTGCGGGTCGCGAGCATCTTGGCGCGTCGGATATCATCGACGTAGTACGAGTTGCCCCCGTCAATGATGGTGTCACCGGCCTCGAGCAGTGGGGCGAGCTCGTCGACCACCAGATCGACCACCCCGGCCGGCACCATCAGCCAGACGGCGCGCGGGGTGGGAAGCTTTGCCACCAGGTCCGCGACCGAGCTGGCTCCAGTGGACCCCTCCGCCGCCAGCGCCTCGACCGCGTCGGTCGCCCGATCGTACACGACGCAGTGCAGGTTGGCGCGAGCGAGACGGCGAACCATGTTGGCGCCCATGCGCCCCAGGCCGATCATGCCGAGTGTCATCGTTCCTCACGGGGTGGCGACGGGTCCTGCCAGAGGCGGAAACCGCCGATGTCGATCGCCAGCACGTTCATGCCAGTACACCAGGATCGTCCCACCCCCCGACGTCGGCGGTGAGCCGGTCGGCCTCCGCCGGGCCCCAGGTGCCGGGCTGGTAGGGGTGGAGCGGCGTGGCATCGCCGAGCACCTGGTCAACCACCGACCACGCCGCCTCGACCGCGTCCTGCCGGGCAAACAGCGTCTGGTCGCCGACCATGGCGTCGCCGAGGAGCCGTTCGTAGGCACTCATCTCGTCGCAGACCGTTCGCTCGACGAGGGTGAGCTCGGTCGGCTCGCCGATCATCGCCTCACCGGGCTGCTTGATCAGGGCGCCAAGGCCGATCGAGAGGTCGGGGGTGAGGCGGAAGCGGAGGTAGTTGCCTGAGCCGGGGGCGAGGGTCGTGAGGGGTGGCCGCTTGAGCTCGACCCGCACCTCGGTGGCGGTGAGCGGTAGCGACTTCCCGGCACGGATGAAGAACGGCACCCCGTCCCAGCGCCATGAGTCGACCACCAGCCGGAGGGCGGCATAGGTCTCGACGGTCGAGTCCGACGCCACGCCCGCCTCCTCGCGGTAGCCCACGAACTGGCCGCGCACCACATCGCCAGGCACCAGCGGACGGATCTGGCGGAACACCTTCACCAGCTCGTCGCGGATCGCGTCGGTGTAGCTGGTGGCGGGCGGCTCCATCGCCAGGAAGCCGACGACCTGCATCAGGTGGTTCTGCACCACGTCACGGATCGCCCCGGCCTCCTCGTAGAACCCGCCACGCCCTTCAACGCCGAAGGACTCCGCCATCGTGATCTGCACGCTCTCGACATAGTGACGGTTCCAGATCGGCTCGAGGAATGTGTTTGCGAAACGGAAGACGAGCAGGTTCTGCACAGCCTCCTTGCCGAGGTAGTGGTCGATCCGGAACACCGCCGACTCGTCGAAGACGGTGTGGATCGTGTCGCTCAGCGCGCGGGCGGAGGCGAGGTCGCGCCCGAACGGCTTCTCCACGATGACCCGGGCGTTGGCGGCGCAGCCGGAGTCGCCCAGGTGCTGGACAACGACGGGGAACATGCTGGGCGGAATGGCGAGGTAGTGGATCGGGGCCGAGGCGCCGTCGAGCGCCGTGCGCAGCGCGTCGAAGGTGGTGCGCTCGTGGTAGTCGCCGGCCACGTACTGGAGGAGCCCAGCCAGCTTCGCGAACGCCGCCTCGTCCACACCCCCGCCGTGCTCCTCGATGGAGGCGCGGGCACGTTCGCGCAGCCGTTCGAGAGACCAGCCGGGCCGCGCCACGCCGATGATCGGCGCGTCGAGGTGGCCGCGCCGAATCATCGCCTGCAGGGCCGGGAAGATCTTCTTGTAGGCGAGGTCACCGGTGGCCCCGAGGAACACGAGTGCATCGGAGCGTGGCTGAGCTGTCATGGCACGTCCGTGTCTGGGGCTGGCTCGGGGGGCACGACCGGGACGGTGGAGTCGCTGCCCTGCCACGAGTCATCGAGGGACCAGTGGAAGGTAAGGGTGATCGCGGTCCAGGGGGCGAGGTGGTCGGTGTCGAGGTCGACCACGTGGGGCCCCGACCGCAGCAAGCGCGTGTCAGCCGGCCCCTATTTCCCCTTGGCCACATAGCGGACGTTTGGGAGCCCCTCGAAATCGGAATTCATGGTCCACAGGGTCGCGCTGAACTGTTGCGCGGTCGCGAATATGATGCTGTCCGCCAAGGGCAACTTGTTCTCCACGCCAAGCTTCGCCGCCGCGAGCGCCAGTCCGCTGTCCAACGGCACGATCTCGCCCTGGTGCAGCAAGGCGGCTGCCTGGAGCGCGGCGTCCTCCCCGCGCTGCTGCATCACTCGGCGGGTGACTTCAAGGAGGACGATCGACGGGACCAAGAGTTCCTCAGGTGCCTCGATGACCCTGGCAAACCGCCCCGCGTGTGGCCCGGCCGCAAAATATTCGAGCCAGGCTGACGAATCGACGACGTTCACACCCGATCTCGGTCGCGCGGGACAGTGGTGTCGATGCCCTTGAGGAAGCCACGCATTGCCCGCATGGGGCGCACGGGAATGAATTCAATCCGGTTCTGGTATTGCAGGGCCTGCACTTTCTGCCCCGGCTGCAGCCCCATGGCCTCGCGGATAGCAAGCGGGATCACCACTTGGAATTTGGGGGATACGGTAACAATCGACATCAAGCCCTCATCGATGACGTGATCGTAGTACGGTACAGCTATCGATCGCGCCTCGCAAGCCCCCTGTCCGGCTGACCCTCAGCATCAGCGGCGGCGCGTAGCGCCGTCCGCGGCATGCGGTTGGCAGCCATTTTATAACGCCCGATCGACGTCAATGTCGCACCCCGCGCTTTGAAACTCACTAATCGCGCGGTGGCGCACCGCAGGCTTCCGAGATCAGCCGCCCTTCACTCCCCGGGTGATGCGGTCGCCGGTCTCCTTGTCAACGTTGCGCCAGTATTCGAATGCACGCTGCAGCACCGGCTCGGAAACGCCTGCCTTGAGGTGTCCGACGACGTTGGACACCAGCCGGTTGCGCTGCTCTTTGTCCATAACCTCGCGCACCAAGGTGCCGGCCTGGCCATAGTCGTCGTCGTCTTGGCGCAGGGTGTAGGCGGCGCGGATGAACTCGCCGCTGGCCTCCCAGATCGCCGTCTCGGGATGGCGTTCGCCGTCAGCCTTCGGGCCACCCTTCGAGTTCGGTGCATACACAGGGTCGGACACGTTCTGGACCCGCATCGCCCCGTCCTTGCTGTAGCTGTGCACAGGTGCCTTCGGCCGGTTGACCGGGATCTGCTTGTAGTTGACCCCCAGACGGTGGCGGTGGGCGTCGGCGTAGGCGAAGATGCGGCCGAGCAACATCTTGTCCGGGCTGACACCGATTCCCGGTACGAGGTTGTTCGGTTCGAACGCCGCCTGCTCGATCTCCGTGTGGAAGTCGGTCGGGTTGCGGTCCAGGGTCAGCCGGCCGACCTCGTGCAGCGGATAGTCACCGTGCGGCCACACCTTGGTCAGGTCGAAGGGGTTGAAACGGTAGCTCTTGGCCTCTTCGAAGGGCATGATTTGAACCTTCAGCGTCCAACTGGGATGATCACCCCGCTTGATCGCCTCGAACAGGTCGCGCCGGTGGTAGTCCCCGTCGGTACCGGCTAGCCGGTCGGCCTCCTCTTGCGTCAGGAAGTCAATGCCCTGGTCGGTCTTGAAGTGGTACTTCACCCAGAAGCGCTCGCCGTCCGCGTCGATCCACATGTAGGTGTGGCTCGAGTAGCCGTTCATGTGTCGCCAGGTCTTCGGGATCCCGCGGTCACCCATCAGCACGGTGACCTGGTGGGCCGATTCGGGCGACAGGGTCCAGAAGTCCCACTGCATGTCGTGGTCGCGCAGGCCGTTGTCCGCACGCCGTTTCTGGGAGCGGATGAAGTGCTGGAACTTCATGGGGTCACGGACGAAGAACACGGGAGTGTTGTTCCCGACCATGTCGTAGTTGCCCTCGTTGGTGAAAAACTTCAGCGCGAAGCCCCGTGGGTCACGCCAGGTGTCCGGGCTGCCCTGCTCGCCCGCCACCGTGGAGAACCGGATCAACGTGTCCGTCTTCGTTCCCGGCTGGAAAACCGCGGCCTTGGTGTATTTGCTGACATCGTGGGTCACCTCGAAGTGTCCGAAGGCCCCGGAACCCTTCGCGTGAGGCTGTCGCTCCGGAATCTTCTCCCGGTTGAAATTGGCCATCTGCTCGATGAGGTAATGGTCCTGGAGCAGGATGGGGCCATCGCGCCCCACGGTGAGCGAGTGTTCGTCGCTGGCAACGGGGATGCCGGCGTCTGTTGTTGTGGCTTTGCGGTCATCATTCTTCATGCTGAAGCTCCTCTGTGTTGTGGTTGCGCCTGCCGGTGCGGCCTTGCACTCCAGCTGCGGCCTGCGTGGCGGCCGCACTCTAATGAAAGCCCCCACACCCTGCCGCGGCCGCCACGGGCCGTCAGCTGCAAGTGCAGGTTTTAGGGCGCTTCACCCACGATGCCGGACAAACTCCTCGTGCTGCAGCCCAATGCCTCGAGCGGTTTGGCGCACCAGGGTCGGCGAGATGTCACGCCCGGCATGAAACGGCACCCTGGTCGAACGACCGTCGCAATGGCGAAACTGTTTGTGGGAGCCGCGCTGGCGCACTTCGCAAAGCCCAGCGTCGGCACAATCGTCACGACTTCGCGCGGCTTGAGCGGGGGGGATCTTCCCCACCGTCGGGCGACCTGGAGGGTCTGCGTGCCGATGAACTCCGTCTCGCGCTGCGGCTCCCCATCTTCCAGGAGGATGGCGATGACGTCCCGCAGATTCTGTTGCAGCTCGTCTAGCGAGGCGCCTTGCGAGTGGGCGCCGGGCCAGCCCGGAATGTGGCCGACGCAGAGCCCCAAGTCAGGGTCACGCTCGATGACTGCCGTAGCGGTTCGCAGAGACCCTCCGGAGGGACCCCCAAAGCTTACGCCGAGACCGCTCCGCTGGGAAGCGCTCTGACGACCTGTGGTTCTGCGGCGCGTGGGCCGAGGCGTCAGGCCCCGTCCGCAGCAAACGCGTGTCATGCCCCGACGATGTGAAGCGATCCGGGCTGCGCGATCTCCACTGCTTCGAGGAGCTTCGGCACCAGGGGGTCCAAGGGCGAGAGTCGGTTCGTCGGCGCCTGGATCAGAATCGCGGAGAAGGGGAGGTCCGCAATGCGCTGCTGAGCTGACAACCGGCGATCCATGGTCAAGAACGCGTCGCATCTTCCAGCCGCCATCTGCAGCAACGCCCCGTTCTGGACACCTGCCCAACCGCGGCCGGCTACCGTAGTGACCGCGCGCCCTTGAGGCCGCTTCCCCAGTTCGTGGGGAAGATTCTCGTCAAGTAGGATCCGCACCGGCCAGCACCGACGCGCGGGCCAGTTCGAGCGCCGCGATGGCCTGCTCCCGGGTCACCGAAGGGAATTGACGAAGAAACTCGTCAATGGTCTCGCCGCCCTCGAGATAATCGAAGAGGGACTGTGCGGGCACTCGGGTACCCACAAAGACGGGGGTTCCGCTGAGGATGAGCGGATCGGCATGAATGATTGCGGGTTGGTCGGCCATGGGTCACCGGTCAGAGAGGGCCACACCCAATATACGCAAATGCCTACCGAGGCCACCTCGCCAGCCCTCGTTGTGAGCATAACTCGTGTATGGACCTGCAACCCCTCGCAACCTAATCCGATAACAAGACACAACTCGCCGCCTGATCCGCCAACACTGCAAGGCTCAACGCCGCTCAACCCCCTCCGCCACCACGTGTTCCCCTGCCGCGCCCCGCACCGCCTCGAAACAGCCTGCAAGGGCCAGCCCGCAAGCTACCGCCCACCTGGCACCCGCGCTATCACTGCTTTGTCACCCCGCCTCCCCCCCCTCAAATCGCCGGCCTGGCCCCCTTCCCGTACCCCGTCAGCTCCACATATCCTCGGCCGAGCAGCTGACCGGCCGGGCCCAGTACCCGGACCGAACCCTCCCAGTAGAAGAGGTTGGGGATCAGCCGACTGACATTCTCCTGCGCCTCCATCTCCGGCACCACGGTCAGCTCCAGCCCAGACCCCGGCACCCGCAGTCTCCACCTCGATGGGTATCGTGTCTTGGTGGC
>Ga0163144_10004094_pt1 | contig 33061 bp, 23 predicted proteins | sample OliLak19BULKMAT1_FD_123175 | JGI IMG/M metagenome (GOLD analysis project Ga0163144, IMG submission 123175) | Freshwater microbial mat bacterial communities from Lake Vanda, McMurdo Dry Valleys, Antarctica - Oligotrophic Lake LV.19.BULKMAT1 | ecosystem: Environmental > Aquatic > Freshwater >... | reverse complement strand
TAGATAGTATTTTTGAAATAAGAATGCAACAGCAAGCTATGAATAGCCATTTTGCTGTGTTGTACCGCACCAACTCACAATCGCGGGCTTTTGAAGAAGCTTTCCGCCGTTTAAATATTCCATACAAAATTTATGGTGGTGTTAGTTTTTATCAGCGAAAAGAAATTAAAGACGTATTAAGTTATTTTAGATTAACCATAAATAATAGCGATGATGAAAGTTTAAAACGCATTATTAATTACCCTGCACGCGGTATTGGTCAAACAACTTTAGATAAGTTAATTGTTACTGCCGCCGAACATGACATTAGTATTTTTACCGTTATTACTAATTTAAAAGATTTTAATTTGGGCATAAATACTGGCACCGCCAATAAAATAAACGATTTTGTAATGCAAATAAAATCGTACACTTTAACAGTTCCTTATAAAGATGCTTACGAATTAGCTAACCACATTGCAGTAAACACTGGCATTGTAAAAGAATTGTATGGCGATAAAACACCAGAAGGCGTTAGTCGCTATGAAAATATACAAGAACTTTTAAATGGAATAAAAGATTTTGTGGAACAACAACGCACGCCACAGGAAGAAGAAGTAAATGAGATTATAAAACAAAGTTTAGAAAAAGACGATTCACAATTATTTGCTGAACAAGCCAATAACCAGTTAAAAACCTTAGATGAATTTATGCAAGAAATTACTTTGTTAACTGATGTAGACAAAGAAAGTGATGATGAGCGCAACTCCGATAAGGTAAGTATGATGACAGTACATGCCTCAAAAGGTTTGGAGTTTCCTTATGTATATGTGGTTGGCTTAGAGGAAAATTTATTTCCTTCGCAATTATCAATAAACAGCAGAGCCGATTTAGAAGAGGAGCGTCGTTTGTTTTATGTAGCTGTTACCCGCGCCGAAAAACAAGCTTTTTTATGTTTTGCAACAATGCGTTACCGTTTTGGTAATGTTACTTATTGCGAACCTAGCCGTTTTATTGAAGAGATAGATTCTAATTTTTTAGAATACCCAGAGGTACCTGAAACACCAGTTTTTAATGATAATTTATTTGAAAAATTCAGAAAAGACTACACGGATATTTCAGGTAATGAAATTGGTTTTAAAAATAATTCTGCAAAATTTGGTCAGCCTCAAAAACCAACTGTAGAAATAAATTTTAATCCTCTACAAAAAAAATTAATTAGTTTAAAAACAAGTATTAACAAACCCTCTTCAACGCCAGTAGATGTTAGTTTAAACCAAAGCTTGCAAGTAAACGATTTTGTATTTCACGAAAAATTTGGTAAAGGGCAAGTTACTATTTTAGAAGGTAAGTGGCCTGAAACGAAAGCTAGTATTGATTTTGAAGGTAATGGTACTAAAAGTTTATTATTGAAATTTGCGAGATTAGCTAAAATTTAATTATTTTTAATTTATACTAAACTTTTTCTCGGATACAGCCTTTTCAAATAATTGTTTTTTATATTGCTTTATTAATAGAGTTTTACGCTGATTAATAATAAAATTTTTAATATTTTGTCGTTCAAAATTTATAGGAGATAATCCATTTTTTATTTTTTCGTCGTTTATTTTTAAGTAATAATAATAAAATTCATCAGTAAACTCAACCACCTTACCTTTTGATAAATTAAAATCGGGTTGTGCATTCAGTTTTGGAATTTCTTTTTTAATATCTTCTAAATATAACCACGTACTGTCGTTTATAAAAAAATTTTCAGCATTTTGAATACATAAATTTTTTAAATTTTCCTTATCTTTAGGTAAAGTAGCATATAATAAATTTTTAATTTTATTAATTACATTCGATTTTACAGCTATTTTAATATAATTTACTTTTACGATATTATCTTTCAAAATAAAATTTTCTCTATTATTATCATAGTATTCTTCAATTTGTTGTTTGGATATATTAGTATCTAAGTTGGCTTCAATTAATTTTGATTGATAAATATAATTAACCAATTGCTTTTTATAAGCCTTTACTTGGCGCTCAATTTGCATTTCATCTGCATTTAATTTTTTTAACGCTTCTTGATAAAATAACGCTTCAGTAGCCCAATCTTCAATTAATTTTTTGCTAACGTAATTACTATCTTTAACATTTCCATTATTAATAAAATTTTCGTTAAACTCGCTCAACTTTAGCTCTTCAGATCCAGAAATGGCAATAGTTTCGCTAGCATCGTCTGTAATATTCGTAGAATTTTTACATGATAAAATAGTTACTAAAAAACTTAAAATGGTAATATATTTTGTAATACTAAACACAATTATCAAATATATACTTTTAAAATAAATTTTTACTAATTATTGTCTTTATAAAATCGCTTACTAAATAAGCAATTAATTTTCCAGTTTTATTATCCGCCTTAAGATGTGATAACACTGGCGCTCCCTCAGCAATATGTAAATAAGCACAGTTTAATTGCATAGCACATTGATGAACGTATTGCCTTGCTTGTAATGGAGAAATACCACTACTTGTTTTTGCACTACTAGGCACGTTGGTAATTGCATCTAAATCTAACTCCACCCCACAAATATTATTTTTTACAAATCCAATACTTTGATTAAGAGCTGTTATAATGTCAAGTTCCTCACGAACAAAAATACTTTCGTAAGTATTAAAAAATAATTGAATGGGGTTATCTTTAAATTGTTGAATTGAACTTTGATTATTATATTGCTCATGCATTGCAAAAACCGAATAACAGTTTAAATAATTATCGTTTAAAGCATAACTAAATCCATTGCCACTATGCCTGCCTTCCAATGGTCTAAAATCCAAATGTGGGTCGCAATTAATAACATTAATTTTTTTATTTAAAGCTAAAGAGTAACCTTTAATATTGCCGTAAGCATTATTATGACCACCTCCAATAATAATTGGAATTTTATCTGCTTCTATAATTAATTTAATAATTTGATAAACTCGATTATCTAATTCTGCAACTAAATTTCGTAATTCCTCAACATCGCCATTATTTTTTATGTTAAGATTTTGTGATTTTTTTGTTAAGTCATCTACGTAAATTTCACCTGCTAAAAGAATGGTTTCTCCTTTTAAAAAATCATTTTCTTGTAAATTCAAAAAACTTTCTAAAGCAGGTTTAAATGCAGTATCGGCTCCGCCTCTGCCGTAATTAGCTCTAACGCCAATATCTTCGGGTATACCTATAATTACAAATTTTGCACTATTACTTTGTAAATTGTTTTTAAAGTTATCTTCAATAATGTTAATTCTTTCGCCAATTTTTATTTCATTGTTTCGTTTGCGAATCAAATTTTTGACCGTATCTTTAGAATATAGTTTTAATAATTTATCCATAATCTCTCCAAATATAATGGAAACTTTAGAAACAGAATCTTTTATTGAAACAGTACACAAAAGTGGTTTGGTTAATTTAACAATTAGAGATAACGCTACTTTTGAAGTAAATGAAATGCTAGCTGCAAAAAAATTTTCAACAGGCTTTCATCCAAATAAAAAAATTTATTTATTAGTAGTTTTTGAAGGTAATTTTAACACAACAAAAGAAGCACGCGAACTATTGGCAGATCCCATTTACTCTTCTCATCAAGCCGCAATTGCAGTAGTTACAAAAAATATTGGAGTTAAATTATTAACACAAATGTATTTAAAAGTTAATAAACCAAAAGTACCAATTAAAGTTTTTAAAAATAGTATAGAAGCTAAAAAATGGCTCGAATTTGCAATGTTGCAATTAGAGTTATAAGTTATTTAACCAAAATTTTAGTATTAGAAAATTCCCTTTCTCCATCTGGCGCCGCTACAAAAATATCTTCAATGTAAACTTTATATCCTTTTTTAACTTTACTTAAAGCATCTTTAGCCTGCTGAGTTAAAACATTTCCAATACAGCCATAATCTTGCATTTGTCCATTACCAGCTACACAAATTTTAAATTTTGTAACTCTAAAAGGAGCGTTAAAATCAAAGCCCGAATTATCTGCCCCAATACTTGCTATATTTTTTACTTCAGTTACTGTCATTTCTAAATTACCAAAAGTACTTTTACCATTTATACGCAAAGGCGGATTTGGAAATTTTTTCACTCTAAAAGCTATTGGCGCGCCTTGTTGTTTCATTCCTGTAGCGGTTTTTTGCATTACAGTAACCATGCAGGTACCGGCACTTGTTGCCTTGGCAATATATTTTCCATTAGAATTATTGTTAAGAGTTGCGCCACAGCCACTAATTATAACTACCAAATCGCTGGGAGCAACGCCAGCCGCCGAAATAGATATAGGATTGTCAACACCAATATATAATACGTTCATTTTATCAGCACTAACTGCAACAGCTGGAGGGGCAACAATATATTCGTTACTATATTTAAAGTATTTCAAAAGGCCATTTCCATCTTTAAATTTTATCCAACCATTTATTTCGTTATGTCCCGAACCGCTTGTTGGTAAAGAAATTTTACCAGTACCTTTGTCAATTGGTAAAATGGTAGCACTTTCAGAAATTTTACCTGTAGTTGTATCAACATCACCTAATATAAATTGCATATTTTCGTTTGTAAAATCGCTTGAGGACGCTGATAAAAAAACATCAGCGGTAAATGGTGTACCTGCTTGCACATATTGACTAACAGGTACAATACGTGCTTGAAGTTGATTAAATTTTACCGCTAATTTACCCGAAGCAGAAGCGAAAGTAGTAACCATTTCCGCCTCAATATTTTTTATATCACTTTGTATTTTTGAAAGATTTGTAACCACGGCCGCCAAAGGCATATTATAAAAATTTTTTAATTCCCAAGTTGTAGGTTTACCTTCTTTGTCTTTAAAATTATCGTGTGGCGTAAATAGTTTTAATTTATCTTTTAAAATTAAATAATCCTTTTGCGGAAGTTTTAAACCCTTTTTATCTTTCATTTCATCAATTAAATTATTTAATTGAGAGGTTAATGTTGAAATGTTTGTTCGTAATTCTTTAGCTGAATATTCGCCAGTTTTGGGTTTAGTTTCATCACTTCCAATTAAAAAAAAGGTTGGTTTATCATAATCATCTAATCTCTCTATTTGCGCCAGCTTCATAGTATCTGCACCTTTTACATCTTCTGTATATTGTTTTACCTGCTGTTTTAATATACCAATGTAATCGTAAGTTTTTTGTGTAAGCTTTGTTACTTCTTCTGCCTTTTGATAATAAGGTTTTGCATCGTTATGGCCTTGTTTTATGGCTTCATTAAATGCTTCCATCATTAATTTAGTATTTGCACTAAAATTAGAATTTGTGTTTTCAATACTATCGTTAATAGTAACAAAACCTTGTAAAACTTCTTTACTAACATTTAAAGCAAGTAAACATGTTAATACTAGGTACATCATACCAATCATTTTTTGGCGAGGGGTTTCTTTAGCTGAACTCATTTATTTATTTTTTTATGGGTTGATACTTAAAATAATGGTTACGTTAAAAAAAGTTACAGACTTTAATTTTATTAACAATATGTAACTTTTTTTAAAATGTGGTTACAAAAAAATTAATTTAAATAATTAGGTATTTATTTCATAATTATGTTTGCTTTTTTAAATTTATATTATTACATTTATTAATTAAAATTAATTGTTATGAAAAAATTATTTATTTTTCCCTTGTTGTTTGTTACATTAAGCATTAAAAGTAAAGATGGTTTTACGGTTATAAAAAGCGATGCCAACTCAGTAACTATCGAATATAATTTTTCGGGTATAAACACACAAGCTGTTAATATTAATGGTAAAACATATCAAAAATTAACTGCACAAAATTGTGTGCCAGTTTTAACAACAGGTTTTCCGCAAATTTTACGTTCATCGGTTTCGGTAGCCCTTCCTAATAATGCCGACGCAAAAATCGAAATAATTTCAAATACTTTTACCGAAATTCAAAATATGGCAATTGCCCCTTCAAAAGGCAGCTTAACCCGTAATATTAATCCAAATGATGTGCCTTATACCTTTGCAAACATATATCAACAAGATAAATTTTATCCTGAAAATATTACACAATTAAACACTATTTATAATTTACGCAATCAAAAGGGCGCTTCCTTAAGTGTGTTTCCTGTTCAATCTAATTCTAAAACAAACACTTTAAAAGTTTATAGTAAAATTGTATTTAAAGTATCCTACATTTCTAAAAAAGGTAATAAACTTAGTCTTAATTTACAAAATTATAATTCAAACGAAGAAAAAGAAATTTTAAACTCTCGTTTTATCAATTTATTACCTATTCAAAACAATCAAAAAGTTGCCTATACTCCAATAAACGAATTTGGAAGCTTGTTAGTTATCTATCACCCTGCCTTTTCAAGTAACATTCAACCCTTGGTTGATTGGAAAAATCAAAAAGGTATTATTACCGAAATGGTTTCATCGGCTATTACAGGTACAAATTTTGTATCGGTAAAAAGTTATATACAAACTTATTACTCTACGCATCCTAATTTATTGTATGTTTTATTGGTTGGAGACCATGAGCAAATTAATGCTTACGATGCAGGTAATGCTGGTAGTGAAACTAAATGGAGCGATTGTACTTATGGTTTTTTAAGTGGTAATGATTATTACCCTGAAGTAATGGTAGGACGTTTTTCAGCAAGCCTAGCAAACGATGTAAATACTATGGTTAACCGCACTATAGAATATGAAAAAAGTCCATTATCAGGAAATTGGTACAGTGCTATGATTGGCATAGGCTCTAACGAAGGCTATGGAATAGGAGACGAAGGCGAGGCAGATTGGCAACATATTCGTAAAATTGGAAATAAATTATTAGCAACTGGTAATTATACTCAATTTAGAGAATTTTATGATAGCACACACGGCGGATTTGATGCGCCTGGAGACCCAAATCCCGCAATGGTTTCGGCAAGTGTAAATATTGGTGCTAGTATATTTATGTATTGCGGTCATGGTTCTCAAAACTCTTGTGCTACTAGTAATTATAGCAATTCAGATATAAATAATGCTACAAATTATGGTAAGTATCCTTTCTCAATTCAAGTTGCTTGTAATAATGGTACATTTAATGGCGGTACTTGTTTTTCGGAAACTTTTACTAGAGCCGCTGGTTCAGGAACATTAGGGCCAAAAGGTGCTATTGCTTCTTGCGGATCATCAATTTTAATGGCTTGGGCAGAACCTATGGATGCTGAAGATGAAATTGGCGATATTATCTCCAATCAATACACAACTAATAAAAAATTTACCTTAGGCGGATTATTTTACAATGCCCAAATGCACATGTTAGATAATTATCCAACCACTACCGGACAAGAAGTAATGGAGACTTGGATAATGTTTGGTGATCCAAGTTGTGTGTTAAGAACTGTTAATCCATCTACAATTACAGCTTCGCACGCTAATTGCATAAATGCAAATGCTACTTCGTTTAATCTAACATCGTCGTTTGCAAATAATACCTTTGCATCCATCTCGCAAAATAACCAAGTAATTGGCACGGCGTTAATTACTGCTAGTAATTCTAATATTGCTTTAACACAAACCTTTAATCCTACTCAAAACTTAATAATTACAATTACCGAGTTTAACAAAATACCATACACAAACACACTTACAACTTGTATAGCAACTGGTTTTAACAACCAAATTAATAATGGAATATTTGCAATTGAAACTATAGTAAAAAACGAATTACAAATAAATTATAGCAATGTATATAGTAATAAATTAAATTTTTATGTATACGATTTACAGGGAAAATTAGTGATAAGCGAAATAAACCAAGGTGTAAATAATATTCAAAAAATTAATGTAGAAAGCTTGATTCCATCTGTATATATACTTAGCATTACTAATGAATATAATCAAACCTTAAAAACAACAAAAATTATTAAACAGTAATTTATTGTTAATAACACTTTTTCATTTTGTAATTATAATTAATAGTATATAGTTAATTTTATAAATGTATTTTTAAATTATTTGACTGAATTTTTTTAATCTTTAATTTAAATCTTTTAAATTTTAATTTTCTGTATGTCTAAAAACAAAAAACCGCAACGTCACTTTTTTGAAGAAGTATTAGATTTTTTAAAACACAACGCCGATAAATCTTTTAACTACAAGCAATTGGGCGCTGCTATGGAGTTAAACGTAGATACCCAGCGTGCCGAATTAATTGAAATACTTACCACTCTTAAACAACAAGGCTTTGTAATAGAAAAAGAAATTGGTAAATTTCAAATAAAAGAAACCAAACAATACGTAACTGGCACAATTGATTTTACCTCACAAGCCACAGCATTTGTTGTTTACAGCGATAGTGAGAAAGATATTTTTATCCCTGCTAAAAAAAGTAAAGATGCTTTTCAAGGCGATTTAGTAAAAGTACATGTACTTCCTAAACGTGGCTCAGGTGCTCGTTTAGAAGGTGAAGTAGTTGATGTTATAAAACGTAATAAAACTGACTTTGTAGGTACCATAAAAATAAATCCAAAGTTTGCATTTGTAATTCCCGATAGCAATAAAATTCATGTAGATTTTTTTGTAAGAAGCAGCCATATTAACGGAGCTAAAGATGGAGAGAAAGTTCTGATTTCATATCGCGATTGGAAACCAGGCGAACAAAACCCTACCGCCGAGGTAAAACAAGTATTTGGTAAACCAGGTGAACACAAAACAGAAATGCACGCAATTATGAGCGAGTACGGTTTGCCCGAAAAATTTCCAGATGCTATTGAGTACGAAGCAAAAAAAATTCCAACTGAAATAACGCAAGAAGAAATAAAAAAACGCCGCGATTTTAGAGATATAATTACCTGCACTATCGACCCTGCAGATGCTAAAGATTTTGATGATGCCCTCTCAATTCAAAAATTAGAAAACGGTTTATGGGAAGTGGGTGTGCACATTGCCGATGTTACTCATTATTTAAAAGTAAACACTAATTTAGATAAAGAAGCTGTTCAGCGCGCTACCAGTGTTTATTTGGTTGATAGATGCATTCCAATGTTACCCGAAGTGCTGAGTAATTTTGTTTGCTCATTGCGACCAAATGAAGAAAAATATTGCTTTGCGGCAGTTTTTCAGTTAGACGATGATGCTGTAATACATCACCAATGGTTTGGCAAAACTGTTATTGATAGCAACCGCCGATTTAGTTACGAAGAAGTTCAAACAATTATTGAAAGCGAAGAAGGCGATTATAAAGAACAAATTTTGGTGTTAGATAAATTAGCGAAAAAATTACGATTAGATAGAATGAAACACGGCTCAATTACATTTGATAAAGCTGAAGTTAAATTTAAGTTAGATGAAGAAGGTAAACCAACTGGCGTATTTTTTAAAACACAAAAAGATGCCCATAAATTAATTGAAGATTTTATGCTTTTGGCTAATAGAAAAGTATCAGAATTTTTAAGCTCAAGCAATGCAAAACAAGAAGATGGTAAACCAATAAATACAAAGAAAAAAACTGATGAAAAAGCTTTGTGTGTATATCGAATTCACGATATTCCAACCGAAGAAAAAATGCAAGAATTAAGTGGTTTCGCTGCACGTTTTGGTCATGTAATGAATTTAGGTAACAAACAAAAAACAGCGCAAGCTATAAATAAATTATTAACAGATGTAAAAGATAAAAAAGAGCAAAGTATGATTGAATTGTTAGCTGTTCGTAGTATGCCCAAAGCAATTTACTCAACCAAAAATGTAGGTCATTATGGTTTAGGTTTCGAATTTTACTCTCACTTTACCTCCCCTATTCGTCGTTACCCCGATGTATTAATTCACCGTTTATTAGATGCAAAGCTTAATGGCAAAGTATATTCAACCAAAGATGAGTTAGAACTTTTATGTAAACATAGTAGCGAAATGGAACGCATGGCGGCTGACGCTGAGCGTGCGTCGATAAAATACAAACAAGTTGAATTTATGAGCGATAAAGTTGGGCAAACTTTTGATGGCATTATTACTGGTGTTACCGAGTGGGGAATTTATGTAGAGATTATTGAAAACAAATGTGAAGGAATGATTCGAAGTCGCGAATTAAAAGGTGACCACTTCTTTTTTGACGAGGAGAATTACAGATATGTGGGTAAAAATACGGGCAAAATATATGCTTTGGGCGATACAGTAAAGGTTTTGGTAAAAGAAGCTGACCTAATAAAAAAACAATTAACTTACGAATTTGTAGAAACCCAACGAATTGAAAAAAATCCAAAATTTGTTGAACATAAAAAACGTAGAGGAAGGTAGTTTTTTGCAATTTTTGTGTTTAGAAATCAGTCAAATTTTGTTAACTTTATAATATGCAAGTAAAACAAATTTATACAAATTGTTTAGCGCAAGGAGCTTACTATATTTCGCATAATGGAGAGGCTGCAATAATAGACCCATTGCGCGAAACGCAACCCTATTTAGATTTATTAAAGCAAAATAACGATACATTAAAATATATTTTCGAAACGCATTTTCATGCCGATTTTGTAAGCGGACATGTTGACTTGGCAAATACAACCAATGCACAAATTGTATTTGGACCTAACGCCGAAACTACTTATAAAAGCTATAACGCAAAAGATAATGAAGAATTTAAAATAGGAGGTTTAACTTTAAAAGCTTTGCACACACCAGGGCATACTTTAGAAAGTACAACTTACTTGTTGTTAGATGAAAATAACAAACCGCACTGTATTTTTACTGGAGATACATTATTTATTGGCGATGTTGGTCGCCCTGATTTAGCTATTAAGTCCAATTTAACACAAGAAGATTTAGCAGGAATGTTGTATGAAAGTTTGCATTCAAAAATAATGCCTTTACCAGATGATATATTGGTTTATCCAGCCCACGGTGCAGGTAGCGCGTGCGGTAAAAATATGAGTAAAGAGACTTTTGATACTTTAGGTAATCAAAAAAAAGTAAATTATGCATTGCAAAACATTAGTAAACAAAATTTTATTAACCAATTAACTACTGATATTTTACCCGCACCACAGTATTTTATTAAAAATGCGAATTTAAATAAACAGGGTTCAAAAAACTTTGAAACCGTTATGAAAAAAGGCGCAAAGCCGTTAACTGTTAGTGCCTTTTCAGAAATTTTAAATTCCAAACAACCATTAATTTTGGATGTAAGAACAGCTAATGAATTTTCAGAAGGACATATTTCAAATTCACTTTTTATTAGTATTGATGGGCAGTTTGCGCCTTGGGTAGGCACATTAATTACAAATATTAATCAGCCTATTTTAATTATAGCACCATTAGGCAGAGAGCAAGAAACCGTTATGCGATTGGCACGGGTTGGCTATGATAATTGTTTGGGCTATTTGCAAGGCGGTTTTAAGAGCTGGAAAAACGAAAACAAATCAATAGAAACTATTAAAAACATAAATGCTGAAGAGTTTTCAAAACTTTACTCAAATACTTTATGTACTTTAGATGTTCGTAAACCAAACGAATTTTTAGGTGGGCATTTAGCTTTTGCAAAAAGTAACCCGCTTGATTTTATAAACGATTGGAAAAATAATTTAGATAAATCAAAAATTTATTACATACACTGTGCAGGAGGTTTGCGCAGTATGATAGCCACATCTATTTTAAAGGCAAACGGCTATAAAAATTTAATTAATATCGAAGGGGGTTATAACGCTTTAAGTTTAATTATGACTGAGAAGATTGAAAGTGTTTAATTTAAAATAACCATTGTTGTTAAATAATTAATAAATTTAATTCTATTAAATAAATCTTTTTAAAATTCTGTATCTTTATAATTAAATTTCGTTATAATTATACAATTAAATTTTGTGATAAAAAAAACCACTCTAGTTCTGTTATTTATTAGTTTAATAAATAGTATTTATGCTCAGCAATTAGCGCCTGGCGCATACACCAGTACTAATAAAAAAGCTATTAAATACTTAGAAGAAGGTAAACTAGCTTTTGAGCAAAAAAAAGATACCGATAGTGAAAAATTTTTAAAAAAAGCGTTAAATGAAGATCCTAATTTTGTTGAAGCAGCTTTGGGCTTGGCTAATCTATATCAAGTTACAAACCAGCACACAAATGCAATAGCATATTTTAATAAAGCAATTTCAATTAATCCTAAATTTTTCCCAAATAGTTTTTATTACATCGCCCTGTCCCAATTAGAAATTGGTAAATACCAAGATGCCAAAACTAATTTAGAATCCTTTTTAAAATTAGAGCGCATCAATCCTAACGTAAAAGAAAAAGCCACCACCGAGTTAGTTAACGCTACTTTTGGTGCTGAAGCCATTAAAAATCCTAAACCCTTTAAGCCTGTAAATGTTGGTTCAGGCATTAATACAGCTAATGGCGAGTATTTCCCTGCAATAACCGCCGATGGTAAACAATTTATGTTTACGCGCGCTTTGCCTCGCAACGATATTAAAGGTGCTAATAATGAAGATTTTTTTATAAGCACCAAAACAAATACCGTTTGGCAAACCGCCACACCAATAAGCGAAATTAATAGTTACGGAAACGAAGGCGCACCAACTCTTTCGGCTGACGGTAATATTATGTTTTTTGCTTCTTGTGCCGACGATTTTGGCGATTATGGAAGTCCAGATAGAAAAGGTGCTGGCAGTTGCGATATTTTTTATTCACAAAAAGTAAATGGCAAGTGGAGCAAACCTCGTAATGGCGGTGCTGCAATAAATAGTAATAATTGGGAAACTCAGCCCAGTTTTAGTAGCGATGGTAAAACTTTGTATTTTATAAAAGGCTTTAGAGGAAGAGGTGCTTCGGCAAAAGATATTGATATTTATATGAGTGTAATTGGCGTTGATGGCAAGTTTGAGCCAGCCGTAAAATTAAATGCCAATGTAAATTCAAAAGGTAATGAAGAATCTGTTTTTATTCATCCTGACAATATGACGCTGTATTTCGCTAGCGACGGGCATCCTGGTATGGGTAGAACGGATTTATTTGTTAGTCGTAGGCAAGCTAATGGCGATTGGGGGCCTGCCGTTAATTTAGGTTACCCCATAAATACCCATCAAGATGAAAATAGTTTGTTAGTTGATCCTGCTGGTAAACTAGCCTATTTTGCTAGTGATAGAGCGGGTGGCTTTGGCGATTTGGATATTTATCAATTTGAATTACCTGAAGATGTTCGTCCCGAAAAAATTACCTTTACTAAAGGAAAAATTTACAATGCAAAAACAAAAGAAGCTTTAGAAGCTACTTTCGAATTATTTGATTTAGAAACTCAAAAACAAGTTACACAATCGTATTCTCAAAAAAATGGCGAATTTTTTGTAACCCTGACTGCCAATAAAAATTATATGGTAAATGTTAATAAACAAGGTTTTTCGTTTTATAGCGATAACTTTAGTTTAAAAGGTAAAACTACCGATTTTAATAAACCTTATATTTTAGATATTCCTTTAGAACCTATAGATACAGGTAGTGTGATTGAATTAAAAAATGTATTTTTTGATGTTGCAAAATGGGATTTAAAACCCGAAAGTAAAGCTGAATTGGATAAATTGATTGATTTTATTACTAAAAATCCTACTTTAAAAATTGAGTTTGGCGGGCATACCGATAGCGATGGTGATAAAAAATCTAACATAACATTATCTACTAATCGTGCAAAAGCAGTTGTAGATTATTTAATTACAAACGGTAAAATTGTTGCTGGACGCTTAACTTACAAAGGTTATGGTGATACCAAGCCAAAGGTTAAAAACGATAATGCCGAAAACAAAGCAAAAAATCGTAGAACTGAGTTTAAGGTAATTGGTAAATAATTTTTTAAATTAAATTAATTATCCCTTCCTGAGTTATAGCAAACTGCAAAAAACTCTTAGGGGTGTATGCTTATTTTTTAAATAGGCCTAATCATTACCCTCTCTTTAAAGAGGAGATGGGTAGAGGTGATTAAAAAGTCTATTTAAAAAATTATGATTCACATTTAAAAAAGTCATAAAATGTATTTAATTTTTTTTTATCTTTGTTAAAAATAAATTTTTATGAGAAAGAATTACATTTTATTATTTTTTATTAGTGCAACTTTTTTACTAAACGCTCAATCGTTTTATAGGGGTGCTTTGGTAATTGATGTAAATACAGGTATAGAAATATACAATACAACCTATAAATATAAAATTAAAAATAATAATAATATTTTATTAGACACTAGTATAACTGATAGAGCAGGAAGCACACATTTTGCATTTGGTGCAGAGATTGGCTTGCATAAACGATTTGGTTTAGGCTTAAAGGGTAAATTTAATTCGTTTTTAAGTGCAAAAGATGAGGTTACAAAAGCTACCCCTACAGCAAAATCTGCTGATTTTATGGTTTTTGCAAATTATCATGCTGTTACAATTCCACATTTTGATTTGATTTTAGGAGGTGATTTAGGCTACTCGGGTTTAACATATAAATCAAATGATACTGAAAATATAATATTAAAAGGTACTGGTTCTTACGCTTCTTTATATATAAATCCCCGCATTTATATTAAGCGTTTTGGCTTTAATTTAAAAATTTACGCACCTTTTGTTAATTATAATAACCTTACTACCAATAATCCTGAAATAAATAATTATTATTTAATAACAAAGTGGAAAGGAAACGGTACTGGCGTTAGTATTGGTATTCAATATCGCTTTTTAAAATTAGCTGCAAAGGCTGTTAATACTGTTAGCCCTATTTAGTTTATTGATTTACAAAACTTCTTACTGCTAATTCGTACCCATGCAAACCAAAACCACTAATACTGCCTTTGCATTTTGCACCTAAATAAGATGTGTGGCGGTAATCTTCTCGAGCAAAAATATTGCTTATGTGTACTTCAACCACTGAGGTTGTAATAGCTGCAACAGCATCTGCAATAGCAATAGATGTATGTGTGTAAGCACCAGCATTTACAATAATACCATCGTAAGTAAATCCTAATTCATGTAATTTATCAATTAATTCGCCCTCAATATTGCTTTGATAAAATGTAAAGCTGACAGCAGGAAACTTAGTTTTTAATTCATTTATTATACTATCAAAACTTAGTTGCCCATAAATTTGTTTCTCTCTAAGCCCTAAAAGATTTAAATTTGGTCCGTTAATTATTGCTAACTTCATTGTATGAAATTAAGATTTATTTTTTTAATTCTTTTTATTGTAAATTATAATTTTTTTTATGCTCAAACTTCTAAAATAAATTGTTGTAAAGATTATTATTTAAAAGCCATTTTTATCGGCAAACAAAAAAATACTTTGGCTGCCAACAAAGTAACTATAAACATAAATACAAAAAATAAAACAGCTAAATGTTACACAAGTTGTAATTTTATCCAATTAACCTATCAATCTAACAAAAAACAATTTAAATTTACTTCAATTATACCTGACAAACAGCCATGCCCGGACCATTTAGTGGGTTTAGAAAGTGATTTAAAAGAAAATTTCCCTAAGGTTAATCGCTTAAAAGTAATAAATAAGCAAATTATTTTTTTTAATGATAAAGATACTTTATTAATATTTGATGAACAGGAATAGTTGGCAAACCTATTGTATTCGTTTTAAGCAGTATTTACAATTAGAAAAATCGCTTTCAAAAAATACCATTGAAGCTTATGCTGACGATTTAAAAAAATTGGAAAACTATTCTGAAACATTTTGTAATTATCAGTCTCCACATAAATTTACTTATAAACAACTTCAAAAATTTATAGAATGGGTTGCAGAAATTGGTTTATCAGCAACCACGCAAGCCCGTGTTGTAAGTGGTATTAAAACATTTTACAAATTTTTAGTTTTAGAAAACGATATACAAAACAGCCCTGCCGATTTATTAGAAACGCCAAAAATTACCCGAAAACTACCTATTTATTTAAGTGTTGAAGAAATTGATTTATTATTAAGTTGCATAAATAAAAGTTTACCAGAAGGAGAACGGAATTATAGTATGCTTGAAACCCTTTATAGTTGTGGTTTAAGAGTAAGTGAATTAACTAGTTTAAAAATAAGCGATTTACATTTACCAGAAGATTATATAAAAGTTACTGGCAAAGGAAACAAAGAAAGGCTTGTACCCATTGGTAAATCGGCAAAAAAACTAATTTTAAATTACATTGCTAATTACCGCAACCATATTGCTATTAAAAAAGGTAACGAAGATATTTTGTATATAAATAGACGTGGTGGAGCCCTATCACGCGTTATGATATTTTATATTATAAAAGATTTGGCCGAAAAAGCAAGTTTTAAAAAAGAATTAAGTCCACATACCTTTCGCCATTCGTTTGCTACCCATTTAGTAGAAGGTGGCGCCGATTTACGCGCGGTACAAGAAATGTTAGGACACGAAAGCATAACTACCACCGAAATTTACACATATTTAGATAAACAATTTTTAAGAGATAACATTTTAAGTTACCATCCACGTAATAAAAAATAGCTAAATTTGTTAGCGAATACAAGAAATGAAAACCTTTACCATACCCGAATTTTACCGAAGCCCCATTATCTCGCAAGTTAAGCAATACCGTAAGTTACAAGACCCTCGCAAAAAAGATAATAGTCCAACAGTTTTAAATTTTGGAACTGTAAGTTATTATATTGCTCGTCATTTTGGTTTTTGTTTTGGGGTTGAGAACGCTATCGAAATTGCTTTTAAAGCTTTGGAGGAAAATCCTGATAAAAATATTTACTTGTTAAGTGAAATGATTCATAACCCCGAAGTAAATAAAGATTTGACGGAGCGTGGCGTAAAATTTTTACAAGATACGTACGGTAAGCAATTAATTGCATTTGATATATTAACTCCTAATGATGTGGTTATGATACCCGCATTCGGCGCACCTTTAGAGTTAGTTGCCTGTTTGGAGCAAAAAGGAATTAAAACTGAAAAATACAATACCACTTGCCCTTTTGTAGAGCGTGTTTGGAAAAAATCAGAACAAATTGGCAAAACAAATCATACAATTATCATACATGGAAAATACAACCATGAAGAAACTCGCTCTACATTTTCGCGCAGTGCAAAAGATAGCCAAGCTGTTGTTGTGGTTAAAGATTTAGAAGAAGCAAAAAAATTAGCTAACTATATTTTAGGTAAAAAATCACAGCAACAATTTGAACTGGAATTTGCAAATAGATATACTAACGGTTTGCAGATTAGCACACATTTTAATAAATTGGGTGTAATCAATCAAACTACAATGCTTGCAACCGAAACATCTGAAATTACTGAGTTTTTAAAGTCTATAATGATTGAAAAGTTTGGAACTGAAACTATTAAAAATCATTTTGCTGAAACGCACGATACTCTGTGTTACGCTACTAACGAAAATCAGGATGCTACATACGGACTTTTAGCAACCGATGCAGATTTAGCGATAGTTATTGGTGGGTATAACAGTAGCAATACTTCGCATTTAGTAGAATTGTGCGAACGTAAATTCCCCACTTACTTTATTTCTTCAGAAAAAGAAATTGAAAACAATATTACAATTCATCATTTTGATTATCACAACAAAGTATTAAAAACATCTACAAATTTTTTACCTAAAAAAGAATTTTTAAAAATTATAATTACCAGTGGTGCAAGCTGCCCCGATTCTTTATTAGATGCTGTTATGAATAAATTAAATTCTTTTATAAAAAATACTATTAGTACTGATGAAGTATTAATGAAATTAGAAACCTATAGTTTAAAATAAATTTAAAAATGACTATAAATCTTACAAAGCCATTAATCTTTATCGACCTTGAAACAACAGGCTTAACAATAGGTTTAGATAGAATAGTAGAAATTTGTTTATTAAAAGTAAATGTTGATAATTCGACCGAAATTAAAACGTTGAAAATAAATCCTGAAATGCCAATACCAGATAAAGTTTCAAAAATACATGGCATTTATGATAAAGATATTTTGGATGCTCCATCCTTTAAACAAACATCTGCCGAATTGATAAAATTTATTGGAAATGGCGATTTTGCTGGATACAATTCTAATAAATTTGATATCCCTATTTTGGTAGAAGAATTTATGCGTGCCGAAGCCGATTTTGATTTACAAGGTAGAAAATTAGTAGATGTTGGAAACATTTTTCATTATATGGAACCTCGTAATTTAAGTGCTGCTTATAAATTTTATTGTAATAAACCGCTTATAAATGCGCATACGGCCGAAGCAGATACTGTAGCTACTTACGAAATTTTTAAAGCACAATTACAAAAATACGAAGCAACCGAAGTTGAAGATGATAAGGGAAAAAAAACAATTCCAGTTGTTAATGATATTAGTAAACTAAGTGAACTGAGTAACAAAACAAAAAACGCCGATTTAGCAGGCAGAATTATTTATAATGAAAAAGGCGATGAAGTTTTTAATTTTGGGAAACATAAAGATAAACTTGTAACTGAAGTATTTACAAGCGAGCCAGGTTATTATAGTTGGATGATGAAAGGCGATTTCCCACTTTATACAAAACGTATTATTACACAAATTCGGTTAAAAATGAAGCAATAGATTTTAAATACAGAAAAATAAGTAGCTTACTTTTATTCTTATTTTACAGCTTCTATTTATTTATCATCAAATAATTTCGTTCATCGTGATAATAAAAAGTAATTATTTTAATTTTATTTTGGTTTTATTTTGGTTTTTAAATTCTAAGGCTTAAATGAAAAAATTATTCTATATTTTAATTATTTTGTTAATATTATTTGTTACTTCCTGTAAAAATAATAAGAGTAATTTGTCTGTAAAAAATATTAATGTAAGTTTTTTAGGTGGCTCAAATTATAAAGTTAAACCAAATAAAGGCGGCTTTGAAATATTAATTATCGAAACTGATTTTAATAAAAGCAATCTTAGAATGGCAAATGAATTAAATGATTATAGTCCAATTAAAAAGCCAATAATGATTACAATCAATAAAAAAAACAATATAGTAAATCTTTGTAACGAAGCTGGGCAAGAATTTGCTTTAGGTGTAATTGATACAACAGAAAATAATTGTAATTATAATTGTAAAATTAATTTTTTTACAACCGATATAGTAACACTCAAATCCTCTTTAGGTTTTTTTCCTTACTTACATGGTTTATCGCCATTGGGCGGATTATCTTTATTTATGAGATACCATTATTACACTTTAAAAATTAAAAAACAAAACGGTATAGTTTTAATTATTCAATGGAAATATAGTGTACATAAATACATACCTTTTGGAAAAAAATCAAAGGTTTGGTCAGGGGATTATTCTGTTGACAAAGGAGGAGGGTTAACAAAATTAAAAATAAAATAAATTAAACCACTTCTACTTACTCAATACTACTTTTTTAATTACTTCTTCGTTATCTACTTTTAATTTTACAAAATAAATACCATTATTAAATTGCTGAAGGTTTATTATAGATTGTTCTTCAGCTCCATTTGTAAAAAAAACAATTTGGCCTAAAGTATTGTAAACACTAATATCTAAAGTTTTTAAATCGGGATTATATAAATTAAAAATTCCGTTACTAGGGTTTGGACTAATGCTAATATTATTTGTAAATAAAGTATTTTGCTTAACTCCAACAGTGCTTGTTGATAGTTTACGTATTAACAAATCATCAAAATAAAAACCATCTTTATTAGTGCTAAAATTTGACGAAAACGTAAATCGTATTAAAATATTTTGCCCTATGTAACTCGATAAATCAATATCTTCTTTAACCCAATCATTTTGAATACCATCGTAAACAGGATTTACCCCTCCAAACGAAGCAGGCGAAGTTTCATACTTTGCACAGAGCGGTGTAAAACTTGCGCCATTGTTTGTACTAATAAATATTTGCGCCTTATCGTTATTTTTTTCAATTTCAAAACGCGTGTAATATTGCAAATGAGCATAAATTGCGTTGGTTAAGTTTACTTGATTTTTTAAGGTAATAGATTTATTTGCATTAGAAGAATAATTACTTGAAGGACTTTCGGTAATACTTGTAGGTGGACTAACAAATTTCGTAGTGCTTAAACCCCATGTGCCGCTTGTGGTATAGCTAGCTGAAGTGGAATTTCCATTTTCAGAAAATAAAGTTGTAGGCACCCCGTAAATTTTTGTTATGGTATCGCTTCGCGAAAAAGCGCCGCTATTTACAGTAATTAAATATTTAATTTTTTGTCCAGCTATTAATCCTGTATTTAAAGTAAAAGCAATAGAGTCGTTTATTTTTTGATTGGCAGTTAAACTTGCATAAATTTTTTGAATACCAACAGAATTAATATCTAAGCCAAGTGGTGTAATAGCTACCGTAAATGTTGAAGGATTAATACTTAGACGTTGAAAATTATATTTAATAAAACCGTTGTTAGATAAAAATTTATCATGATTATCTTTTGCTACACCAGTATTTATAGCCAGTTTTACTAAATTTAAATTTTGCATAAACGTTGTTTTACAAATATCTAATATACGCGACGATGCAGGCCAAAAGCCATCTGTTGCCGAACCCGCTTCGGGTGTCATTGATAAAATTTTTGGTTTAGAGGTTTGTTCCCCATACATCCAATCGTCGCTATCGCCATTTGTTACGTAGTTTACTGTTTGGTCGCCAGTGCCATATAAAAAACGACTATCCTCTGTTAGCAGTACGCTCCAATTTACATAGGTAGCACTGTCAGGCGTATAAATACTAGGCAAATAACCATAAGGGTAAATTAATAAATTACTGAATGTATGTGCATTTAATGCGGTAATAAATTGGCGCGTATTACAAAAATTACGCATAGCTTGTGTTTCAGGTTCACTAAAAGCTGAAAGTCCTCGGTAAGTATCGCTGCTTGTGGTTGGCGACGAACCTATATTATCGTATCCCCAATGTTCTGAATAATTTCTATTTAAATCAACACCAAAAGTACCATCACCATTTACTTTTCTATTTTTACGCCACATACCACCACCAAAAGGGTTTATAGTTTGATTGTACACATAGCCATCGGGGTTAACGCATGGCACAAAATACATTTCGCTATTATCAACAATGCCTTTTATTTCAGGGTTGGTTGAATAATTTTCTAATAAATACCACATATAAAAAATAAGTTGCGAAAGGCTAGCAGCTTCGCGAGCGTGATGCAGGGAGTTATAAAGTACTTCAGGCTCGTTTTCGTTAACCGCAGGATTGTCGCTAATTTTTACTTGCCAAATATTACGCCCTTCAATGCTTTGCGGACTTAATGGTTGTTTAACAGAAATTAATGTAGGATATAATAAAGCCATACTATCTAAAATCTGTTGCATTTCAACATAAGTAAAATAGCCACCCATACTTCCTAAGTGAAAATATGTTGGTTTTATTACATTTGGAGCGTTGCAAACAGCCGCTAGTGAAGTTTTTGAAAGCATATCTGCTTTGTTTCGTGCTTCGTAAAACTTTGCCAAATCGTAAATTAAAATTTTATACTTTACTTTATTTTGTTTTAAAATTTGAACTTCCGCATCATTAATTTCTGCAACAATACCTTCTTCATTTGCATCGCTATGATCAATTGTAATACCCAATTGCATTAGTTGTTTAGCAAGATTTTCGCTACCCGACATTTGTACTTTATGGTACTTTTGAACTTGAGCATTTAAGCCAAAGGAGGTAATGAGAGCGAAAAGGATGATTATTTTTTTCATAATTTATTTTTTTCTTTTTGAAATAGCATATTAAATTTTATTTTGTTGATGCTGATTGATGACTATTATTGTTCGTGTAAGTTTTTCAGTACCTCGCTGTTAATATGTAAAAAAAATACATAAAAAATCCCCTAACATCAACTCTACATTTGTAAATATAGATAATTATTTTAAAAATGTCAATAGCTAAAATCGTTAAATGTTGTAAGGCAAATTTTTGCGTATTAATGGTTTTAATTTCATTTAAAATAATTGCGCAAGCGCCACCGATGCTTGCCAAAGTTTATGGTTTGTATTATGCAGAGGAAGCATTAAATCAAATGATAAATTATAAAATTCCGGCAAGTGTAATTTTAGCTCAGGCCATTTTTGAAAGTAATAGTGGCAATAGTTTTTTAGCTAAAAAATCGAATAACCATTTTGGTATTAAATGCCATTTAGAATGGGGCGGAGATACCATTATTAAAAATGATGATACTTTAAACGAATGTTTTAGAAAATACAACTCAATACACGATTCTTACACTGACCACAGTTTATTTTTAAAGTCGCGAAGCCGTTACTCGGGTTTATTTAATTTGGATATTACCGATTATAAAGGCTGGTGCTATGGCTTAAAAAATGCTGGTTATGCAACTTATAACTGTTATGCTGAAGAATTAATAAAAATTATTGAAACAAATAATTTATACGAATTAGATAGAGCGGAAGGAATTGAAAGTGGTGTTTACGTTAATTTTAAACTTCATACTTTAAAACAAAGTAATTATGTAACCTGGCAAACTACTCAAACTAAAAATTGTAATTTCGAATTATTGTTTACAAACGAAAAAGATGTTTTACTACAAAGCATCAATTTGCTTATTGAACAGTTTGAAGAAGATGACGTAAATTTAGATATTGCTTTAGAAAAATAATTTATTTAATTTCTAATTCATCTACAAATATAAATGCATTATCTCCTTTTCCTTGATGCCATTCAGGTAATTTTCCAAAATTTTTTGCAATAATTTTTACATATCGTACATTTATTTTTTTGGTTAAATAAGTTTCGAAATTTTTTATTTGTATGCTTTCATCGTCGGGTTTAATGTTATTGTTAACACTTTCTATTAGCGTAAATTTTTTATTATCGGTTGATGTATAAAAACTAATCAGACTTGGCATTAAAATCCACGAACGCGAGTCTTGCAAACAATTTATACTTAAATAACTAATATTTTTTTTTGATTTTAAATCAATAACACATTCAAAATCTTGATATTGATAACCTAACCAATTTCCCTTACGCCAATTTAGGTCGCCATTTAAACCATCAATTAACGAATTATTTCCGTTTGCGCTATATTGAGTATTTGTTGTAGATTTTATTTTAACATCGTAATTATATTTTAATTTATAAAATTTAGCCTCACTTGTTGCACTGCTATCTTTCCCATTATAAATTTTTGCTTTTATAATTGTATTACTATCAATTTTAAATGGCTTAAAATAAATAGACGATGTTTTTGTTGGCTCCGTTCCATCAATGGTATAAACAATGGTAGAAGTTTCATAATTAATAATTTGAATGGCAATTTCTAAATTTGTTTTAAATATTTGCCCATCGGCTTTAATAATTGGCGCTGGTATTAATGTGTTTGATGGCAGTTTATCTTCAATTTTCTTTTTTAATGCTGGATATAATATCTTAGTATTTATTGAAGCATTTAAAGTTAATGGGATTATTTTTGAAACAGGTGTGTTTATACCATTTTCTTTTTGAAATTTGTTTGTTGTATCGCCTTTAGGTAAAAATAAATAACTAAGTTTTTTATTACTTAAGATTTGATAATGAGAAATTGCACTACGATTTAATTTTCTATTATTAAGCATATAGCCAGCTAATTCTTGATTTTGAGGATGATTATTTTCAATTTCAAAACTTTTACCATCTTCAAAATTTATTTTTATATTTTTAAAAATAGGCTGACCTAATACATATTGTATAGAACCTGGACAAACTGGATACAACCCCATTGCACTAAACACGTACCAAGCACTCATCTGTCCACAATCTTCGTTCCCAATTAAACCATTGGGTGTATTATTATAAAATTCATTACAAATTTTATTAACTTTATCAATAGTTTTTTGTGGCTTGCCCACAAAATTATATAAATAAGCAATGTGATGACTTGGCTCGTTACCATGTGCGTACTGACCAATTAGGCCACTTATATCAACCTGCTCTCGTCCAATAGCTTTTTGAGAAGTTGTAAATAGTTCATCTAATTTTTTTTCGAAATTTTGTTTGCCTCCATGTAATATAATTAAGTTTTCCATATCGTGTGGCACATAAAACGAGTATTGCCAACTATTACCCTCGGTAAAATGATTATTAATTTCGTTAGGATAAAATGGAGATAACCAATTTCCGTTTTTACGGGGTCGCATAAAACCAGAGTTTACATCATATAAATTTTTGTAGCCCTGTGCTAATTTTGTATAAAGTATTACATCCTTTGGTTTATTTAAACGTTGTGCAATTTGCGCTAAACACCAATTATCGTAGGCGTATTCTAAACTTTTACTTACACTTTCGGCTTCATCATCTACTTGCAAAAAACTTTGTTTATTAAAAATTGGTATTCCAAAATTACTATAGCTGGCACTGGCTTTAACGCCATCATACATTAATATGCTATCGCTTACGGCAATACCTTTCGCCATTGCATCCGCTATTACCGATGTGGCATGAAAGCCAATCATACAATCGGTTTCATTACCCGAAAGTTCCCACATTGGAAAACGTTTACTTTGCTTGTATTGGTTTAAAAATGTGTTTATAAAGTCGCTTGTTTTATTTCTTTCAATCAATGTAAATAGTGGATGTACAGCTCTATAAGTATCCCACAAACTAAATACTGAATAATTAGTAAACCCAACAGCAGTATGTATCTGATTATCTCTGCCTCGGTATTTGTTATCTACATCCATACTTAAAGATGGGTGTATAAAGCAGTGATATAGCGATGTGTAAAATGTAGTGAGTTTATTTTTATCATCATCTTGCACTTCAATTTTTTGTAATTGCTCGTTCCAACAACTATCGGCTTGTTGTTTGTATTTATCAAAATCCCAATGCGCTGCTTCGGTATTTAAGTTTTTTAATGCACCATCGGTATTTACTAACGAAATACCAACCTTAACCAATAAAGGCTTTTCATCGGTATTATCAAATTCAAAATAAGCACCCTCAGCTTTTTCTTGCGGACGGACATTTAAATACTTTTTAAATTTTTTATTTAAAGCATATTCCATTTTTTTTATTGGTTTATTAAATTTTAATATAAAATAAATGTGTTGTTCTTTAGCCCAAGCCTCGCTAACCCTAAAACCACTAATAGTTACACTATCTAAAAAACGAATATTGCAGTTTAATGTCTTATCGCGGTGTAATAAATCTAAAATTACAATTGCTTTTTTTACAGTTTTAGGAAAGGTGTATTTATGAATGCCTGTGCGCAAAGTACTTGTTAACTCCACATTCACATTATTTTTATCTAGTAAAACCTTATAATAGCCAGCGCTTGCTGTTTCGTTTTTATGTAAAAAGGTTGATGAATAAATTTTATTATCCACACTTACGGTATCTACCATTGGCATTAATAAAATATCTCCCCAATCGCTACAGCCAGTGCCGCTAAGGTGTGTGTGCGTAAAACCATAAATTACAGTATCACTATAATGATAGCCACTACAACCATCCCAACTACCATCTATTCTAGTATCAGGGCTTAATTGTACCATGCCAAATGGTAAAACGGCTCCTGGAAAAGTATGTCCGTGCCCTCCTGTGCCTACAAAAGGGTTTACATATTGGGTAAAACTTTGTTGCGAAAAACTAGTATAAATTAATAAAACTAAAAAAATTAAAATATTATTTTTGCTCATAATTATGTCTAATAAAATAGCAAAACAAAAATAACACTAAATACATTAATTTAAATAATATTAGTAATACGTTAAAAATAGTGAAACGCATACCTCAAATTATATCGTTTAGCCTATTTTGTTATCTTTGCGAAAAACCTTTTTTAAAAATTGGATTTAAAATTAAAAATAGATAAAACAAATATACCACAACATGTGGCTATTATTATGGACGGGAATGGGCGCTGGGCAAAACAACATGGCGAAGATCGTATTTTTGGGCATCATGAAGGTGTAAATTCAGTGCGTGAAATAGTAGAAGCCTGTGGCGAAGTTGGCGTTAAATATTTAACCTTATATGCCTTTAGTACCGAAAATTGGAATAGGCCAAAAGATGAAGTGGATGCCTTAATGGAACTTTTAGTTGCAACCATTAGCATGGAAACGTCTAATCTACATAAAAAAGGTGTTAAATTGCATGCTATTGGCGATATAACGAGTTTACCTGTAAGTTGCCAAGCAGAGTTACAAGAATCGATTGATATAACAGCAAATAACAGTACCGTAAATTTAATTTTAGCATTAAGTTACAGCAGTAAATGGGAAATTGTAAATGCAGTAAAACAAATTGCATCTCAAATTCAAAATAACGAAATCAAAATAAAAGATATTAATTCGCGTTTAATAGAAAAATACTTAACTACAACTAATTTTCCCGACCCTGAATTAATGATTAGAACAAGTGGCGAACATCGGATTAGTAATTTTTTGTTATGGCAATTAGCTTATGCAGAATTTTATTTTACTGATACGCTATGGCCCGATTTTAGAAAAAACGATTTTTATCAAGCAATATTATCTTTCCAAAACCGTGAACGCAGATTTGGTAAAACTAGCGACCAACTAAACAATAACTAAAAAATGACCAAAAACAAATTATTTCTTTTTTTAGGTTTACTTGTTTGTACGCGTTTTTTTGCGCAAACCCCCGATAGCTTATTTTTAGAGACACTAAAAAATCCAAAAAAATACCGATTAGCTCCTATAAAAATTGAAGGTGCAAATTTTACCGACCCAAGCGTAATTGCACTTTTATCTGGCTTAACCGAAGGTGAAGAAGTTACAGTACCTGGCGATAAAATTACCGATGCCATTAAAGCCTTGTGGAAACAAAGTATTTTTGAAGATATACAAATACTACAAGATAAAATTATTGGCAACGATATTTTTTTAATTATAAAAGTAGTCGAACGTCCACGTTTATCAAAGTTTTCGTTTAAAGGTGGCGTTAAAAAAAGCGATGCAGATGATATTCGCAATAAAATACGTTTGTTAAAAGAACGTGTTGTTACCGATTATATGATTGGTACAATTAAAAACACTGTAACCGATTTTTATTTAGATAAAGGTTATTATCACAACAAAGTAACTATTACGCAAGTGTCAGATGTTACAACAAAAACGCCTCATACAATTGTTACCATTAATGTTAATAAAGGGCAAAAAGTGCGCATAAAAGATGTAAATATTATTGGCAATAACATAATGAGCGACGGTAAATTACGACGTAAGTTAAGCGACAGCAAACCCTTTAGGTGGTACAATCCTTTTAATTCGGGCAAATATTTAGAAGAAAATTTACAAAAAGATTTGCCAAGTATAGTTACAAAGTACAATGGTAAAGGTTACCGCGATGCACGTATTATAAAAGATACAACTTATTTTATTGCGCCCAACCGTGTTGCTATTGATGTAATAATAGATGAGGGACACAAATATTATTTTGGCAGTTTTAAATGGTTTGGTAATAGCAAGTACCGCAGTGGGCAATTAGATACCGTTTTAAATATACAACCTGGCGATGTTTACGACCAAACCAAATTAGAACAAAAATTATTTCAGAACCCTACTGGTTTTGATGTTACAAGTTTGTACATGGATGATGGTTATTTGTTTTTTCAAGTAAATCCGCAAGAAAGTAATATACATAACGATACCATCGATTTTGATATTTTGATGTATGAAGGTAAACAAGCCATTATAAATAAAGTAAGCATTAAGGGCAACGATAAAACTAACGACCACGTAGTATATAGAGAACTAAGAACTAAACCAGGTCAATTATTTCGCCGTTCGGATATAATTCGTACACAGCGCGAATTATCGCAATTAGGTTATTTTGATCCAGAAAAATTAAATGTTGTACCAACTCCAAATCCTGCAGATGGTACAGTAGATATAGAATATACTGTAGAAGAAAAACCTAGCGACCAGATTGAATTAAGCGGTGGTTGGGGTGGACGAAACAATTTTGCCACGCAAGGAGGCAATAACAGAGGCGGCGGTATTGGCATTATAGGCACGCTAGGTGTTACATTTAATAATTTTTCAGCTCGTAATTTTTTTAACAAATCTGCTTGGAGGCCTTTGCCAAGTGGCGATGGACAACGTTTAAGTGTTCGCGCACAAACAAATGGGGCGTTTTATCAATCTTATAATTTTTCGTTTACCGAGCCTTGGCTTGGCGGTAAAAAGCCAAATTCGCTTACCTATTCGGCTTTTTATACAATATTTAGTAACGGCCAAAAAAAATTAGTTAATGGCGATGCTGGTAAAGTCCTAAATCCTGATAGGAGCAGTATGAATATTTTTGGCACATCAATAGGTTTTGGTAAACGCTTACAATGGCCAGATAATTATTTTAATTTATTTACAAATTTAAATTATAATTATTACGAATTAAATAAATATGGTGCGTTTCCGATTTTTAGCACAGGCTTTGCAAACGATATTAATTTAGGAATAAACATTTCACGAAACTCAATTGATGGAGGTGGCGTTTTTCCTAAATCAGGTTCTAACTTTGTGTTTCACTCACAATTTACACCGCCTTATTCTCTATTCGAAAATAAAGACTATCCTACTCTATCACCGCAGGAGCGCTATAGATTTATTGAGTATCAAAAATATAAAATTACTGCTGAGTGGTTTACACAATTAACTAACAAAAAAGGTGCCGAAGGTAAAGAAGCTCGCAACTTAGTTTTACGCACAAAAGTAGGTTATGGCTTTTTAGGTTATTATAACAAAAATGTAGGCTTTTCGCCATTTGAACGCTTTTATATGGGAGGTAGCGGTATTAGTGGTTTTCAAAACTTTGTGGCACGCGAAATTATTGCTTTGCGTGGTTATCCTGATAATACCATTTCAAGTAATGGTGGCGACCCAATTTGTGCGCGTTATACAATGGAGTTGCGTTACCCTATTAGTTTAAACCCTCAAGCTACAATATTTATGTTGGGTTTTGCTGAGGCAGGCAATACGTGGACAAATTTTAAAAGCTTTAATCCTTTTCAAGTAAAACGAAGTGCTGGCTTTGGTTTACGTGTGTATTTACCCATGTTTGGCTTATTGGGTATTGATTATGGTTGGGGCTTTGATAACATACCGGGCAATCCTGGAATTGGTAATGGTAAAGGTCAATTCCATTTTACAATAGGCGGTGCATTGGGCGAATTGTAAAAAATAGAGCTAAATTATTAAGTAAATTTATTACGAAATCGTTCTTCAAAACCTATATTTCCTTGCAAACCACCACTGTGAATAATTAAAATTTTTGATTTCTTTTTAAATTTTTCTTTTTGTATTAAATCAAAAGAAGCAAAAAATAATTTGTTAGTGTAAATATAATCTAAAGGTATTTTATACTTAGTTTCAAATTGATTTTTAAAATCAATTAATGGCTTGTAATAATTTGCGTAACCATTAAAACTATAATCTGATAAAATACAATTGTTATTTAATTCGCTTTTGTATAATTCTTCGTTACCATTAATTATAAAATTAGTTTTAAGATTTAATTTATTTAATAATTTTTTAACCTCAAATGGTAATTTATTTTCACCTTTTAAAACGCTTATACCAACAATAACAGTATTTTTAGCACTTGCAATAATACCAGTAAAGGTGGTTGCTGTGCCGCATGCACACAAAATATAATCATAATTCCATTCGGGTTTAATAATTTCTTGGCAACCTAAAGCACCTTCTAAATTATTTCCACCTTCGGGAATTAAATAATGTTGCCCGTATTTATTTTGTAAGTAATTATTAAATGCCTGTTCGTTTTTTTTTAAATAGGTATTGCGAGAAATAAATTCTAATAACATGCCATTTTCTTTAGCTTTTTGTAAAGTAGTATTTAGTAATTCAGATTCATCACCTCTTATGATACCAATACACTTTAAACCAAATAATTTACATGCACTTGCCGTTGCCGCTATATGATTGCTATAAGCTCCACCAAAGGTTATAACGGTTTGTAAATTATTATCAATTGCATTTTGTAAATTATATTTTAGTTTAAACCATTTATTACCGGTTATTGATTGGTGAAGCTTATCTAAACGCAACACATCAACTTGGTAATTAAATGAAGTATGAATAGTTTGAATGAGAGGTTGATAAGCAAGCATTATTATTTGTAAAAATTCATCTCACCAATATAATTCCAAACAAATGGATGCATAAAAAAGCTGACATCTATTTTTTCTTTTATGGCTTTACGAATAAAGGTTGATGAAATATCCATAAGTGGCGCTTGAGTAATATTGAAATTTTTGTGCTTATCAAAAGAGCTTTCAATGCAATTAAGCCTCGGATAAACATAAATTTTATAATTTTTTAAAATCTCTTCGTAGTTTTTCCATTTTTCAAAACTTTGTAAATTATCCTGCCCCATAATTAAACTAAAAGTATGCTTAGGATATTTTTCTTTTAAATGCACTAAAGTATTTATGGTGTAGGAAGGTTGAGATAACTTAAATTCTATATTACTCGATTTAACTTTTGGATGTTGATCTAAAGCTAAATTAACCAAATGCAACCTATCGTTTTGATTTAACAAGCCTGCTTTATTTTTTAAAGGATTGTGAGGACTAACTACTAACCATACTTCTTGTAAAGGTGTAAAACTAAGCATGTAATTAGCCAGCACCAAATGCCCAACATGAACGGGATTAAAAGAACCGAAAAATAAGCCTACTTGCATTGTGTTAATTTAATAATTTTAATGCGTTTTTAAATACTTCAATTGTTTTATCTAAATCTTTATAGGTGTGGGCTTTACTTACAAAACCTACTTCATAACCACTCGGCCCTAAGTAAACGCCTTGTTTTAATAATTCATGGTAAAAAATTTTAAAATACTTCATACTATCACCATCAATCTCTTCAGCATTTGTAATACTTTCTTTTTTAGTAAAAGCAATCCAAAAAATAGATCCTAAATTAAATATTTTAAATAATGGAAACGGATTATTTTTCATAATGCCATCCACTAAATAATTTGTTTTTTCTTCTAAATCTAAATAAAAATTGGGGGCTAAACATTGTGTTAACTGAGCTAAACCAGCACTCATAGCTACTGGATTACCGCTTAAAGTACCAGCTTGATACACATTACCTTCGGGCGAAACACAGCTCATAATTTGTTTACTTGCCCCATAAGCCCCAACAGGAAAGCCACCACCAATAATTTTACCATAGGTTATTATATCAGGTTTAATGTTGTACATACCAGCTGCACCACAAAAACACATTCTAAAACCACTTATTACTTCGTCAAAAAAAAGTAGCGATTTATTTTCGGTACAAATTTCTCGTAAAAATTGTAAAAATTCTTTTCCTTGTATTAATAAGCCATTGTTGGCAGGTACAGGTTCAATAATTACACAAGCTATTTCATCTTTAAAGGTATTAAATGCCTCAATAACAGCTTGTTTATTATTTAGCGGAACTGTAATAGTTTCATTTACAAAACTATCAGGTACGCCAGCGCTACTGCTATTTCCAAAAGTTATTAAGCCGCTACCCGCTTTTACTAATAAAGAATCAACATGCCCGTGGTAGCAGCCTTCAAATTTTAAAATTTTATTTCGTTTAGTATAACCACGTGCTAAACGAATTGCACTCATAACTGCTTCGGTGCCACTACTTACAAACCGTATTTTTTCAATATAATTATTAAAAGTTAAAATTAAACTGGCTAATTTATTTTCTAATTCGGTAGGTGCGCCAAAACTAGTACCATTGCGCATTGTTTCATCAACAGCATTTAATACAGTATCGTTGGCATGCCCTAAAATTAATGGTCCCCAACTGCAACAATAATCAATATACTCATTATTATCAGCATCCCAAATGTGCGCACCTTTACCTTTTTTAATAAAAATAGGTGTGCCGCCAACACTTTTAAAAGCACGTACAGGCGAATTTACACCTCCAGGAAAATAATTTTTTGCTTCGGTAAATAGTTTTTCGGAATTTTTAATGTTCATATTATATTTTAAACTGTAAAATTACGAGTTTAAAAGTATTAAAAATAAAAATTGCTTTTTTTCATTTTAAAAATTACGATTTTATATTTTTAATGATTTTTAGGATTTGTGATCTACACCGCACTTCTGGATTTGAAATTATATGGAATTAAATTAAAAAGAGTTTTGCTTACGTATCTTACTTGGTAAATATCTTCGACTTTAATTTCGCTGCTATCAAAAAGAAACAAAAAATGAAAACTTATTGATTTTATTTTGAAAATTACACCCAGCTTTCGTCACCAGATTTTAGAAATTCTCTCATACCAAGCTCCGCAGGATTTGTAATCCTTCGGTATTACTATTTTTATGCTCATAATTTATTTGCATTAATAGCTTATTAATCTTTGTGATATTACCTCTACCTCCAAAAAACGTTACTGGTCATTGCAAAAAGACATCAACTTATCAATTTTTACATTACAGACAAAGTATTTTTTTAACAACTAAAATAAAATGAAAAATTAACCATTAGGAACTCAATCAATGATTCTAAATTAATTTTTAGTTATATTTACCAAGCTAGGTAAAATTTAAAATCCTCTTTACACAAAATGGTTTACACTCGCCAGACCAAATCGTAAACCCAATCTAATTTATTGAAAAAATGACAAATATTAATAATTTGCAAAATCAATTTTCTCAAAAAGAAGAAATCTTTAAGTCAGATACTGGTTTAGAATTATATGTGGGGTTTTCGATGCACTTTTCAGATTCATTGCGATTTAATTTGATGCGTAAGGGCAGTTGGGGGGTGCTTTATTTTGCTTGTAATGAAAAAAAATGTTCAATATGGGTTAAGAATTATTCCTCATCTCGTACTTTCCCATTGGTCAGTGGTTGCTACCTTTCAAAAAAAACATTCAGGAACATATGTATGTGATCTAAAAAACTTTCTCATTACTGCTAGAATAGAAACACTCATCGAATCTCCTACATACATTAATACTTTGCGGAAAAATTGGGATACTTTTTTATTTAAAATATCACCTTTAGATGATGCTTTTGGATGGGGTGATAATTTGTCATTTTTGCAAAAATACGTTTTCGACGCTTCTAATGCTCCTGTTGATAATATATCATGGCGTTCACTCAAATGGGCTGAAAGTATGCAAGAATT
>Ga0163144_10004092_pt1 | contig 33064 bp, 28 predicted proteins | sample OliLak19BULKMAT1_FD_123175 | JGI IMG/M metagenome (GOLD analysis project Ga0163144, IMG submission 123175) | Freshwater microbial mat bacterial communities from Lake Vanda, McMurdo Dry Valleys, Antarctica - Oligotrophic Lake LV.19.BULKMAT1 | ecosystem: Environmental > Aquatic > Freshwater >... | reverse complement strand
TCTCAGCAGGGCCCGTTGATACGCGGGGCCCGAAGCAAATCCGGGGGATGGCGGATGGGAGTTGCAGCCGAGGATCGCTTCGCTCGGCGCCGGAACGTCGACTCACTCGCGATGACGGTGGGGGGATGGCCGGAACGTCGGCTCACTCGCGATGACGGTGGGGAGGTGGCCGGAACGTCGGCTCACTCGCGATGACGGTGGGGGGATGGCCGGAACGTCGGCTCGCCCGCGATGACGGCGGGGGAAACGCTGAGGGATTGCGGTCAGCGGGATGTGGACTTGACGACGAGATAAACGAAGGGTGCTTGCGCCACCTCGTTGAACCAATGGGGAACGCCGCGCGGAATCACGATCACGTCGCCTTTCGCCACCGTCTTGGCCTCGCCGCCCTGCGTGCTCGCGGCCCGGTGTTCGCCGGGCGCCACGGTCCGCGGTTCCACCATCACGCCGCCGGAAACCAGGGTGGCCGTGCCCTCGAACACGTAGAACACGTCCGTGTCGATGTCGTGGACCTCGGCGTCTCCCGGGCCTTCGCGCCGCGCCATGCCGACGCGGTAGTTCGGCGTTTCGAGGAAAAAGCCGCCTGCGGTCATCGCCGCCGCTACGGCCGCGGCAGGCACGATGGTCGTGGTGGGGGAAGAGCTGTTCATGAAATCGGTGATCTCCTTTTTGCGAGCTTCTCAGCCGACGTCGAGGGAACGCCGCCGGCGGGATTCCAGAGCCTTGCCTTTCGCCGCTTCGGCCTGCGCTTCCTTTTGTTTTCCTTCGCGCGACAGGATGTCGGCGATGACGTAGTGGCCAAGCGGCGCCACTTCGGACGTACCGTCGACCTTCAGGCCACGCTCCGCGAGGTCGCGAGCCACCGCGAGGCGGCCGGCGTTCATCTCTTCGCGGGCGAGGAAGAAGTAGGCGGGGCCGAAGTCTGGCGCCTTTTCGGTGGAGAGGCGGAGTTCGGTGAGGTAGCCGGGGAGATTGCCGCGCTCGCGTTCGAGCTGCGCGAGATTGAAGCGTGCCTTCCCGTGATCGCCGAAGGAGTAGATCTCGGCGCGGTAGAGACTCTCGGCTTCGGCCAATCGGCCCCTTGCTTCCAGCACGCGCGCGAGGTTGTAACGCCCGCCCCGGACCTCAGGTTCGAGTTCGAGGCCCTGGCGGATCATCTGCTCGGCTTCCTTAAGCCGTGAGCCGGCAAAGGCGAGGGCGCCCTGGCCGATCCACGCGGCTCCCATCTTCGGGTTCTCCTCCCCGGCGCGTACGAAGGAGTGTTTCGCCCGGGCCGCGTCACCCATGTCCATCGCGAGGATCGCGAGCTGGAACCAGGCCTGCGGGTTTTTCGGATTGCGGGAGAGTGCCGTTTCGAACACGCGCACGGCATCGAGCGCATCGTCCCTGCGCCCGCGAGACAGGAACAGCCGGGCGAGGTTGCCGAGGGCGATGTCATCGTCGGGCTTGAGGGCGAGGGCGCGCTTGAAGGACTCGATCGCCTCCTCGGGCCGCTTCAGACGCACCAGCCAGTTTCCAAGCGTGAGGTGCGCGTCCATGATGTTGGGATCGTCCGTGACCACCTGCTTGAGCAGGGCCGCCGCGCCTTCCACGTTGTCGTCCTGGGCCAGGTCCTTCGCTCGATTCATCTTCTGAAAGAGGGGAAGTTTCACCTTCGGGTCGGGGAGTACCGCATCGGGGTCCACGTCAATCACGTTTCCGACGTAACCGAGGGCCGCGAGTCTTTGCAGGGTGTCGGGGTCGAGGGCCTGCCGCTCCGGGGTCTTTCCCTGGTCGGCCCGGGCCAGTTCCTCGATCTTCAATCGAAGGTCCTCGGCCCGCGCGGAGAAAGCCTTGAAGATGTTGTTGAGCTCACGCGGATCGGTCTTGCGGTCGTACAGCTCCGGCTCCGGCGCGTCGATGTAGGTGTATTCGTTCGTGCGCAGCGACCGGAGGTGCTGCCAGCCGAAGTGATAGCGCGGGAAGTAGGTCTCGGAATAGGCGCTTCCGCCGACGGTTGCGGAAGGGTTCACGATGCCAAGGGCGAGCGACGTGCCGTCTATCGGTTCCTTCGTCGCGGGCAGGCCGAGCAGATCGAGGAGGGTGGGGAGGATGTCCGCGTGCGACACCATCGAGGCGACGCGGCCGCGGTCGTTCCACGGCGTCTTGATGATGAGAGGCACGTGCATCGCGGAGTCGTAGATGAAGTAGGCGTGGGTCGCCTCTCCGTGGTCGCCCAGGCTTTCACCATGATCGGCGGTGACGATCACGATCGTGTTCTGGTCCAGGCCTTGGTTCGCCATCCAGTCAAAGAGCCGCCCCAATTGGGCATCGGTGTACGCGATCTCCGCGACGTAGGGCTGGTTTGGATACTGCGAGGCGTAGGGCTCGGCCGGCTCGTAGGGCGTGTGCGGATCGTAGAGATGAACCCAGCCGAAGAACTTCCCGGCCTTCACTGTGTCGAGCCAGGCGATGGAGTCGTTGATCACCTGCTCGGCGGTCTTCTGGACGGTGCCGAGAGAGATCACCTTGTACTTCGAGAGGTCGAAGTCGTCCGAGTACTTGTCGAAACCCTGGGACAGACCCCAGCGCGACTCGAGAACCCACGCTCCGATGAAGGCGCCGGTGGCGTAACCCTCCTCCTTGAGGATCTCCGCCGTGGTGAGTGCCTTCGCGTCCAGGAAGAAACCACCGTTGTCGCGGATGCCGTGCCGCGTCGGGTACTGCCCCGTAAAAATCGTCGTGTGGGATGGAAAGGTGAGAGGGACCGAGGCGATGGCGTTCTCGAACACCACCGCGTTCGCGGCCATGCGATCGAGATTCGGGGTGACCCCGGGGGCGTAGCCGTAGGGGCCCAGACGGTCGGCCCGCGTGGTATCGAGGGTCACCATCAGTACATTCGGAGGAGTGGCGGTCGCGCGCGAGGCGATGAGCGCGCGCGCGGCCTCGGCCGACCTGGGTGCGCCGGGCCGCGCGACGCGGTAGGCCATGAATCCGATGGTGGCAATGACGGCCGCGGCCGCGACGATCCTGAGCGTTGGTTTGGGACCCATGGGATCGCTGACGCTAGCCGCTCGCCTTCGTGCGCGTCAACGCAGGAGCAAGGACGATCAACGCATTGAACCCATTTTTACACTCTCGCACTTGACGCGCGCCCTTGCGGGGGCTCTAATCCACTTCAACAGGGTGGACGCCCCACATCTCGCGTCTTTCAAGAAACAAAATCATCGCAATCAACCAGGAGGCCTCACGTATGCGGATTAAGAAGATGCGCGGCGTCGCGTCCGTCCTTGCCCTGAGTTTCGCGGCAAGCACGACCGTCGCTGCCGAACCGACGCCGAGCCCGACGCTGTGGACCGCGTCTCAGGAAGCCGGAAACCGCTCGTCGGTGCGGGCGCAGACCGCGGGCGGACCGGCCACGGGAAACCCGCGCACCGACAGCACGTTCTTCAAGACCACGGCCGGCAAGCTCACCCTCGGGCTGATGCTCATCGGCGTCGGCTTTACCGTTTACTCCGTCAACCACGACCGCAAGCCGGTCAAGTCGCCCATCCGCTAGGAAGGCACTCAATTATGAATATGAAAATGATCAGATCCCTCGCCGCGCTGCTCGCTCTTGCGCTCGCGTTCCCCGCCTTTGTCTCCGCCCAGAGCTTCTCGGGCGTCGTGGCCGGCGTGGTCAAGGACGAGCAGGGCGGCGTTTTGCCCGGCGTCTCGGTCCAGCTCGTCGGGAAAACCGGCGCGCGCGACACCACCACCGGCACCGATGGCACGTACAGGTTCAATGCCGTTGACCCTGGCTCTTATGCCGTGGTCATCTCGATGTCCGGCTTCCAGGCCCAGCGCCGCGACAACATTGCCGTGGGTGTCGGACGGCAATCTACGGTGGACGCCTCCCTCAAAGTGGGCGGCCAGACCGAAACCGTCGATGTCCTCGGAGAGGCGCCGGTGGTGGACGTCACGGCATCGAGCACCCAGAACAACCTGTCTCAGGACCTCCTGTACAATATGCCGATCCGGCAGGGGAACACCGCGACCAACCTTCTGAACTTCGCCCCCGGCATCAACGCCCAGTCGGCGTATGGCGGCGATGCGTCATCGGCGAACGGTCTTCTGATCGACGGCGTCGACACCCGGGATCCTTCCGGCGGCACCGCGTGGACCTTCTTCAACTTCAACATCGTCGAGGAGGTTGAAATCGTGGGGGTGGGCGCTCCGGCCGAATACGGGTCGTTCACCGGCGCCGTGGTCAACACCATTACCAAGACCGGCGGCAACCGCTTCGGCGGCCTGTTCGACTTCACTTATACGAAGGCGTCCCTGGCCAGCAGCAACGTCAAGGACTCGATCACCAGGGTCAACCCCGCCCTCGGTACCGCCGCGAAGACGAACAAGTTCACCGACTTCACCACCCAGTTCTCCGGGCCGCTGATCGCCGACAAGCTTTTCTTCTTTGCAAGCGCCCAGCGCTACCACCTCAACCAGGATCCGGCGGGCCCGTCGACCATCCGCGATGAGGTGAGCCCGCGCATGAACTTCAAGCTGAACTACCAGCCCAGTGCGGCGAACAACTTCATGGCGCACGTTCAATACGACGCCTACAACATCATCGGCCGGGCCGGCGTTCCCGCGCTGCAGGCGACCGACGACCTCACGAACCAGGAAGACGCGCCCGAATGGGTGTGGCTCGGACAGTGGCGCCATATCTTCGGCTCCAAGACCTTCAGCGAGGTCAAGTACACCGGCTGGTGGGGCTTTTATGACCTTAATCCCAAGGTGGCGGCGCCTCAGCATTACGACGGCGACACTAACCTCTACTCGGTCTCGCAGGGCTGGTCGTACGCCGCCGATCGCGGTCGCAACCAGGTGAACGCCGCGATCTCGCACTTCGCCGAGGGCTTCGGCAAGCACGACCTCAAGTTCGGCATCGAGATCGAGCGCAGCAAGACCCGCGATCGGTACAGCCACAACAACAACACTTATTACTACGACTACGGCGGGCAGCCCTACTACGCCTACGGCTACGGCTACGACCTGAACGGCCGAAACAAGAAATTCGCCGCCTACGCTCAGGATTCATGGCATGTGAGCGACCGCCTGACCATGAACCTCGGGGTCCGCATGGACAAGGTGTCGGGGGGCGCGCCGGGCGCCGATGCGGTCTACTCGAACACCAGTATTGCCCCGCGTCTTGGTTTTGCGTTCGATCCCGCGGGAGACACCAAGACCGTGGTCAAGGGCAGCTACAGCCAGTACTACGAGGGCATCTTCAACGACATCTACAAGCAGGCGACCTCGGGCTACCAGGATTCCGTTTCCTGGGACATGACGGGATGTCCGGCTTACGGGCCGCAGGGGCCAACCGCGAGCTACAGGTGCCCGCTCAGTCGGCGCGTTGAGGTGGGGCGTGTCAAAGCACCCGTGGCCACGATCGACCCCGACATCAAACATCCTCGGGTTGACGAGTTCTCGCTCGGGTTCGAGCGCGCGATCGGCAGCAACGTGAGGCTTGCGGTCACGGGCATCAAGCGCGACAACAAGAACTTCATAGGCCAGGTTCTGCCCTCGGCGCGCTGGGCCGCGGTGACGGGCACGTCTCCTGCGCCGAACAACACCACCCTGGTCTATCCGGCGACGCCCTACACGTACTACCGCTGGACTAACCGTTCCGCGTCGGCCAACAACCTCTTCATCACGAACCCCGATGGCTTCCAGTATCGGGATGCCTCCGGGAACGTGCTGGGGACGGTGAACGCCAGGCGGGCCTACAAAGCCGCGATGTTCGTGCTCACCAAGAATTACTCGAACCGGTGGCGCGCCCAGGTGTCGTATGTCTGGTCGAAGGCCGAAGGCACCATCAACAACGGCAGCGAAGGCACTTACGGCGTTTCCAGCTTCTACGCGAGCCCGACCATGTCGCTCCGGAACGCGGACGGCGCTATGACCAACGACCGCACCCACGAGATCAAAGCCATGGTGGGCGTGCAGATCCCGAAGGTCGAGCTTGCGGTGAACGCTTATTTCCGGTCGGTCAGCGGGGGCACGTACGCGCCCTTCGTCCAGCTGAGCGGTGGAGCCACCAACTACTCGGCAACCGGCTACTTCTTCGCCGGCTCGTCGGGACGTCGTCCCGCGCTCGAACCGCGTGGCAACCAGCGGCTCGATACATTGAGCATCCTCGATCTGCGTCTCGAGAAGATCTTCAAGCTGGGAGGGGGCGATCATCGACTTTCCGTCTACGGAGACATCTTCAACGCGCTCAACGCGGACACCATCACCGCGGTGTTCACGAACGTAGGCGGAACGAGCGTTTTGGACCCGACGGCCGCCCTCGGGGCAACAAAGGTTGTGCCCTACAACGGCCCGGCCTCGATCACCGCTCCGCGGCAGATTCAGATCGGAGCCCGCTGGTCGTTCTAGAAGACGCCTAGATCGCACGCACTCGGTTGGCCTTCGGGCCGGCCTTGGAAAGCCCCGGAGCCGTTCGCTCTGGGGCTTTTCTTTTTCGGTCGCCCCGGCGGGGCTCCGCCGCAAGCCCGTGCCTCGCCTTTGAGCCGGATGTGAAGGTCGACGGGGGCCTTCAGAATGAGACCCCGGTGACGCCGACCTCCACTTCCAGTCCTGGTACGTCTACGGCGGCGTCAATGTGACGTCGCGGCTTTCCCTGCACGCGCAATTTGACACTTCCTCGCTCGAACTCTCGCCGGGCAGTCCGCGCGGCTTCCGGGTGGAGAAGTACTATGAGGACTGGACCGCAGGCGCTACCTTCGCGGTCCGGCCTGACGTCGTCCTCAAGGGCGAGTACCATTGGAGTGAGAGTCAGCTTCTCGAAACCAATATTCGCCCCCTGGGCGCTCCCTCAAGACCCGTGAACTACGGCATCGTCTCGATGTCGGTTTCTTTCTAACCGCCGCCCTCGATTCCAGAAAGCCAAGAGGTGAACAAGAACATGACCCGCCGAACCGTCCTCGTCTTCGCCCTCACCGCCCTGCTCGCTCCCGCGATGAGCTACGCCCAGGACTACCAGGTCGTCGTCCATTCCACAAACCCCACCGACATCCTCACCAAGGAACAGCTTGGGAAGATGTTTCTCAAGAAGATCGTCAAGTGGGACACCGGCACACCCATCATCCCGGTCGATCAGGCGCCGACGGCCGCGGTGCGCGCGACCTTCAACAAGGTGGTCCACGCCAAACCCGGGAGTGCCATCGCCTCCTACTGGCAGCAGCAGATCTTCGCGGGGCGTGACGTACCTCCCGCGGAGAAGGCCGGTGATGCCGCGGTGCTGGCCTTCGTCAAGGCCAATCCCGGTGCCATTGGCTACGTTGCCGCCGGCGGGGCCACGGACGGAGTCAAGGTTCTGAGCATTCGTTGAGAGAGTCTCGAGGATAAACACGTGGCATGGTTCCGGTTCGACGCGCTCTCCTTCCGCTTCAAGCTCCTGCTCCTGCCCGCGGTCGCGGCGATCGGGTTCGTTCTGACCCTGATCGTCACGATGATGGCGGGCGGGCGCAGCGCCGAGAAGCTGCGTCTCGCCGAAACCGGTCACGGGCCATCCCTCGAAATGAGCCGTAACCTTGAGCTGAGCCTGGCCCAGATCCAGCGCGGCCTCCAGGACGCGGTAGCCGCGTCGAATGTCGATTTCGCGGGGGACATCGATCCCCTGAAGCAGGAGTTTCTCCAGACTCTCGACCTCGGAAAGACCAACCCCGTGGTCAATCAGGCCGAACTCACCCAGCTTCAGGGGTCGTTCAATACGTACTTCGACACCGCAACCCAGACCACCCGGCAGATGATCGCGAACACCAGAGGGACCGATATAACCTCGGCCCTTCAGGCGATGCAGACGCAGTACCGGCAGGTCCGCGACACGCTCTCCGCGAACACGGAGCGCGACCGCAAGGGCATGAGCGATGCGTTCGAGGAAGTCCGGCAGGCGCAGAGTCGGGCCACCCTGCTCATCATCGGGATCATCGTCTTCTCCCTCGCCGTGGTCATCGCGGTCTCGATGAACGTCCGCTCCCTGGTGGATCCCGTGGGCCAGGCCGTCCAGGCCGCCTACCGCCTGCGCGACGGCGACGTGACCGCCAAGTTCGAAACCAAGGCCAGGGACGAGATCGGGCAGCTCGTGAACGCGCTCGGTGAAGTCACGGTCTACCTGACCGAGATGTCGGAGATCGCCCAGAACATCGCGGAAGGGGACCTTCGTCGCAGCCCGGTCCCGCGCTCCTCCGCGGACCGTTTCGGCATCGCCTTCGGGGAGATGACGCGGCGGCTCGCCGGCGTCTCCCGCGACCTCAAGACCCAGGCCGCGGGCATGGCCGCGGCGGCGCGCCAGGTGTCGTCGGCCGCGAGCGATCTGTCGGGGGGCACGTCCGACGTCGCGGCCTCGGTGGAGGAGACCCTCTCGAGCCTCGAGCAGATGCGGGCATCGATCGCCGCCAATACCGGCAACAGCGTCCAGATGGAGGACATGGCGGGCCGGGCCGCGAACGACGCCACGGAAAGCGGGCGTTCGGTGGAGAGCACCCTGGCCGCGATGCGCGCGATCGTTCAGAAAATCGGCGTGGTCGAGGAGATCTCCCAGCAGACGAACCTCCTCGCCTTGAACGCGGCGATCGAAGCGGCGCGCGCCGGCGAACACGGGCGAGGTTTTGCGGTGGTGGCGGCCGAAGTGCGGAAGCTCGCCGAACGCGCCCAGACCGCGGCCAAGGACATCGGGGACGTCGCCGAAGAGAGCGTGCAGGTCGCGGAGAAGTCGGGCAGGCTCATCACCCAGCTCGTGCCCCTGATCCAGCGCACCGCCGGACTCTGCCAGGAAGTGGCGGCGGCCTCGCGCGAGCAGCAGACCGGCGTCGAGCAGATCACCCACGCCATGTCCCGGGTCGACCACGTCACCCAGCGCAACTCGGCTTCCGCGGAAGAACTCTCGGCGACCGCGGAGGAGCTCTCCGGCCAGGCCGGCGCGCAGCAGAAACTCGTCGCCTACTTCCGGGTGGCGGGCGAAGACGAAGCTCGCTAGGGCCCTGGCCTCGCGGAATCAGACGCGGACGCGGCGCTCGAGGGACTGCAGGAACTCGACCCCCGCAGGGAGCGAAAGGGGGCGGGCGAGCCAGTACCCCTGGATGAGGTCGCAATCGTGATTCAGCAGGAAGCGATGCTGGCTCTCGGTTTCCACACCCTCGGCCACGACCTTGAGGCCCAGCCGGTGCGATAGCTCGATCACCGACGTGGCGATGGCGGCCTGCGTGGTGTCGTTGTCGATGTCGCGCGTGAACGAGCGGTCGATCTTCACCACGTCCAGGGGCAGGCTGCGGAGCAGGTCCAAGGATGCGAAGCCGGTGCCGAAGTCGTCGAGGCTGATCGAGACGCCGGCGGTGCGCAACTCCCGCAGGACCCGCCTCGTTCCCTCGGGATCGGTGAGAGCGTTCGTCTCCGTGATCTCCACCGCGATCGACGAAGTCGGCAGCCCGTGTTTGTCCAGCCCGGCGCGGATATCGCGCACGAACGTGGGGTGGCGGAGCTGAATGGCGGAAGCGTTGATGGCCATGCGCAGCGGCGTGGCCCGCGCGAGATTCAACTCGCGGATCGCGCCGAGGGCCAGGTCGAGAACGATGCGACCCATGGGGACGACGAGGCCGGTGGCCTCGGCAATGGGGATGAAGGCGTCCGGCGACACCCGGCGCCCGAGCAGGTCCTTCGATCGCACGAGCGCTTCGAAGCCGGTGACCCCGAGATCGTGGGTGCGGGCGATCGGCTGATATTCGAGGAAGAAGGCGTGATCGCGCAGCGAACGGTGCAAGAACCGGTTCATCTCCAGGCGCGCCGCCGCCTCGCTCGTCAGTTCGGCCTCGAACGCCACCGCCTGATCCCGGCCCCGCTCCTTGGCGGCCACCAGGGCAATGTTCGCGTGGCGCAGGAGTTCGGCGGTGTCGTGCGCGTGATTGGGGAACGAGGCGGTGCCCACACTGGCGCTCAGGAAGAGCTCGTTGTCGTCGGCCAGGCGGTAGGGCTCCCTCAAGCGGGCCACGATCTGCTGGGACAAGACGATGCTCGATCCGAGATCGCACCCACGCAGCAGCACCGCGAACTCGTCCGCGCCGAGTCGGGCCACGAGGTCCATCGGTCGCACGAGTGAGAACAGGCGCTGGCCGGCCTCCTGCAGAACCAGATCGCCGAGGCGATGGCCGAGGAAGTTGGCCGACTTGAACCGGTCGAGGCCCACCAGTACGACACTCACATCGGTTCCCGTGCGCTTGGCTTCGGCCACTGCGATCTCGGTGCTGTTACGGAAGAAGGTCCGGTTCGGCAGATCGGTGAGGGGGTCGTGGGAAGAGAGGTGGAGGGCCTCAGCCTCCGCCTTCCGCCGCTCGGTCATGTCGACCAGCGTGACCACCACCGCCTGCTTGTCCTTGAGCCTTATTGAACTGATGCCCAGTTCCACCAGGCGGATCTCTCCATCCTTGCGTCGGATGCGGGTCTCGTAGTGCGAGGGCGCCGGGCTTCTCGCGAGCAGCCGCGCGGCCGCGCGTTCGCCGAGCGCGTGCCGGTCTTCCTCGGGCACGAGCTCCACGATAGGCAGGCCGACGAGCTCAGCCGTGGGGTAGCCGAGTTCGCGGCCCGCGGCCTCGTTCGCGTAGACCACGTCTCCGTCCTGATGCATGATGATGCCGTAGGCGGCGTTGTCCGCGAAGATCCGGAAGCGCTCCTCACTTTCGTGCAGCATCTCGAAGGCGCGAACCCGCGCGGTGATGTCGCGGAAGGTCCACACCCTGCCGATCAGCCGGTCCATGACGCCCACCGGCCGCGTCTCGTGTTCGATGATCCTCGAGTCGAGCAGCCGGCACAGGCCCTGGGCGCGGCCATCGTGATCGGCCATCATGGTGTCGACGTGATTGAGGAACTCCGAGGGGTCGGCGAGGGCCTTCACCAGCGCGGAGATGACCTGCCGCTCATCGCGGGTCAAAAGGGTGGCGCGCGGGATGTCCCAGATCTCCACGAAGCGGTCGTTGTAGGTGAGCACCCGGCCGTCGGTGCTGACCACGAAGATCCCGTCCGCGGCCGCGTCGAGCACCGCGGACAGCAGGGTCTCGGGGCCGACATCGGGCGCTTTCTCCGACTGGGGTGTGGCGAGAAGGCGACTCAACGCTCCCGTGCGATGGGAGGCGGATGAGTCGGCGGTTGATGACATTCGGGGTTGCTTCCGATTAATGGACGAAGGAATGCCTCGATTGAGAAGGCCGCCGCGCACTTCCCGAACGTACGGTCGGTCTCCTGGGGATCGTCCCGATTGTAGCGGCTGTCCATGCGGTACGCTACTTATGCAGGGTCAGGAGGTAGCGGGTGGGGCCTGGTAGAAAGGGCGTCTTCTCGCCCTTCACCCACGCCTCATGACCCGCGCCGAAGTAGGGAGAGAGCGGGTGAGAGCTCTGTCCGACCGGCATGTGAAAGAGGCCCTTCTCCTCAGCCCCCGGCGAAACCACGAAGCGTTCCGAGGCGCCGTTGTTGGGGGAGAGCACACGCGGCATGTGATCGTCGCCAGGCAGGGGGTCGCTCTTCATGTCGAGGAATCGGGAGAGGGCGGGGACCGCGGAAGAGAGGGGATGCCTGATGCGAGAGGCGTTTCGTTCGCCCCAGGTGCGTTCCTTGAGCTTCCGTCCATCCTTCGTCAGTTCGCTCACCACCGCGCGCATGGCGTCCGCGAGGAGCGCGTTCCAGTCGGCGAACCTCGGATCGAGGAGGTGAGGAGGGCGTTTCGACACGAGAGCCCACAGCGGTCCCTCGTTCTGCCAGATGCGGCTGTACCTGAACTTCGCGTCTTTCTTCACGGCGGGAGCGATAAGGGGCGCCATTGCGCGGTCGAGGGTGGCGAGGCGAAAGGCCTTGACGATCCGGTAGCCGACTGAATCCACCGCCGCCCGTCCGCCCCAGTTGGCCACCAGAACGTCCGCCTCGCGCATTCGCTCATCCCGGGCGAGACCGGCGTCGTCGAGGGTCGCGAGGGCCAGGGCCTGCCAGCGATCGAGAAAGACGGCGCGGTTGTCGAGCTGGATGTCCATGAAGTCTTCCGCCTTGAACTTCTCCTTCGCGAAGAGGCCATCGCGGATCTGCTTCGCGCGCGCGCCCAGGGGATAGTTACCCTCGCCCATGACCGCGAGCATCGGACCCGATACGACCCGAGCATTGGCGGTCCAAAGCCGCCCCGACGGCGGGTCGATGACCCGGGGCACGTCGGCGTCCCTCACCCAGCCATCCCACTTTCGGGAGGCGTCGGAGCGGTTGACGGGAAGGCGTCCTTCAAAGCCCACGCGTTTAGGGATGCGGCCCGCCACGGTCCACGCGATCCGTCCGGTCCGGTCGGCGATCATCGCGTTCTGGGGCGGCGCCCCCGCGGCGTGCGCCACCGCGACCGCCTCCTCGATGGTGTTGGCGTTTTCGAGGTCCAGAAGCCGCAGGTTCACGGCCTCGGGATCGTGAGCGGTCCATTGATAGGCCCGCAACTGGCCGTTGTGGTCGCGATCGATGACCGGGCCCCAGATCGTGTTCAGGATTTCGAGGGGCCTTGGGGGAGCACCCGCGACGAGGATCGACTCGGTGACCCGTTCGAATTCCTTCGGTCCCTCGGGGGTCAGGTAGGTGTTCGGCCGCGCTCCCGGCTCGATCACCACGAGATCGTTCCAGTCAGCCTGGGTATTGGTAAAGCCCCAGGCGACCCGCCCGTTGCTGCCGGCCACGATGCCCGCCGTCCCGGGCAGGGAGACGCCGCTCACCGACTGCTCCCGGCCCTTCTCGTCCTTGAAGACGAGGCGAAGCCGGTACCAGATGTTCGGCACGGCTATATCGAGATGCATGTCGTCCGCGACCATGGCCAGACCGTCGGCCGAGCGCGCGGCGTCTACCGCCCAGTTGTTGGAGCCGATGTAGGGGAGATTGTCCTCGGGGCCGAAACGATCGGGCGAGGGATACTGGCGCGCCGCTTTCGTCCCGGGGAGGGAGTTCCGCAGATCGAAGATCTCGGGGCCGGGAATCGGGGCTTCCGCGATGGGGTCGCCGATGATGGGGGCGTCCCACTGGAGCGTGCCCCGGGGGGCCAGAAAATCGAACATCGCGGGGGGCGAGGTGTCGCGCAGCACCGCGAGGGTGCTCTCCCTCTCGCCACGGGACTCCTGCAGGGTGAAGAACATCGACAAAACGCACAGCACCGAGTCCTCGGATTTCCAGGGCAAAGGCCTCGAACGAAGGAGCAGGTACTCGTACGGCCGGGCCCGAAGGGCCTCGAGACCGGCGTTCACCCCCTCCACATAGGCGTCGACGAGTTTCTTCTCGCGGGGGGTGAAACGCGCCACCACCTTCGAGGCCACGCTTCGGAACCGATGGAGGCGCGCGCCCTCGTCGACCTCGATGGTGGCGGAACCAATCAACTCGGAGAGTTCTCCCGCGGCCCGCCGCCGCATCAGGTCCATCTGAAAGAAGCGTTCCTGACCGTGAAGGAACCCGGTGGCGCGCGCGACGTCGAATCGGTCGTCTCCCCGCACCGTGGCGACGCCATTCTGATCGCGCTCCACGACCACCGTGCCCATGAGACCGGCGAGGGCGAGATCGCCCTCGAGCGCCGGCAGGGAGCCGCGGATCAGGAACCCGAGGACGAACGCGGCCAGTGCGGAAAGGGCCAGGAGCCCCAGGGCTACGTTTCGGAAGAGGCGTCGTCGCCCAAGGGCTCGCATCGTGGCGTCAGTACTCCAGGAGCCTTCTCAAGGCGGGGATCAGGTCGGGTTTGGGCGACAACATTTCTTCAAGCGCCTCGGCGAAGGGGATCGGCGTGTCCGAGCCGCCGAGACGGGTGACCGGCGCATCGAGATCGTCGAAAGCCTCCTGTGCGATCGTGGCCGCGATTTCCGCCCCGAAACCGCCGGTGAGCGGGGCCTCGTGGAGGACCAGCACGCGTGAAGTCCGGCGGACCGACTCGATCACCGTCTCCTGGTCCCAGGGAACCAGAGTGCGGAGGTCAATCACCTCGGCTTCGACACCTTCCTTCGAGAGGGTGGCCGCGGCGTCCATGGCCCAGTGCACCGCGACGCCGTAGGCCACGATCGTGACGTCATCGCCGGCCCGCGCGATCCGCGCCTGGCCGAGAGGCGTCGTGAAGTAGCCCTCGGGGACCAGGCCCTTGAGCGAGCGGTAGAGGAGCTTGTGCTCCATGAACAGGACGGGATTCGGCTCGGCGAGGGAGGCGAGGAGCAGTCCCTTGGCGTCCTCAGGCGTCGCGGGAGCGATCACCCGCAATCCGGCGACGTGGGTGAACCACGCCTCCACGTTCTGCGAATGGAACGGACCCGCTCCGGCACCTCCCCCCGAAGGCGTCCGGATCACGCAGGGCACGCTCGTGCCCCACCGGTAATAAGTCTTCGCGAGATTGTTCACGATCTGGTTGAAGCCGCAGGATATGAAGTCGCCGAACTGCATTTCGACCACGGGCACGAGGCCGTCGATGGCGAGGCCGAGGGCCGCGCCCAGAACTCCCGACTCGATGATCGGTGTGTTCCGCACCCGCGCCTTGCCGAATTCCTCGACGAACCCCTTGGTGACCTTGAAAGCGCCGCCGTATTCCGCGATGTCCTGGCCCAAAAGGACGATCCGATGGTCGCGCCGCATCCCGATCTGGAGGGCCTCGCTGATTGCATCGATGTAGCGGATCTCGCGCGCGGGGGCCTCGGGCGGGGGAGGGGTGGGAAGGGGAGAAGCCGCATAGACCGACGCGATCTCCCTGGCCCGCGTCGATGTCGGCTCGGGACTCTCGAGGGCCTCGTCGGCCAAGCGGTCGACCTCGCCCTTGAGGGTTTCCCTCAGGGTCTCGATTTCGAACGTGCTGATCACACCTCTGGCTTTGAGGATCGCCTCGAAACGGGCGAGCGGGTCCTTCTTCCCCCATTCCTCGAAGAGCTTCGGCGGAACATAGGCGGTGCCGGAAGCCTCTTCGTGGCCACGCATCCGGAACGTCTCGAATTCGAGCAGGGTCGGGCCCTCGCCCGCGCGCCCGCGGGCCGCGGCCACCGAAACCGCCTCGTACACCGCGAGCAGGTCGTTTCCGTCGATGGTCTCACCGGGCATGCCGTAGCCGATGGCGCGGTCGGAGAGTCGCTTGCAGGCGTACTGTTCGCGCACCGGGGTCGACAGACCGTACTGGTTGTTCTCGATGACGAAGATGACCGGCAGCTTCCACACCGCGGCCAGGTTCAGGGCTTCGTGGAAGTCGCCTTCGCTCGTGGCCCCGTCGCCCGTGAACGTCGCGGCCACGCGCCCGCTTCGCTTCAGCTGGCTCGCGAGGCCCAGGCCGCAGGCCACGGGCAGCATCGCCCCGAGGTGCGAGATCATCCCGACGAGGGATTTCTCCGGCAGGCCGAAGTGGAACGTGCGATCCCGTCCGTCGGTGAAGCCGCCCGCTTTGCCGAAGAGCTGGCGGAAGAGACGGAGCATGTCGACGGAGCGCGTGGTGAAGACGCCGAGGTTCCGGTGCATGGGCAGGATCCAGTCGTTCGAACGAAGCGCGGCGGTGACCCCCACCGCGATCGCCTCCTGACCGATGCCGGAGAACCACTTCGAAAGGCGCCCCTGGCGCAGAAGAACGAGGGCCTTCTCCTCGATGATACGGGGAAGCAGGAGGGCCCGGTGCAGGGCACGCAACTCGGCCGGAGGGTGGCGCATTTCGGGAGCGATGTCCTCCGCCTTGATCACGACCGGGCCGGACCGGCTCGTATCCGCGGTATCGACGGCCATATGCGCGCGGAGTTTAACTAAGATCCCTCTCATGAGTCTGATGCGCGCCGCCGTTTATCGAGGATCCCCAAGGCTCGAGGTCGAGGAGATCCCCCGCCCGGAGCCGGGTCGAGGCGAGATCCTCGTGAAAGTGAATGTCTGCGGCGTCTGCGGCACCGACGTCAAGAAGATCGAGAAGGCCCTGGTCGACCCGCCGCGCATCTTCGGTCACGAGATCGCGGGGGTGGTCGCGGGTCTCGGGCCCGGGGTCGGCCGCTTCAAGGAAGGCGACCCCGTGGTCGTGCATCACCACATCCCCTGTCTGGCCTGTTTCTACTGCGATCTTAAGCTCTACGCGCAGTGCCCGATCTACAAGGCGAACGGGACCACGGCCGGTTTCGAGCCCGCGGGCGGCGGCTTCTCCGAGTATCTGAAGGCAGCGCCGCACATCGTGGAGCGCGGGACGATACCGATTCCGAGGGGCGTGAAGGCGGAAATCGCATGTCTCGTGGAACCCGTGAACACGTGCCTCAAGGCGGTCGACCAGGCATCGGTGAAGGCGGGCGAAACCGTCCTCGTGGTCGGGCAGGGTCCGATCGGCTCGATGCTGATGCAGCTCGCCCGGATTCGCGGGGCCCGCGTCCTCGCGTCCGATCTTTCTTCTTCGCGCCTCGATCTGGCTCGGAAACTGGGAGCGTCGACTTTCGATGCGGGGGAGGAGGGTCTTGAGGCGTGGGTGCGAAGCGAGACCTCCGGCCGCGGCGCGGATGTGGCTCTTCTCGCCGCCACCGGCCAGCGCGCGTTCGACGCCGCGGTGTCGGGCACGCGTCCGGGCGGTCGGATCGTTCCCTTTTCGGCGACCTCGAAGGGCGAGACCTACGAAATCGATCTCGGCCTTCTGGCCGCTGCCGAGAAGCGAATTGTGAGCGTCTACAGCGGCTCGGTCGATGTGCAGGAGGAAGCCGCGGAACTCGTGTTTTCCGGACGGATTCGCCTGGAAGAGCTTCTGACCGATTTCTTTCCGATCGCCCGCGTGAACGAGGCGTTGGACCTCTTTCGCCGGCCGCTTCCGGGCACATTGAAGATTTCGATCGACATGAGGCTGGCGTGAAGGCGGCGGTTCTCCACGGCCCGGGGGACGTTCGCTTCGAAGACGTGCCGGATCCCGTCCCCGGTCCGGGCGAAGTGGTTATCCGAACCCTCGCCGCTCTCACCTGCGGCACCGACCTCAAGGTCGTCCGTCGGGGGTACCACGCCAAGATTCTGCGTCCGCCCTGCATCTTCGGCCACGAGGCGGCGGGTGTGGTGGCGGCGGCGGGTGCGGGCGTCACCGCGTTCGCGCCGGGCGACCGGGTGGCGGTGGCGAACTCCGCCCCCTGCGGCTCGTGTCGTGCATGTGCGCGAAGCCGGGAGAGCCTGTGCCAGGATCTGCTCTTCTGGAACGGTGCGTTCGCGGAGTCCTTCCTCGTTCCCGCCCGGGTGGTCGCGAAGAACATGCTGCCTCTGGGCACGGTGGCCCCCGAGGATGCCGCCATGACCGAGCCCCTCGCCTGCTGCGTCAAAGGTGTCGACGACGCGGCGGTTCGCGAGAAGGATCGTGTTCTCGTGATCGGCGTGGGCTCGATCGGGCTGATGCTGATCCGCCTCTGCGTGCTCCGCGGCGCCCACGTCACCGCAGCCGCTCGCCGTCCCGAATCTCTGGCCGCCGCCGCCGCTCATGGCGCCCAACAGACCCTGATTGTCGGCACGGGCGAGATCGGCCTGGAGTTTGTAGATCAGCCCGGTTCGACCTTCGACATCGTGTTCGACGCGGGAGGTGCTCAAGAAACCGCGGCCCTCGCCATACGCTCCGCCGCGAAAGGCGGAGCCGTGAACCTGTTCGCGGGATGCCCGGCGCGAACCACCATCCCGGTGGACGTCACCCGCGTCCACTACGACGAGATCCGGATCCTCGGGAGTTTCCACCACACGCCGAGCGCCTTCCGGGAGGCCTTCCGGCTGATTGCGACCCGAGCCGTCGAACCCGCGAAGTTCATCACCTCGCGAAAGACGCTCGCCGAGCTCCCGGAGAGCCTCATCCATCCGGGCCCGGGGGCGTTGAAGACGCTGGTAGTGTTCTAGACGACGCACCTTCGCCCATGGACCCATCCACCGATCCGCCGATCGCCTGCCAGTTGAAGGCGCTCGATTCCATACAGCGCGCGCGTCAGAAGGAACTCCTCGCCATCGTCCGCGGCAAAGTTCAAAAGACCCTCGAACTCCCCGATGGCTTCGCCCTCCAGTTGACCGCTGACCGCGGGGTGTTCCTCGAAGCCGCCGAGTGGGCGAGCCTTGAGCGAAAGTGCTGCGCGTTCGCTCAGTTCGCTCTCGAATGGCGCCTGGATGACACCGTGTGGGTCAGTGTCACGGGCAAGGGCGAAGCGAAGGAAGTCCTCGCCGCGGAGATGGGAATAGGGCAGCACACTAGTTCAGGGCCCCGGGCGTGGCGAGCCCAAAGGGCGCGATTTTCGCCTGGAACCTCGACCCGTCCGCCGCCACCATGTTGTAGTGGCCCTCCATGGTCCCAAACGGCGTCTCGAGCGGACAGTAGCTCGTGTACTCGAACGACTGCCCCGGCTGGAGCACCGGCTTCTCGCCGACCACTCCCGGTCCTTCGACGGTGTCGATGTCGCCGTCCGCGTCCTTGATGATCCATTTGCGCGACATGAGCTGCACGGGCGCTGATTCGAGGTTCGTGATCGTGACCGTGTACGCGAAGATGAACTTGTTGACTGAGGGGTTGCTGCGCTCCTCCAGGAAGCGCGTGCTCACCTGCACCCTGACTCCGTTCGTGATGGCTTCGCTCATGACTTGTTCCGACGCGGCCATGATCCTACTGCCACCGCGGCTCGCGCGGCCGCGACCGGGGGTCTGACGCGCAGATCAGCCCTCAAGAGGGTGGATGAGAAGGCCCGACGGGATCTTCGGGTGGAAGAACGTGCTTTTGGGGGGCATCGATTCCGTCGCGTCCGCCACCGCCGCGATCTGGCGCAGCGGCGTTCCGCGCATCAGGATCCCCACGGCGTGCGGGTGAGCGACGAGTTCGGCCCTGGCATCGGCGAGCGAATGCACGAACTCCACCTTCGGATCGGCGAGGCCCATGTGTTTGAAGGCAACGTGGTGGAGGAAGTAGGTGTCTAAATCCTTGAGGCATTTAGGCGCGTCCGCTGGCAACTCGTCCGAAACTCCCGGCGCCGCCTCGCAGACAATGGCCTTCTCGTCCGGCCAGACGATCGCGAAGGCGAAGGGCAGGGTGGAGTTCGCCACCGCGAGCGCCGCCGCTTCCGCGCCGTTCACCGCGTTTAGAAGGTACTTGCCAGAGAGTCGGGTCATGACCTCCACCGCAGAGGGCGCATCGAAGAGGATCCGGTGATACGGGAGAACCAGGAGGCCGGCGTCGTTTGGGCAGAAGTAGCCGTAGGTCGAAGCCCCCTCGGGCCCGACCTCGCGCAGATAGCGCTGCGCGGTGGCGTAGCGGTGATGGCCGTCCGCTATGTATGAAGGTCCGCGGCCCGCGCTCTTCGAGAGGGCGTCCACATCCTCGGGCTTTCTCACCGCCCACAGGGTGTGAAGCACCGAGTCGTCGTCCCGATAGGTGAGGAGAGCCGGGCAGGACGCCTTCGCGTGCGCCGCGGCGGTGGCGAAGCCCCCCTGATCCTCGAAGAAGAGGAAGATGGGAGAGAAGTTCGCCTTCGTCGCCTTGAGCACCGAAAAGCGGTCTTCCTTCGCGGGGCCGCGCGTCTTCTCGTGCGGGCGGATCGCTTTCGATCCCTCGGGCTCCACCTTGAAGCGGGCGAGGATTCCGGTGCGCACGAAGTCCCGGCCCTCCCATGAGAAGCGCTGCTCCAGGAGATAGATCGCAGGCTCTTTGTCCTGCGCGAGCGTGCCATCGGCCCGCCACTTCGCGAAGGTCTCGCCGATCCTGGCGTAACCCTGGTCGCCATCCTCGGGGTTCTTGAGGATGGCCCGGACGACATTGGCTTCGCTGCGACCGAGCAGGGTCTTGTGATACTCGGGGGAGATGACGTCGTAGGGCGGGGCGAGGAGGCTCTCGAGCGGGGCGCGGGAAGCGGGATAACGAAGCGCGCGGAAGGGGCGGATTTCGGTCATGGACCGCCGAGCTTACCGCCCCGTCCCATGATCTCCGCTCAGCTTTCGAGGTAGCTGATTTTCGTGCTGCCGAGCTGGATGGTGTCGCCCGGCTTCAGCACGGCCCGGTCGATCCGGGAGGAGTTGAGGAGTGTGCCGTTCCGGCTCTTGAGGTCGAGGAGGACGCAGCGGTCGCCTTCGAGTTCAATGCGGCAATGGAAGCTCGAGATCCGCGGGTCCTTGAGGACGAGATCGTTTCGCGGATGTCGCCCGATGGCGAACGTCGCGGCGTGGAGGACGACATCCTCTGCCTTGTCTTCGCCAACGATCCGCAGCGTGCGGGTGATGGCCCGGGGATCGGCGAGTTCAGGCAGGGCCCGCAGCTTGGCGGTCGACTCTCCGGTATGAACCGGGGGCTCTGGAACCTGCGGGGTGACTTCGGCCGCGGCCGCCCGCTCGGGGGCCTGCGGCACGTACTTGCCGGTCGTGCCTCCCCGGTCGGCGGGCGGAGGAACCGGGGCCTGGGGCGGCGGCGGCGGATGCGAGCCCGCTCCGCCCTTGTCCGCCCCGGCCTTCGACAGGCGCTGCGGCGGCAGCAGGTCGGTGAGGTGCAGCGCGCACAGGACGTGCATGGCGCCAAGTGCCTGAAACTCGTCGAGGCCCGAACGCTTCACGAGTTCCTCGATGGTGCGCTCTCCATTGACCAGGGTGAGGATCACCCGTTCCGCGTCGTTGAGGGCGGGGGAACTACGCGAGGCGGAGCGCGTGCGCAGGAGGCATTTCCTTGAGACGAACTCCTTCTGGAGCGTCTCCCTCTGACACTGGCCGCGCAACGCTTCGACGAGCAGGGTGGGGAAGTCCGGGCTGATCGTGAAGGCCCAGGGCGGGGGGGTGACGCCGTCATAGACCGTGAAGGTGCCCGCCGTCCAGGTGGCGACATCGCGCAGCACATCGAGGGCGAGGGCCTTGAGGTCCTTCTCCATCGACGCTTCGGTGGCCATGAGTTCGGAGATCAGGGCTTGAGGAATCCGGTTGCCCCCCGCCTTTTGCCGCGTCTGCGCCATCTCGATGTCGCGCAGCTTGATGACCCCGCCGCCCGCGAGGCGCGCCTCGATCTGAAGCTGGACCTTGGTGGAAACGCACCAGACCGGCTGTCCGTCGACGAAGAACACGTGCGTTTCCTGATCGGGGCGTTCAAATGCCACCGCCGACGTGCGCTGCGTCTGGCCCAGGAAGAGAAAGATGTCGGCCGCGCCGACGTTCTCTATGAGGCCCTCGATGGCAAACCGCATACTGGCTAGGACTTTACCGCGAGAAAGAGTCCAGCGGGCACGCGCAGCGTGCCCCTACGGTTTGATGTGTCCCGCCCTCCTCGCGGTCGCACGGTTCGGTGTGTCCCGCCCTCCTCGCGGTCGCACGGTTCGGCGCGTCCCGTCCTCCTCGTGGCCGCGTGGTTCGGTGCGTCCCGCCCTCCTCGCGGTCGCACGGTTCGGCGCGTCCCGTCCTCCTCGTGGTCGCGCGGTTCGGTGTGTCCCGCCCTCCTCGCGGTCGCACGGTTCGGTGTGTCCCGCCCTCCTCGCGGTCGCACGGTTCGGTGTGTCCCGTCCTCCTCGTGGTCGCGCGGTTCGGTGTGTCCCGCCCTCCTCGCGGTCGCACGGTTCGGCGCGTCCCGTCCTCCTCGTGGCCGCGTGGTTCGGTGCGTCCCGCCCTCCTCGCGGTCGCACGGTTCGGTGTGTCCCGCCCTCCTCGCGGTCGCACGGTTCGGTCGCCCGCCCCGCTCTTGGACGCACGGTTTATTGTGCCCCGCCGCAAACCGTATTCCGCGGAGCCGCACGTCCTCCCCGCCACTCGCGAATAGCGCAGACCACCACTGTAGGGGCACGCTGCGCGTGCCCGCGCACCCGGATTGTCCACCTCTCGCCGCGCCGGTGGCTTCTCAACAACACCGGCTCACCGTCGAATACCTTCGCTGCAATGAGTCGAGATAGAAGTCCTCGGCCGAAAGCGGCTTCACGCCGTCACGCCGCGCCACCTCGAGGTATCGCTCATAGGCCTGGTCGCCCATGACCGCGCGGACGTAGTTCCATACCGAAGTGACGCCCGAGGTGAACCGCAGCGTGAGTGCCGTCATACCCGCCCCTCCAGCGGCCATTGCGTCGCGACATACGGCGCTTCGTTGAGCGCGTATTCCTTCCTGCCCCGCAGGAGGCCGATCCACAGGGTCAGCGCCTCGAAGATGAGGAAGAGAGTCAGAAGCACCAGGAGGGAGGTGACGCCCACGTTGAGGTAGTTGTTGAAGATGAGGTGCTGGGTGCGGTTGATGGCCTCGGGAGCGATGGCGCCGGCCGTGATCTGGGCCTCCAGAGCGTGAGCGTTCGCGAGGAAACCGAGCCGCGGGCTCGAGTCGAAGATCTTCTGATAGCTCGCCGTCATGGTGATCGTGATCAGCCACAGCATGGGCACCAGGGTCACCCAGATGTACTTCTTCTTTCCCATCTTCAAGAGGATGGTGGTGGCCACGACCAGGGCGCAGGAGGCGAGAAGCTGGTTCGCGATACCGAACAGCGGCCACAAGGAGTTGATGCCGCCAAGAGGATCGATGACCCCCTGCCACAGGAAGTAACCCCACGCGCCGCAGGTCAGGAAGCTCGCGAAGAGGATGCTCCCATAAGACCCGGTGGCGCCAAGCGGTTTGTAGACGTGGCCTAAGAGCTCCTGCACCATGAATCGCCCGACCCGCGTTCCCGCGTCGAGCACGGTCAATATAAAGAGGGCCTCGAACATGATCGCGAAGTGGTACCAGATGCTCAAGAGCCGGTCCCCGCCGATCGTGTTCGCGAAGATCTGGGCCATGCCCACCGCGAGCGATGGCGCGCCGCCCGTGCGGTTCAGGAGCGTGGTCTCGCCCACCGACTTCGCGAGGTTGTCCATGGTAGCGGCTTCAAGCGGATAGCCCCACGAGGAGATCGTCGCCGCCGCCTCCACGGAGGTCGAGCCGATGATTCCGGCGGGGGAGTTGATCGCGAAGTAGACGCCGGGCTGGAGCGCGCAGGCCGCCACCATCGCCATGACCCCGACAAAAGACTCCATCAGCATCGAGCCGTACCCGATCATGCGCGCGTGCGATTCGCGCTGGATCATCTTGGGCGACGTGCCCGAGGCGATGAGGGCATGGAAGCCGGAGATCGCGCCGCAGGCGATGGTGATGAAGCAGAAGGGGAAGATCTTGCCCGCGAACACCGGGCCGGTGCCGTCGATGAAGGCGGTGAGGGGCGGCATGTGGATCTCGGGGCGCACGATCAGGATGCCGATGGCCATCGCGAAGATCGCTCCGACTTTGACGAAGGCCGAGAGGTAGTCGCGCGGGGCCAGCAGCAGCCACACCGGCAGGGCCGAGGCGGCGAAGCCGTAAATGATCACGCAGGCCGCGAGGGTGGCGGGAGCAAGGGTGAAGAAGGGACCCCACGTCGCGGACTGCGCGACCCACTGCCCCGATACCACGGAGAAACCGGTGAGGGCGAGACCGATCGCGGTCGCCTCCATGACCTTGCCGGGGCGAAGGTAGCGAAGGTAGACGCCCATGAACATCGCGATGGGCACGGTCATGGCCAGGGTGTACGTCCCCCAGGGCGATTCGGCGAGGGCCTTCACCACCACGAGGGCCACCACGGACAGGAGAATGATCATGATGATGAGCACCGCGACCAGAGCGATGAAGCCGCCGCGTTTGCCCACCTCTTCCTTGGCCATCTGACCGAGGGTCTTGCCGCCGCGCCGCATCGAGCAGAAGAGGATGACGAAGTCCTGAACACAACCGGCGAGGCATCCGCCCACGATGATCCACAGCGTGCCTGGCAGGTAGCCAAACTGCGCGGCCAGAGTGGGGCCGACCAGGGGGCCCGGGCCCGCGATCGCCGCGAAGTGGTGGCCGAGGAGGACCCACTTGTTCGTGGGGACATAGTCGCGTCCGTCTTCCCGGAGCTCGGCCGGAGTGGCGCGGGTGTCGTCCAGGGCCATGATCTTCGCGGCGATGAAGGCCGAGTAGAAGCGATAGGCGAGCAGGTATGAACACGCCGCCGCGACCACGAACCACGTTCCGGTGATGGGTTCGCCGCGCGAGAACGCGATGCCGGAGAGGGCGCCCGCCCCGAGGATTGCGACCAGGACCCAGCCGAGCGCCCGAAGTGTGGAGTTCATACCTGGTAGATGTCTCGCTTCTTGACTTGAGGTGAGGAGAGCGGTTCCTTTGCAGGAACCGCGAGGCCGCCCGGGGGCTGATCGACGCTCGCGCGCCTGGATTGGGGCAAGGATAGAACAGGACGCGCGCGGTCCGGACAATATCCGGCCGGGGCCGTGATGTAGATTCACCCGATGCGCCTCTCTCTCCTCCCCACCCCCGTGCTGGTCGCCCTTGCTCTCGCCGCTGCCTGCACGAGCGCGCCTCCGCCCGCGCCCCCTGCGAAGACGCTGGCCGACTTTCCAGACGTCAGCACCGACGCGATCCTGACCGATACCCAAAAGCTCGCATCCGACGAGTTCGAAGGAAGAGCGCCCGGGTCGAAGGGCGAAACCCTCACCGTGCAGTACCTGTCCGACGAGTTCAAGAAAGCCGGCCTGAAGCCGGGGAATCCCGATGGGACCTGGGTTCAGAACGTGCCCCTGGTCGCGATCAACGGGTCGCCTTCGCCGCTGGTGATCCAGAAGGGCGGGGCGAAGAAGTCCTTCAAGGTGAGCGACGATTTCGTTGCTTTCAGCAAGCATGTGGTCGATGAAGTGGCGCTCGAGAACTCCGAACTCGTCTTCGTGGGCTATGGCGTTCAGGCCCCCGAGTACAACTGGGACGATTTCAAAGGGGTGGACGTCAAGGGCAAGACCATCGTGGTCCTCGTCAACGACCCGCCGGTCTCTGCCGCGACCGACCCCAGGGAACTCGACGCGAAGATGTTCGGCGGCAAGGCCATGACTTACTACGGCCGCTGGACCTACAAGTACGAGAAGGCCGCGGAATTAGGCGCCGCCGGCGTGTTGATCGTCCACGAGACCTATCCCGCCGGCTACCCCTGGCCCGTGGTTCAGGGCATGGCCGCCGAGCGGTTCAATCTCGCCGCGCCCGACAAGAACCTCGGCCGGTCGAAAGTCGAGGGCTGGCTGACCCTGGAAGCGGCCACCGCCCTGCTGAAGATGGCCGGGCAGGACTACGAGAAGCTCAAGGCCGAGGCCGGCAGGCCCGGATTCAAGGCGGTTCCGCTCGGCGTGACGGCTTCGCTGACCCTGAAGCAGGCCATGCGCACGGTCGACTCGCAGAACGTGATCGCGAAGCTCCCCGGAGCCGATCCCGCCCTCAAGGACGAGTACGTCATCTACACCGCTCACTGGGATCACTTCGGCCATTGCGCTCCCGTGGACGGCGACAACATCTGCAACGGCGCCCTCGACAATGCAACCGGCACCGCTTTGATGATGGAGATCGCGCGGAAGATGGGGACCATCACCCCCGCCCCGAAGCGCACCGTCCTCTTCCTCGCCGTCACTGCGGAGGAGCAGGGCCTTCTCGGTTCGGAGTACTACGGCAGCTTCCCCCTCTACCCGCTCGAGAAGACCCTCGGCGTCCTCAACATCGACGGCATCAACCAGTGGGGCCGCACCTCAGACCTCGTGGTGGTGGGCCTTGGAGCCTCGGATCTCGACGACTACGCGGTCGCGGCCGCCAGGGAGCAGAACCGCACCTTGAAGCCCGACGCCGAGCCGGAGAAGGGCTTCTACTACCGCTCCGACCACTTCAACTTCGCCAAGAAGGGCGTGCCCGCCTTCTACGCGGACTCCGGAGTCGATTTCATCGGCAAGCCCGCCGACTACTCTCAGAAGAAGCGCGACGAGTACACGAACGTCGACTATCACAAGCCGTCCGACCAGATTAAGGCCGACTGGGATCTCACCGGCGCCGCCGAGGATGGCAAGCTTCTCCTGGCCATGGGCTACCGCGTGGCCCAGGCCGCGAAGCACCCTGAGTGGAAGCCCGGGAACGAATTCAGATCGATTCGCGAGGCCGCGCTTTCGAAGAAGAGATAGCGCCGCTTATAAGAACCTCTCGAGGCCGCGCCAACGTGACGCGAGGGGAACGTCGGGCCGCCTGAAATGGGGCAAATGCATCAGCGAAGGCCCCAAAACGCGCGTGCTATTCTCCGCGCGGCTCTCAAGAACAAGACGGAGATGTCGAGTTGACCGGATACCTTCCCGTTGTAATTTTCCTCGCCCTCATCCTCGCCTTTGCCATTGGTTCCCTGGTCGCGGCCTGGGCGATCCGGCCCAATCGCGGCGCCGCCAAGGGCGAGAACTACGAATGCGGAGCCCAGCCGATCGGTGAAGCCTGGGTTCAGTTCCCCGTGGGCTTCTACATCGTGGCTCTGCTCTTCCTCGTGTTCGACACCCTCGCGGTCTTCCTTTTCCCCTGGGCGATCACGATCCGTGAACTCGGGGTGGACGGCCTCCTCGCCATGCTCGGATTCATCTTCACCCTCGGCCTGGGCTGGGTCTACGCGTACCGGGAGGGACTGCTCGAGTGGAAATAAAGCCGCCCAAGTGCACCATCCCTCCCGCGAACTGGGAGGAGTTCAAGGATCTTCAGGAGTGGAAGCAGCTCCATAAGACGCGGCCCGAGACGGGAGACAAGTTCTCGCCTCTATTCGAATCGGTCACCGAGGGGATCCATTCCTTCCCCGGTGGTTTCGTGGTCACGACGGTCGCCGACAACTTCCTCAACTGGGCCCGCAAGTCGGCGGTGTGGCCGGTGAGCTTCGGTCTTGCCTGCTGCGCCATAGAGATGATGGCGACCTTCGCGTCGCGCTTCGACGTCGAACGCCTCGGCATGGTGCCGTGGGCCTCGCCGCGCCACTCCGATCTCATGATCGTGTCCGGCACGGTCACCATCAAGATGGCCCCCATGCTCGAGCGTATCTACGAGCAGATGCCCGACCCGAAGTGGGCTCTTTCGATGGGCTCGTGCGCAAATTCGGGCGGCCCGTTCCGTCACGGCTACCACGTGGTGAAGGGCGTCGACCGCATCATCCCCGTGGACGTCTATGTGCCCGGCTGTCCGCCTCCTCCCGAATCGCTCCTGAACGGCCTGCTCCTCCTTCAGGAGCAGATCGCCCACTTCCACAAGACCGGCCGGAAGGCCGAGCCCACTCCGAAGGTCGACTGAGAATGTCCGCCGAGATGAACATCGCCCGGGCGCGGATGCTGCTCGAAGGCATTCCCGGGGTGACCCTTTCGGGAGAGGGCCCGATTCTCACCGTCGAGACTCCCGTCGATCAGTTCGCGGTCGTGGGCGCGATGCTGAAGGAGAAGGTCGGCTGCCTCTTCTTCGCTTTCCTCACCGCGATCGATCACAAGGAAGCGGGCCTCGAAGTGGTGGCGCGCCTCGACAATCTCGACTCCAGGGTCTGCGTGATGCTTCGGACGAAACTCGGCGCGGGGAACACGCGCTGTCCTTCCCTGTTCGCGATTTATCGCGGCGCCAATTGGATGGAGCGGGAAGCCTTCGACATGTTCGGCATCGTCTTCGACGGCCATCCCGACCTCCGGCGCATGCTTCTGCCCGAAGACTGGGTCGGCCATCCGCTCCTCAAGTCCTACGCTGTCGACACGCCGTATCCGCCTTACCGCTGAAAACCCCGAAACCCCATGGCTGAAGTTCGCGCGATCGACTACACGGGCTCCGAGCGGCTGACCATGAACATGGGGCCGCAGCACCCCTCGGCCCATGGCGTCTTCCGCGCCATTCTCACCCTCGAGGGCGAGAAGATCGTGGGCGTCGATGCGGTGATCGGTTACCTCCATCGCTGCCACGAGAAACTCGCCGAGAATCTCGCCTACGTCCAATACCCGTCGATCGCGTCGAAAACCGACTACGTGGCCGCGATGTCGAGCGAACTCGCGTACGTGATGGCCGCGGAGAAGATCGGACAGTTCGAGGTTCCAAAGCGCGCCCAGTACCTGCGGGTGATGGTGAACGAGCTCCAACGCGTTGCCTCGCACTGTCTCTGGCTCGGCACGTGGTGCCTCGACATGGGCGGCGCTTTGGGCGGCGGCACATCGATCTTCCTCTACTGCATCCGCGAGCGCGAGACCGTGCTTGATCTTTTCGAGTCCCTCGTCGGCGCGCGCCTGCTCTACGGCTTCCACCAGGTGGGCGGCGTGCGCTACGACCCGTCCGCGGGCTGGGCCGCTCAGTGCCGGGCCACCATCGACACCATCGAGAAGCGCCTCTTGGAGTACGAGCAGATGCTCGACGACAACGCGTTCTTCGAGGCGCGCACCCGAAACGTGGGCGTTATCTCCTCGGCACTCGCCCAGGACGTGGGCGTCTCCGGCCCCCTCCTCCGCGCCTCCGGCGTCAACTTCGATCTGCGCCGGGACCAGCCCTACTCTTCCTACGAAGACTTCGATTTCAAGGTCCCGGTCGAGACCGAGGGCGATTGCCACGCCCGCTACCGCGTCCGCATGGTCGAGTTCCGCGAATCGATCAAGATCGTCCGCCAGGCCCTCGACCGCCTGCCCGAAGGCCCCATCTCCTCAAGGCCCGGCGTGAAGTCGCTCGGACAGGTGCGCGTGCCGAAAGGCGAGGCCTATGCGCGGGTCGAAGGACCGCGTGGGGAAGTGGGCTGCTATCTCGTGGCTGACGGCAGCCAGAAGCCCTACCGGATGAAGTGGCGGGGCGCTTCCTTCTCGAATCTTGCGGTGCTGCCCTACATCCTTCCCGGCGTCACCGTGGCGGACGTGGTCGCGATCATGGGCTCGGTGGATCCGGTCTTCGGCGAGGTCGATCGATGATCCCCGGCGTGCCTCCGCTGATCGGCAGTCTCATCATGGGCTCCATCGTTCTCGGGTTCGTGGTCGGCCTCGTCGCCTACACCACGCTGCTCGAGCGGAAGTTCGCGGCGCGGATGCAGTCGCGGGTGGGCCCGTATCGCGTGGGTCCGCATGGCCTCTTCCAGCCTATCGCCGACGGCATCAAGCTGCTGCTCAAGGAAGACCTGATCCCGACCTCCGCGGATCGCACCGTTTTCAATCTGGCCCCGGTGGTTTTCCTGATTCCGTGCCTGCTGATCTTCGCGTCGATCCCGTTCGCGCCGAACATCGGTGTGGCTGACCTCAACATCGGCGTCCTTTTCTTCCTCGCGGTGTCGTCGATGGAGATTGTGGGCCTCTTCATGGCCGGCTGGGGCTCGAACAACAAGTACGCCCTGCTCTCGGTCATGCGCGCGGTGAACCAGATCATTTCCTACGATCTGCCCCTGCTCTTCGCAGCCCTCGTGCCCGTGATGCTTGCCGGTTCGCTCAAGATGTCCGACATCGCCGCGGCCCAGGCCGGCGGCTTCTGGTTCATCTTCTATCCCGTACTCGGTCAGCTCGGTTTTCTCGCCTTCATGATCGCGGGGGTCGCGGCCGAGAACCGGACGCCTTTCGACATTCTCGAAGCCGAGTCGGAACTCGTGGCCGGTTTCCGGGTCGAGTACTCGGGCATGAAGTTCGGCCTGATCCAGCTCGGCGAATACGCGCACGTCCTCGGCACCTCGTTTCTCGGGGCCCTTCTCTTCCTGGGGGCCTGGGCCGGCCCCGGCCCCGCGTGGCTTGGCCCGCTGTGGTTCTTCATCAAGGCGATGCTGATGTTCCTGCTCTTCACCTGGGTGCGTTGGAGTTTCGTGCGCATCAAGGTCGATCAGATCCTTGCCGTGTCGTGGAAGCTGATGTTGCCCCTGACCCTCGCTTTGTTGATCGTGACCGCCATCGTGATCGTGATGAGAGGGCCCGCTGTCTAACCCCGTCTCCCGCGGTTTCTTGAGGGAGGCGGTGGCCCTTGCCGGAGCGGTTTTCCGCGCGATGCGGATCACCGGGATGAACCTCTTCCGGAAACCGGTGACCGTTCACTATCCCGAGAAACCGCGGACGTATCCCGACCGCTACCGCGGCCTGCTCGCCCTCACCTACGACCCCAAAACCGGGGAAGAGAACTGCATCGGCTGCCGCCTGTGCGAGTTCATCTGCCCGCCCGCGGTGATCAAAGTCGAGATGCTGAAATCGACCGGCCGCAACTACGCGAAGAGCTTCAGCCTCGAGATGTACGCGTGCGAGTTCTGCGAACTGTGCGTGCAGGTGTGCCCGACCGACGCCATCGTCATGACGAAGTCGTTCGACATGGCCACCACCGACCGCCGAGAGCTTCTCCTCGACAAAGACCGGCTGCACGCGATCGGCCTGAAGCATCAGCCCTCGTGGGCCACCGGCAACCTGCTGCGCGACATGCAGGCGCCGCCGGCCCCACCGAAGAAGCCCCCCGCTGAAGGCGCCGCTCCCGCCCCGGTATCCGCTGCCGCCCCGGAGCCCAAAGCCGAGGGAGAGAAGACATGAATCCCGAAGTCCTCGGCTTCTGGGTTCTGGCGATCATGCTGATCGGCTCGGCGCTCGGCGTCGTTCTCACCAGGAACCTCTTCCACTCCGTCCTTTGGCTCGCCCTCGGCCTCGTCAGCACCGCGGGCATCTTCCTGCTCCTCGACGCCGAGTTCCTCGCCGCCGTCCAGGTTCTTCTCTACGCCGGAGGCGTCATCACCGTCGTGGTCTTCGCCATCGTGGTCACCGAGAAACTGGTGGGGGAGACCATCGCGCATACCAGCAAACGCCTCACCGGCGGCGCCATCGTCGCCGCGGGGATCTTTGCCATGATCGCGAGCGCGATCTCCCGCGCGGAGCTTGCCATCGGCCGTCCCGAAGCCACCGCCGAAGCCACGCGATCCATCGGGGTGCTGCTGCTGACGAAGTACCTCCTGCCCTTCGAACTTCTGGCCGTCCTGCTTCTCGCCGGCCTCATCGCCGCGAGCTACTTCGCAAGGCCCGAGGATTAGCCGGCGATGCCTCTTTCCGCTTACCTCACCCTCGCCGCGATCCTCTTCTCGATCGGCCTCTTCGGGGTGATCACGCGCCGGAACACGGTCGGCATCCTCCTCGGCGTCGAACTGATGCTGAACGCGGTGAACATCAACCTCGTGGCGTTCAGCCGGTTCCATGACACCGAGGTCGGCATGGTCTTCACCCTCTTCGCCATCTGCATCACCGTCGCCGAGGTGGCTTTAGGCCTTGCTCTCGTCATCCTGCTCTTCCGGATGCGCAAGACCGCGATCGCCGATCACATCGACTGGCTCAAGGGATAGCGATGAACAACCCCATCGCCCTGATCCTCCTCGCGCTGCTCGCGCCGATGGCGGCGTTCCTGCTGATCGCGGTCGTGCCGTCTCTGCGCCGCGCCGGGCGTCCTGCGGCCATCGTTTCGATCGCCGCCGTGCTGACCTCCCTTCTCTCGGCCATCCGAGTCTGGCTGCTCGCCGGGGATGTCACCACGCCGATCCGCGCGGCCTGGCCCTGGCTGCCCGCCGAGAACGGCGCGCTCGGTACCGTGGGCGTCCTCATCGATCCGACGTCGACCCTGATGTTGATCCTCGTGACCCTCGTGGCGACCCTGGTCCAGATCTACTCGCTCGAGTACCTCCACACCGAACCGCCCGCGGCTCTCGGCCGCTACTACGCGTATCAGTCGCTCTTCGTGTTCTCGATGATGGGCGTGGTCATCGCCCCGAATCTGCTCCAGCTCTTTATCTGCTGGGAACTCGTCGGCGTCTGCTCGTACCTGCTCATCGGCTTCTGGTATCGCAAGCCCGAAGCCGCGCGGGCCGCCCTCAAGGCCTTCTGGACCACCAAGGCCGGAGACGTGGGCCTGCTCATCGGCATCGTCTTGCTCTATCGCCTCGCCGGTACTTGGGATCTGCTCGAGCTGCGCAGCATGGTGGAGACCGGGACGCTCGCCGCCGCGGGACTTGGCGTGATCACGTTCTGCCTCTACCTCGGAGCGATGGGGAAGTCGGCCCAGTTCCCGATGCATGTGTGGCTGCCCGATGCGATGGAAGGCCCGACCCCGGTCTCCGCCCTCATCCACGCGGCCACCATGGTCACCGCGGGCGTGTACCTGCTGGTTCGTACCGACTTCCTCTTCAAGCTGACCCCGGATGTCCTCCTCCTCGTCGGCTGGATCGGCGCCATCACCGCACTCATGGCGGCGATCCTCGCCTGCGTGCAGACCGACATCAAGCGCGTCCTCGCCTACTCCACCGTCTCGCAGCTCGGCTACATGATGACCGCGATCGGCGCTGGTTTCGCGGGTGCGGGGTTTCTCCATCTCCTCACCCACGGCGTCTTCAAGGCGCTGCTCTTCCTGGGGGCGGGTGCGGTGATCCACGCAGTCCACAGCAACGAGATGTCGGACATGGGCGGTCTGTTCAAGAAGATGCCGCAGGTCGCGGTGGTCTTTATCATCGGCACGCTGTCGCTCGCCGGCGTGCCCCTCTTCGCCGGTTTCGCCTCGAAGGAGGAAGTCATCGGCGCGACGCTGGCGGGCGGACTCACCGGCCCCTTCGTGATGCTTCTGATCGCCGCGTTCCTCACCGCCTTTTACATGTTCCGGGTGGTGTTCGTGGTCTTCTTCGGGCCGAGGAAGAAAACCGACGCGAGCCTTCACGGTCAGGAATACGTGCACGGCGCGGTTCACAGTCACGATCCCGGCGTCCTCATGGCGGGGCCGCTGTGGATACTCGCATCCGCCGCTCTCGGCATCGGCGGCTACTTCACCCTCAATCATCCGGAGAGCGAGTTCACCCTTCCCGGATGGCTCACCCCGGTCGCGGTGGCGGTCGCATTCGGCGGCATCCTCATGGCCTTCCTGACTTACGAGCGTCAGGTGATCAGCGCCGATTCGCTGGCCCGCGCCTTCGGTCCCATCCGCAAAGCCGCGCTCGCGAAGTTCTGGATCGACGACATCTTCGAAGGCATCTATCGCAACATCCTGCTGGCCCTGGCCCGCGGGATCGGCTGGGTCGATCGCTACATCGTCGATGGCGTCCTCAACGTGGTCAGCGCCTGGACCCTCGAGGGCGGCGATGCCCTGCGTCGCATTCAGACCGGCCGGGTGGGCGATTACATCTTCGCCCTCGCTGCCGGCCTGCTGGTCCTGATGTTCTGGATGGGAGGGTCCTTTTAAATGGACTTCCCGATCCTCTCCCTGATCACCTGGACGCCCTTTCTGAGCGCCCTGATCATCATGGCGTTTGCGCGGCACAACCCGCTTCTCGTTCGGATGACCGGCGTCATCGGCAGCAGC
>Ga0163144_10004091_pt1 | contig 33079 bp, 1 predicted proteins | sample OliLak19BULKMAT1_FD_123175 | JGI IMG/M metagenome (GOLD analysis project Ga0163144, IMG submission 123175) | Freshwater microbial mat bacterial communities from Lake Vanda, McMurdo Dry Valleys, Antarctica - Oligotrophic Lake LV.19.BULKMAT1 | ecosystem: Environmental > Aquatic > Freshwater > Lake... | reverse complement strand
TTTTTGAGCGACGAAGTAACCCGTATCGTCGAAGCAAAACGGGTACTCATCAACGCCGGGCCTCGCACGTTTGCAAGCTTGCTGGGAGACCTTTGGAAGCCTGACGAGGAGGACGAGGGGTCGATGGTGAAAGTGAATATGTTGCTTCGACGACTTCCTAGACTGAAGGCCAGAGGCGTCGCAGCTGAGGAGGCCTTTGCGGGTTCGCTTCATGTCGAAGAAGGCTATTCGCAGATGCAAGCGTCCTACGAGCAAGCTAAAGCTGGAAAGATTCCGGATGCGCCGCCGTTCGAGGTTTATTGTCACACGCTGACGGACAGTTCTATTTTGTCACCCGAGCTCCAAGCACAAGGCTACCATACGATGACCCTATTCGGCCTGGATATGCCCTACGGGCTTTTTGAATCCTAGCATGATTTCAAGCGTGATGCAGTTCTTCAAAAGTATTTCCGAGCGTTGGATAAGATTTGCGATGAACCCTTTATCAATTGCCTAGCTCGTAATCGCAACGGTGATTTATGCGTCGAGATCAAGACCCCTCAGGACTTGCAGCGCGATGTCGATCTGGATTTAGGAAACATATTTCATAATGCGCCGTCTTGGTTCTATGCTGAAGATGATCAGTGGGATGGTAAGTGGGGAGTTGAAACCGCTTATGCAGAAATTCTCCGAGCCGGATCTTCAGCCGTGCGCGGAAGCGCGGTTAGCGGGATTCCCGGCAGGAACGCCGCCATGTGCATCTTAAATGATAAGCGATAAGGCTGTTCGAGGATGAGCACTCCGGAGCCAACAGCGGATTGAACCTACGAATGGTGGCTGGCTTTTTGGGATTTGGGAGAAAAGTGGTCAAAAACTGGTACAAGGCTTTCCAAGTCGATCTCGTGCGAGGACTTCGATTAGCTCTGCGTCCATTTGGTCCTCGCTCAAGTCCATCGCACCTTCACCTTCACCGTTTCGCTGATTGAACGCGTTGATTACAAACAGGACGTCGAGCGGGCTCACGAATCCATCGTTGTCGACATCGAGATAAGGTGCAGGGCGAACCGCGTTGGTAATCGTCGGCAGTTTGCCAGTATCAGGATTGCTGATTCGCGGCGAGTTGATTTCGTTGATGAGAGACAGAACGTCTCGCGGGTCGAGTGATTGATCGTCGTTGACATCGGAGGCGAACTTCGAATTTTGCCAAGATCCAATTGACCGAGGTGCGCTATCGGTCGCCTGCAGTCCATTCTGTTGATTCAGATAGTTGATAACGATCAAGACGTCGAGCGGCGAAAGCGTACCGTCATCATCGACGTCAAAGTAAGGTGGCGGGCTGATTAAGTCCGTGATCTCGGGTAACGTATTTCCGTTGCCAGTGATGAACTTGGGAGCGTTGAGTTCATTGATCATGTTCAGCACATCCAGCGGCGAGATGTACGTATCGTTATCAACGTCCATCGGCTTGTCCGCATTGTGCCATGAAGCGATACTGGCAAATCGAATATTGGAAACCGACGCTTTAGATGTATCGGTCTCACCCAGCCCAATCAAATCGAAGTAGAGGGTGTTCACGGAGTTTGCAGCGATGCCGCGAGTGTCGACCGTCACTTCGATGGGTTTGCTCAAGTCCATGATGGCACCGCTGTTGGTAAGACCATTGACCGAGACTCCCGCCGCTACAAAGACCCGACCATCTGCTTGAATGCTAAGCAAACCATCCGAACCTGTAAGCCCATTCATTGCGGACATTCGAGAGATCGTCTGATTAGCATCGAGCAATGCAACCTCGAAAGCATCCCCAGGCTCATTGGCTGTGCTAACATCCAATTGAATGCCGCTAAGTGTGAACTTGAGTTGCTTTATTCCATTGGGCATCACAAATGTTTGTGATAGGTCGCTGATCAACGATCCCGAAACCTCACTGAGCGTCGCCATTCCAGGGTTAGTGAACACTCCGCCCGTAGAATCCCAGATGAAGTCCGACGAATTAGGTGTACTCAAGGAAAAATTGGCATTTTTGATGCCTCGTTCCGGGGTCTCTGCCACTGCTTTCGCAACGCTCTCTGCGAGAAGAACGAAGCCACCAAATGAGCCTCCATGCAAATAAGCGTTTTGCCCATCGGTAATCCATTCCATTGTAGAAGTTGGATTCCCGGCAATCGAATAGAGTGTCTGAAATACGTCGCGATCTACCGAGCCCATTCTCTTTTGAACTCCAGGAACAAGCACGGATGCCATGAGTTGATCAGGATAGGACTCCGGATCCAGCTCATTGCCAGTACTATCCAGCAAGTAAGAATTGGTAAGAGTGGAAAATCGCTTCTCGCTTTGCGACTTGACGTTCGTCCGCGAGTTAAAAGAAGAGAAAATGCTTCCGAAACCAAATGCGTGCCCGAGCTCGTGCGCAATAACTGTCGCCAAATCGTAAGCTCTTGGATCACGACCTTTATCGTCCGCGATATTCAACGGTGTGGGATCGACATACCAACCTGCTCCATTCGCGTTATCATCGATTGCAATGCGAAGGCGGTTTTTGTCTCCTGACAATTCAGCGATGGTGCTCAGTCCCAATTGGCCGTCCACCAATTCCGTCCATTGGAATTCGATTTCGGAAAGGCGTTTAGCAACAGCGCTCGCACCCATGATCGATTCAAAGAGCTTGGCAATCTCGACAGCGTAGCGAGTTAATCCAAAAGTCGAGGATTGAACAAACATCGATTGCGATGAGAATGATGAATTTACGGTCTGCGGGTAAAAAATATCGGCGATTGTTTCTCTAAAGTTGCCGCCATTGAGGTCGGTGGGGTTGTACCAGGAATTGCTTACCAGAATAGGCGCTTGCCAACCTGCCAATCGATTCCACGCGTCCACATTGACTGTAGGTCCTTGCATCTGAATATGAATCTTGCTACTGATTAAATCATATCGAACAGGATCGTCTTGATACTGTTGGGGTACTTTGACGGTAGCGTCGGAATGCGCCGGCTCCAGATCAACACCGAACTTGATCAAGGGAGCTTCATGCCAGTAATTGTTGTTAACAACGTAATCGGAGTCGACCAACTCAATGTGAGCATGCCATGGAGAAAGTTCGTCCGCAAATCCATTTTTCCTTCTACCCAGTTTATCCATACCAGCGAAGCCGACTGGGTTCGGGTCGATACGGTATGCAAGCGTGTATCCCGTATCCCTGCCGGTTTCTAAATCGATGATGCGTTTGGTCATGACCTTGGTAGGTCCAAACAGGGCATCAGGACTTTTCGGGTTAGCCACATCAATGGAGTAGCCACGTTCCTTTACAAAGTAAAGCACCGCTTCTTTGGGTGAACGTTTGTGAAATCCAGCGTTCGCTTTCAGCTCATGCAGGATAGTATTGGCTCGCCAATTATCGGTTCGACCATTACCCGTGTAGGCGTCGACAATTGCATCGCTAACCTCGAAATTATGACCTTTGTGGCCCATGAGAGGAGAGCTTGAGTTAGCCCCAAATACATCAAGAGGTGTTCCGAACATGTTTGGAATGTCGACTCGGCCTGATGCCGTGGGGAACGGTGATCCTCCGTTGGCGTTTGCATAGTTGCGAAAGACTGGTCCATCTGGCACAACGGCATTGTTTGCCTTCGCCAGACTATTAACAAAGTCGTGAATACCGTCAAACACAACTTTTCCCACGGCTGTATCGCGGTAAGAAACATATTCTCTTCCATTAACCTTATGCACTCCCAATGCGGCTATTGCATGCCCGCTCTTTGCAACAAAAAATGGTGCTCCAGCAGCGCTATCGACAGCGGCACGTACGTCATTCGCATTGTTGAGTCGCACAATTTCAGCGTTTTTGATCCCTTGGCTTTTGGCCGTCTTAACAGTCGATTCCAATACACCTGCAAGTCCACCGGAGAATTTACTTGAAACCGAACGCCTATCGCTTTGGATTATCTCAGGAATGGTACCTTCTAACAAACGCAGTAGCGGATTAGTAAAAAGGACTGCATTCACGGTTGCGGGTGCTCCCGTAGATACCGGCCCATTTATTACGCCAGCAGGTAACGCTTCTAAGGCATTGGAATAGCTAAAATGCTGGCCATCCGGTGTGTTTCCGTTGATGAGAGCCTGCAGCGAATGGGTTGCGCAGCTGTCTGCACATCCTTGATTGGGTACGTCGCGATGCTGCCTGAGAATCAAATCATTGTTTGTACGTCGCGTGAGAAACTCTTGCCTAATTTCGCTCGTTGCGTGACGCACATTATCGACCGTATAACCATCGACGGCGCTGCCATACATTCTTCGCATAGAAGCTTCCACAGCTTTTGATTCAAACTTGCCAGTTAGACTGAAATCCTGATTCGAAAAAGGCTCTTCCAGTCCCGAATGCTTAATCATGTCGTCAACGACGCGGCGAATATTTTTTTGTTTGGTGCTTTCACCTGTGGCGGGTGTATTGTAAGGACTATCGTCTATTGCTCCCATTGCGCTGCGGCCACGGGCCGGATCACTGCCATGAACTACAGATGTGGTTGCTGAGGAGCTGTTGATTTCTGGCAAATCTGCTGCATTCCTTGCATGTTGCAGCAGAGCGTCGGACTGGTTACTCAACTGTGGCCTAGCAGACGGCTGCTTTAATAAACGTGGGATTGATCGCAGTGCCAAGATTCCTGGAGCGAAATCCATCAGACCACCAACAAACTGCTCCGCATTGTTGGTTTTGTAACCTTCATAAGTCTGCACCCCCGAAAGTCCGATCGTCGAGGCGAGCACGCCTACTCCAACGAAGGACTGTGCTGCCAAAACTCCCGGCTCTATTAAGAGCACTCCGACCCTTGCACCAGTGACATTCAACGTGCCACCCGAAAAAGCGGCACCGAAAAGCATCGCATACGAGAGCCCTAATTGATTGGTGGTGATGGCGTCCGGTTCGTTCTTGTAATAGCTTTCGATTTGAGTACCAACGGTAGTATAGTCAAAGGTTATCTGGTCATCGGCACTACCTCCATAATATTCCAAGATGGAATGTGTTATGTCGATCGCCAGCGGATCGACGACTAAGCCGACCATTTCTCTAATACCATCTGCCACTACTTGCGGTGCGGCTAGAATCGCTCTAAGGACGAATGGAATCTCAAATCCCTGGGAAGCCGAGTACGGATTCGCCCAGGATTGAGGTTGCAGCCCAACGGACTTTGGAACCCCTACTGCTTTCAAACCGCTTGGGTCCGAAAGCGAAATCGGATTGTTCAGAGCGTAACGGTAGCTATTGATATCGCCATCGAGTGGGCCAAGTGGATCTTCGCTGAGGAATGTACCGCGGATTGGATCTAGATAACGAGCCCGCAAATAATAGAGCCCGGTCTCAGCGTCGAATTCCCTACCTGAGAGCAAGTATCGCGAAGAAACCAAAGCATCGGTTTGGTCCTTGATCGATCCGAAGCTGTCCAATGTAATATGGTTTGCAAGCGTACCATCGGAACTAGCGACATCCCGGATAGTTCCGACATTGTCGCCCAGAGTCCATCGGACATTGCCATGCGTGTCGTCGAAGGCCAGTATATTGTCCGTGCTAGTACCGAATAGATTTACCGTTGAGATCAGTGCAGGATTGTTGTCGGCTGCAGCATACTCGATTGCAACGTCCTCTCCCGAATAGACAAACCACTGGGTTGCTATTCCTGCGCCCTTCATCGTTTTGTCGATAGACAATTCGACTCTGCGATCGAGCGCATCGTACCGCATTTTTACCACTTTCTGAACAATTCCACCTTCCACGAAGGAAGCTTTAGTCATCTGGTTGTGATGGTCGTATTCGTATTGAACCTTTTTGCCAGTCGAATTCTCAGTCGACTGGATCAGATTTCCCTCAATGTCGTAGACGTATTCGTTATTACCGTCGGAAAGGATCCGATTGTGGTGCGCATAACTGATCGGACCCATCTGTACGCTGGACGCGATACGACGGCCATCATTGCCGTATTCGTACGATTCATTTTTTAATCCAGGCTGAGTATGAGTAGCTGACCGAAGTTGACCCATCGCATCGTAGATGTAAGCGGCTGTATCAAATTGATCACTCCGTCTAACCAATCGACCGGCCGCATCGAAGTCAAATGCATACGAGTTGATAGATGTTGCGCCCCGGTGAGACAACGTATCGATGAAGCCGCGTCCGTCATAGGCATATTCAGAAAGGACACTTCTGGACTGTGATCCGCCGCTAGACCGAAGAACAGTTGCGAGGCGATCAAGACCGTTGGCATAGGTGAACTGGATTGATTTGTGCGTCAGTGATTCTCCAGACTGCTGCATACGTGAAAGCCTTCCCAAACCATCATCGAATTCATATGAATTTAGAACGAGCTGGGATGTTCCAGCATGGAACCCATTTTTATCCATGCGTCCAATCGCATCGTATTCGATAATGTTTTCAATCTCGGGTAGCCTCGATGCGATGTGGGACGTTTCTTTGGTCAACCTCCGGAAGGCATCTTTCGAATAAGTGTGTGTGAGCGTAGAATCATCCCGTGAGGCGGTACTCAGATAACCGTCGGTCGTATAGGTGAATTGCATGGTTTTGACCACATCACCGTCGGTACCGAGCCAAGTTTCAGAGACAGGCTTGTTTCTCGTGTCAAACTCCCGCTGGATGACACGACCCAATCGATCCCGTTGAGAAACAACGTTTCCTGCCGGATCGTATTTGAAGGAACGATCGCCGAAAATGGTGTTCTCGTTCCAAATGCGACCATGAATATCTCGATCAAACTGGGTTATGGATCGGGAGGCGTCGGTTACCGATTCGACAAAATTAGACAGTCCATATTCATAGTTTGTGGCGGACCCGTCAGCACTCATCTCCGAAGTATTTCTCCCAAGGGCATCGTAGATCCAAGTGTGAGCAGTGCTAAGCTCCGGATCAAGTTGTGCGACCTTGTTGCCGGTGGCATCAAACTGAAACAGAGTTTCATTGCCAAGTGGATCGATCGATTTGCTGAGATTCCCTCGGGCATCGTACCTAAAAATCGTCGTGAGGGAACCATTCTTTTGCGACTCTAGCATTCCTTTGTCATTGTACAGGTAGGATACCGGTTGGAGTCCTAACGCTTTTCGTTCTTTTGTGCGTCCAAGAGCATCGTATAGATTCGATTCGATTAAAACGCCACCAGGACCAAGCTCCTGGACCAGCAACCCAAGCTGGTTGGACCGATAGGTCCACGAATAATCGCTAGAACCATCCTCTGTTTTGATTTGCTTTGACAGCATGCGGTCTAACGCATCATAGGATTGAGTCGTTACAAAGCCAGCAGAGTCGGTTGATTCGATCATACGCCCGGCCGTATCAAAAACAAAACTTTCCTTTACTCTCTGCTGCGACCCGCCACTTTCCACGTTGTAGCTGCGCGACTTGAGATGATCCATTGCATCGTATTCATAGTCGATCCGATATCTATCTCCTCCTTCTGGGATCTCAAAGTCAACTTGACCGGTTGGAGTATAACTCCAGCGACGAACGGCTTTGTCAAATCCAGGTGTGCCGATGCCGGGTTTGTTGGGAGTACCCACGGGTGTACGCTGTTCTACCCGTCGGCTTAAGTTATCGTACGCAAAGGTTGTCGTGAAAAACTCTCCGCGAGGATCGGTCTGTGCCACAAGTCTACCAAGGTCATCGTAAGACATGCTCGTGATTCGTTGCTCTGGTTGCCCAACGGCCTCGATGAACTGCAGCGGCAAATTGCGTGCATCAAACTTCGCATCGGTTTTGAAACCTCGCCGATCAACTGTACTTACGACGTTGCCAACTTCGTCGTACTTTGTGATGATGGGAGTTCCCATGCCGTCAATGTCTGCGATTGTTCTGCCGAGGCCGTCGAGTTCGATTCGACTTACAACCTCATCGCCGATTCTGCGTTCGATGCGTGAGTCGCCAATGTAATTTGAGGTGGAAACAGTTCCAACGGCGTCGATGAAGCGGATTTGTCGATTGAATGCATCGTATGTGGTGCGTGAAGCCCCGAGATTGTTCGTTCGAACCGTTTCATTTTCGAAGCGATCATGTTCCATCGTGGTAACTTGACCGATTGCATCCACGATTCGATTCTGACGACCGAGAGCATCGTATCCATACACGACTTTATCGTTTTGTCCGGACATCTGTGATTTGGTTGCAAGATTGCCTGCTCCATCGTACGTAAATTGCTCGCTACGAACTCCAGGCCGATCGTCGCTAGGGTGCACGACCGACGCAAGATGCTCCATGAGGTCGTAGGTCATCAAAGTTGCGAATGCATCGCCGCGCGGATCGACAATTTTGACCACATTTCCCTTGATGTCATGGGAGTATTGCTCGGTGTGGCGGGAAGGCGAAGTCGAGCTTCCGCCCGCTTGATCTTTTTTAGTCAAAAAGTTCTGCGCGCTATATTCGAACAACGTTGCAAATAATTCCCCTCGCGGATCAATTTGTTTTGTGACATTCCCCGCGGCATCGTATTCGAGCTTGGTAGTTACGGAAGCGGACGGAAATTCATTGCTTCCCGTTGGAACAGATTGTGATCGCAATCGATTCGCGGAATCATACTCCATGGTTGTAGTGAAGTAGATTCCACGCGGATCCGTCATCCGAGTTGCATTTCCGACTGCATCCCGTTTAAACTTGGTTGCATTTCCCAAAGCGTCATGAGTCTCAATCACAAAGCCAATCGCGTCGTATTTTGTGATGGATGTATTTGGATTCCCCAAAGCATTCACGTACGGGCCCGAAACGGATGTGATGTTGCCCGCAGCATCGTATTGCGTTTCCGTCGTATGCCCAGCCAATCGTTCGAAGCGCAGTCGATTCAACTGGTCGTATTCATAGGTTGAGGTGCGCGTTCCGGAATAGTTGTCACCCGGCTCTGTTATCTTGGAAAGATTGCCTGCGCCGTCATATTCATATTCCGTTCGGTATCCCATCGCATCTATTTGAGAGATCAATGCATTGCGGCCGTTAAAGCCGAACTTGGACAGTCGCGTGGTTTCTGTGTTGTTGACAGGAGGCATGATCAACTTTTCAAGATTGCCAACTGCGTCATAGAAGTACTCTGTTATCGCCATTGCGCCGGGTGCACTTGCCGTCCCAGTTGGCTCCAACAATCGTTCCAATCTTCCGACCTCGTCATACTCCTTGAAGACCGAATAGGCTTGACCTCGGCTGTCGCCCATTTCAACAGGATGGCCAGCGAGATCGTAGTGTGTAAAGAAGACAGCAATAGGACCGGGTAACTGTTGCGTTCCTGTTGGTTGTTCCGTGCGGACGAGCCGATTCCCTGCGTCGTAAACCATACGGTCGGTATAAAAGTCGCCTCGGCCATCGGTCATGCTAATCATGTTTCCAACCTGGTCGTAAGCGAATTTTTGCTTTATCGCGCCACCGTCGTAAACAAGATCCTGCTGAATGGATTTCACGCGATAGTGACCGTCCAGAGTATACTCTGTACGATAATTTGCACCTCGGCCATCGGAGTAGCTTAGAAGGTTGCCGACCGCATCGTAATGGAACAATTCCGTCGCCGAAGTTTCGCCGTTTTGCCCCGACTGACGTTTTGCCGAAACTGCATTTCCAAAACTATCGTAAGTGAGTTCGGTCCTGAAACCTCGAAGATCGGTAATGATTCCTGGTTTTCCTGTCGGATTGTAGTCATCCCATTTCTGAGTATAGCCCTCGCTGTCGGTATGCAACTTTGGCCAACCAACCGCGTTGTAGATCGTGGTGCTAACATGGGTGCTAGCTGACTTGGCATCGGAACAGTCCTGTAGACCAGCGCCCGAATTTACTTCCTTTACGACATTCCCAACTGCATCCAAGACGCTGCACGTTGCGCCAATATCTGGCGACATGGAACCAATCTTTCTGTTCAAGAGGTCGTAGGAAAAGAAAGTCGTGAATTTAGCATCACCAGCCGCACCTCGTGGGTCGGTTATACTAGTTAGGTTGCCAGCCACATCATAGCCAAAGTGAGTGACAAAGCTCAACGCGTCTTCACTCGTCTTTCGCTTAGACTCAGCGTCGTACGTAAATTTCGTCTTCCAATCACGATTGCGAGGATCGCTTGTCGAGGTCAGGTTTCCGACTTTGTCGTAGTCCATGTAGGTGACAGCAACCCTAGGATCTTGCGGTGTGCCTGTTGGCCTTCTTACCTCTCTCACCTGTCCAACTAGGTCGACAGTATACTCTGTCTCATAAAATTCACCGCGAGCGTCACTTGACTTCTCTAAATAACCTAACGCATCGTACTTGTACTTTTCCGTGAAAGATTGTCCATCCAAACTGCGGGATTCGGTCGACTCAATGTGGTTTAACTTGTCGTACGCATAATAAAGTGAAAGGCCATACGGGTCCGTTTCGCTTCGGAGCGTACCTTCGGGATTGTAGGATTTGGCCCAGGTCGCTTTATCCGATCGGCCAGCAGCCACGGTCGATAGCCTTTCTCGGTTGAGTCGATCGTAAGTGATTTCCGTTCGAAACGCCGCGCCGCGTGCATCCGTTGCGCGGATTAAGTTACCGACTAGATCGTACCGATATAGACTCTCATTCCCAATCCCATCCGTCAGACTTTCCACCATTCCGTCGACGGTATGTCCCCACCCAGTTTTTCGTTCCAGCCCGCTCGCGCCAAAGATAGATTCGGACGTTTTGTAATTGAAAAATCGGTTGTAGCCGTATTCCACTCGCTTGTCTTCTGGTGACTTTATCGTCTTGAGGTTGTTGACGGGATCATACGTCATGGTTACGGTAGCCATGGCTTCACCTACCCGTGCGGCGTGAGGGGAAACGATGGCCGTCGTGTTTCCCACTTCGTCAAAGACAAATTTGGTCACTGCTCCCAACGGCGAGTGAATTTCCGTCTTCCGATTTACCTGATCGTAAATAAACGTTGTCATGAACCGTGTGTCCGACCGGCCATTTCCCCGAGCATCCACAACACCAGTAGTGTTTCCTACTCCATCGAAAACAAAGTAAGTTGATCTGTTCTCCGCGTCCGTTTTCTTGCTGAGCTTATCCAAGGTTCCGTACTCAAACGCAGTGATCCCCTTTCGCGCGTCCTCTTGCTCCTTTAGGAGTCCATCCGGGTAGTATCGATACAACGTCGTCGCCGTATTCGCTTCCGTTCGTTCTTTCATGCGATTGCGGGCGTCGTATTTCATGTCAACGCGATATGGATTAGCAGACTTTGCAGCTTGGATGGTCGCTATCTTGTTTCCTGAGGCGTCATAGTGATTCTCATGCTGATTTGCTTCGGCATCGATAGTCAATGCGATCGAATCAAAGAGGTTGTAGTCATAAACGGTTACTTGATTACCACCGGAAGTGTTGTTTACCTTGGTGACTTCAATAACGCGATTGGCCAAGTCGTACTTTGTTAAAGTCTTGGTGCCTACCCTGGGCCCCGAAACAGAACGTACCCGTCCAATCTGGTCGTTCTCGTAGTCGATCGTAGTATTATCTGGCAGAATCGTGTGCTCTAAGAAACGGGTTTTGGCGTTGTATTTATGTTGGGTTACGCGTCCAAGCTCGTCGTATTCAAAACGCAACATCCCGTGCTTATCGAAGACCTTTGCGGTCCAGAATCCTCGCGGATTGCGTTCCAGCCGATAGCTGTACTCGGGATCGGTTGCGATCGAATAAATTCCCAAGGCGTCAGCCGGCGAATAGGCATACAGAGTTTGCAGATTGAGTGATCCTGCCGCATCGATGCGTTTTGAGGGTCTGTCAATGACGTCATATTCGAAGGCCTTTATGTTGTCGTTGTAGTCTTGTACCGAACGAAGGTTTCCCTCTGCGTCATAGATGCGAGTTTCCGTGTAAGTCTTATTGTCAACAGTCTCTGTATAGCTGGTCGTCTTGAGCCGATTGAGCGCGTCGTAGGTGTACCGCAATTCATCGCCAGATGGATCAACTACTTTGGAAAATGTGCCCGAGAGATCTTGGTAGTCAATAGTGTGAACATCGTCGGCAAAGGTAATAGTCTTAAGTCGTCCATAAGAGTCGTAGGCATGCGACACGATGTTGTGCATGCCATCCTCCTTTGTATTCAGCAATCCACCGGACCAATAAGAAAACTCATGAACCACGGTAGCAGGACTGCCCTCGGGAGGAGAGGGATCATGAATCGTTTCCATGGTAGCATTGCCAAAGGTGTCCAAAACGTAGCTAAATTCGCGTCCGACAGCGTCCTTGTGATAGTCGAGTTGATTGCCTTTTAACGTGTTGTAACGAAATTCCTGAATCGCCTTTTCACCTGATAACCCATCTGGAAACTTGGTGATTTTAATCACATTGTCAAAGCTATCTCTCGAATAGCATGTAACGATCCCTCCCGGGGCAATCTCTGCAATCACTGCTCCATTATCGGCTGCGCGCGCATATTCGTGACGTGTTCGATTGATACCTTGAGGGTCGTCGGCGTCGTCTCTTACTAGAGAACCAAAGCCGTTCATTAAGTATTTGCTCTTTTGACCGTTGAAATTGGTATGTTCGGCCGAAGCAAGATATCGCGTCTGTAATCCTCCGCTTTCGGGATCCTCACCGCACCAACTTTTCACGAAGTTGGAAGTCGTGTCCATCAGCCCCGGCTCTGACAGGACCGTCAGCTGCGGTGCGTTTTTAAGATCGTCAAAATCCTTTGGCAACTCCGATCCTAGAATTTGAACCGGGCGCAATGAGAATTCTTTTCGGTCCGCACGTTTTCCTGATTCAATCCTACCGAAGCTGTCGTAACTGTAAGTTTCGGAAAAGTTCGACAGTGTCTCGCCTGGTCCGCCGGTAAACGGGTTTCCGCGTTTATGGGTTTGAGAGGTGATCAGATTCTCAAAGGGTCGATCTTTCGGATCGTCGTAAGCGACCATTTCCGTGTAGTCGAAAGTTCTCGACGATCCATCCGGATCGACAATCTCCACCAACCGATCCCCTTCAAAACGAAACGCAGTAATGCGATTTGCAGGGTCGATGATTTTGTTGATATGGTCGCCCTGGTACTCAAACCGAGTAACAAGTCTCACAGGATCGACGATCTCAATCAACCGATCGCCCACGAATCGATACTTTGTCTCATTTCCATTACGATCGCGAACCTTTTCCAATCGGCCCTCGTCGTCGAAAAACTGTTCGGTTCCATCCAACAGTCGGCGATGGAATCGATTGGTTTTCGGATCTTGGACGAGTTGCGAGTGATCAGGAACGATGGGTGTGTAAGGCAGCCCTCTTGTATTTGGACTAAGGAAGATCTGCTCGGTGCCCCCTCCGTCGACAAGTAGTACACCATCTGGGCCTGGGAAAATTTGGAGAAAGCCTTCAAGCCCCCAGCCTGCTCCGAAAGGACTTTTAATTCCATTAACAACGGCCAAGGGTTCTGTTTGGGCGATGACTGGACCGAGTTGGTACGTTCCACCCGCACTCTTCAGTATTCCCACGTCAATGTTTAGTAAATAAAGGCCGGTTGGAGCATGGGTGAAATCAATCGGAAGCCCTGCACCATAGCCTATTCCGGAAACAGCGATTTCTGGCGGTTGGAAGAGCGCTTCTCCACCCTCCATCCCACCAAGCTTCTTAGCTTGCTCTAAGCTCAGTCCATTTGGTAATACACGAATATTGTCCCCGACCGCTTCCATGCGGACGCTTATCAAGTCGCCGCTTTTGACCGTGACCTTGCTGAGGTTCGCGATTTGAAAGTATTGCAACGGCCTTGGCTCAGCTCTGAGCGAATCGTACCGAATACGAAATGCGCGTTCGATACCTTGCGATTGATAGGATGCTAAAACATGCCCATCATGAAGCGCACCTGTATGGACCTCCGCCTGAGCATATTTGCCCGCTTCGATCGTTGCTGACTCTTGTGGAAAGGACTGCAAACTTGGAGTGTTACCGTAGGGTGTCGGCTCCAACTGAATTAGTTCACCCACGATGGTTGGCTGAATCGAGACACCACGGGGGAGACTTCGCACTGGGCTGGGATTCGGATCCGGATCCGTACCGCGGTATTCAGGACCAATTCCAAGGGGGGAATAATTGTTTGGTGTATTACCGTCGAAACTTTCTGGAGGGACACCGTAACCGACTACGACTTTTACCGCCCCATTGACAGTTTTTAAGGTTTCAAAGTAGCGATAATCGGACGCGATCCCTGAGCCAGGGTTCACCATGTCAATGGGCACAGTGGAAAGGGGGCCGCGTAACAACTCATTGAGTTCCACCGTGCTTGCGGCTGGATCCTCGGCATATTGACTCCATTTCGGAAGAAACCGACGCCCCGTTGGCGTGGTTGTATGCTCTATTTGGGAAATCATCGACGCCAGATCGTAACCGAACGCAGCGTCAATAGCTTGAAATGGAGAGAGCATTACTCCCGTCGTGAGAGATACCGCCACGTCATCGGGAAATCCCATTTGAATGGGACGAGTCGCCGCAACAATACGCGGCTTCTTGATTGGATCATTGAAATCTCCCATGGGATTGCGAATGATTCCGATGGCTCCGCCAGCTCCAACCGGATCTTGAATCCTCAGTTGCTGACCGGTTGGATCAAAGTAGAAGGGATTGTAAGCGATAAACGGCGCGATGGCAGGATCTTTTCTGGGGTCGCCAACGGCTTGTGCGTTGTAACCGACAATCACTGCGTAAGACGGATGTTCGCCATTGAACCCCATCGCTTCGTTTTTGATAAGCTCTTTAAAAGCGTTCGCCGGAACATAGGCGACGGACTGGACATTGCTGACACTAAATGCATGTGTTTGGCGTCCTTCAGAGAGTCGAGGGATTTGTCCGAAAGTGGTGACGGAAATCGAATCGACTTCATATTGTATTACGCCATCTTCGGTAACAACTCGGCGCATCACACTTAACGCTTCATTGTCCGCAATACGATCGGTAATCAGCAACACGTTAGGATCATCTGTTGCGGACAGTTCATACGGCGCAGGCCCGACTCTTGTTATGGCACCTGGCTTTTTTGGATCGAAGCTGAGTCGCACTGTCGAATCTCGCTCATTCTCAGTACCGCGTGGTAGTTCACGCAATGGAGCCAACGAAAGCGAAAGAATTGCACCATTCGTTCCCGCGTCAACTCGAAAGAGATCTCGAGCCGGTGCCGCTACGTAAAGATGCATCCCATCGGAACTGACGGCTAAACCACGCAGTCCAAGTTTCCCGTACGTCGCTCCATCAGCTACTCCGGTACCAAAGTTGACAGTTGCCCGCAACTGGTGAAATGTCGCTGAGTAGGGGTCAATATCAATGACATATACGGCGCTTCGTGTAAAGTCACTTACAAAAAGATACTGACCTTTGGGATCCGTAACCAAATCGAACGGCATTGCATGATCCGGCAACTTGATCGCCTGTACGCCCAATGTCAACGGCTGTTTGACATCGTCTGGAACTAGGTCGACCTCATGAAGGGCAACTGCGTCGACGACTGCGACGCCGGCACTGCCTTGAAGTGCGACATACAGTAGCGATCCATCGGGCGAAGTTACACTCTTGCGAGGCGATTCACTTGTTCGTTTTGAGTCACCCAGTCCCAGCGGTATCTCTGCAATGATTTTCGGTTGACGCTTCACGGCGACACCACTAGCGTCACGCAAGATGTTGGCAGTATCGATTACCGTGACGCTGTCTTCGACCGTTGATAAAACAAACCCCAAACTTCCACTGCCGATTGGGGTAACAGGGTTGCTGGTAAAAAGTTGCTTAGCAAACCGTCCGTCAAGGGGCACATTCATAGGTCTAGATACCGTAATAGACGATCCTCCAATAATCGCATTGGACGGGATTGGGGCGAGCAAAGTACCGTCGTCGATGAACCTGAGCGCCGACCCGGGAATCGTGATATCTTTTTGTCCTACAATTATCAGATCTCCCTTGGAATTAACGTAGTCCAATCCTCCTGCAGCGATGTTGACGAACAAGTCTTTAATATCATTTCCCAGTGAGCCCGCTTGCGGGTACGGCGATTCTGCTAGGAAGTTAGAACCCTTGATCTCGAGGAATGGAACCGAGGCGATTCCTACGATTGCAAACCTTATGTTGGCCGACGCAATTGTTGGTGCGGCTGCACCCGATACCGGAATTCTGGGCTTTAACGGAATGAATAAACCGTTTGCAATTCCTGGAAGAACTTGCACTTGGGTCGTACTGATTGTGGAAAGTCCATCTTGCTGCGCTGCGTGAAAGCCCATGTAGTATGGGAAGTTAGGAATTGCGGGGATCAAGAAATCAAAATCTAAGCCGGGATAAACATAGAACGCGTCGGAACCTTTCATGTCTCCGGTGGCATCCATTTGAACGATACTACGGTAGCTCTGCGGCTTGGAAGCGAAATTGAGGTAGGTTTGCTCGCGTATGTCCAAGTCGGACATGGCTGCGAGAAGCCCAAGAACCGATCCAGGCGAGGCGGCCATGAGAATACCGCCAAGCGTCGGTTTCGCGACCACTCCACCCCCAGCCCAGCGTCGGGCCCCGGCACCAATATTGGGCAATGAAGTGGTCCTCGCTCTTCCATCATTTCCAACAACCATTGAGTCAACCAATAGCCAACTATGGTCTACTGACCCATCGGCATATGAGAAATCTGCTGGCTGGAAAAGCCATAATGGATCGCCAGCATTTGCTCCCACCGGAGCTGGGATAGAAACGCTCAGCGGAACATCGGCATTGACTCCGCTCGTGTCAATGTTGATCCCCATTACAGCATTCCAACCCGTTGGCGGCGCGTATGGAAAAGCTGGTATACCAACCTCAGAGACCGTTACGCGGACATTGCCCTCGAACGAACCTGAAGGCACTCCAATTTCGATTCCATCGTTGGCCACGAGGCCGCCTTGGCTTCCAACGACAATCGAACCCGTTTGCGAAATCGCGACTTGAATCGTGGTAACAAAACTCTTCCCTCTGGAAACGACTGTGACTTGTGTCGTACCGTTCTGGAGAGCGGTGAGCAATCCATCGTCGGTGATACTGGCAATGTTAGCATCGGCTACTACGTATATCGTGCTGTCATCACCAGCACGATCGACCATTCCTGCAGAAGTCGCTTCACGCAATTGGAACTGTCTCCTGGTTCCAACTCCCAGAGTATAACTCGTGGGAAAAACGGAAACGACTCGATCTTCATGTTCTCCGACTTCGACGGCGGTAGCGATGGTGAGCCCACCGGTCGTAACAAAAATCGTGGTTGCTCCAGACGCATTGCCAACCACGAGCCCGCGGTCTGTTACATTGGCAACCTCTGTATTGGAAGATCGATAGGAAACCTCATGTTGGGGAACAAGCTCTTCTTGTCCGTCTAACATGCCGAAAACATGGAACTGAAAACTGGCTCCGGCTTTCAGAATTGGATCGCGTTGACTCAATCGCAACTGTGAATATTGAATTGAGCGAAATTCGGCTGGAAGTAACTCTGCTGGACTAGTCAATACACCGTCATCAGCCACAGCACTCAATTGAAACCCTGCGCCAACTGGCTCCACTCGCACCAGCCCAGAACCGAGAGGTGTGGTTCGCGCATCTAAAACGCTAACTCTCGAAAACCATGCGTCTTGTTCTGGCTCCGTGAAATATTTGCGGGTATCGACAGTAACGGCATAAGATCCTCGTACCTTTATTGGATCCACGACTGCTTCAAGGATCGGAGCGCGATTTGCCAGGAAACCAAAACCACTTAAAAGTGCCTGACGATCTTGAAGATCGATGATTCCGTCTCGATTTGCGTCGGCCGCACGACGATAGTTTTGGTCACCCAAGCGACTACCCATGGCTAAGTCGAATTGAGTTTGATCGCTGCCGTCGATTCGCAAATCTCCGTCAACATCGCCAACCAAGAAGGTGGTGACAACAAACCCGCCACTTGCTCCCGCTCCATTGACGCCGCGTATCGTAAGCGAGTAGGTTCCACCTCGTTGAATCGTAAAGAGTGCAATGCTCCTGCCGCTCTCGGTGCGCACGTATCCGGCTGGAACATCTCCAACAATTGCAGCCGCAGGATCAAAACTGCTGCTCGCCACTTCGATTCCAAGCGTGATCTTCTCGCTCGAACTGCTTCGCAATTCGCCATTGGTGAACGTCATCGCATAGGACTGTGTCCCGTTGGCATTGAGGGTCCCAACCTGTGGCACATTCAAAAACTCTCGAGTGCCTCCTATGTGATCTGCAATCTCCGAAGTACTGAGCAACTGCCCGTTATCGCTATCGTACTGATGCATGCGGCCAGGCGCATTCGATGGAGATTCCAAATGCAATCGGCCCTCCCCATCGTAACTGTAGAACGTACGCGTTAAGCTGCTCGCGTTGATCGCAATACTTAGGCGTCCTTCCGAATCGTAGCGATACACGCGGTGTTCGTCACTTGGACCTACCAATTCGGAAATGCGACCGCTGGCGTCGCGCACCACGGAAACTCGCGAGCCATCACTTGCCACCAACCCACCATCGGTCCAGCGCAAGATTCGCTGTTGATCCGAGGAGGTGATTCTCTCCAACACAAATCGCGGTCCTAAAGCTGTCTCACCCGATTGCGTATATCCATAAGTCTCACCGATGGGACTGACCAACATGAGCGTTGAAACGGGAAGACTCGAACCTGGATCCAAGGTCAAGTTGTATGGAAGCCCGCTCCCCACTCGGTAAAACGCATTGTCTGTACCGACCTTCTGCAACACCTGATCAAATGTTTTGAGAGTCCAACCGACGCCCACATCCGAAACCCAAGCTGCTCGATAAACCGCTAGACCATTCTGAATCGATTCAGTCGGTGCAAACGTAAAGCCAACACGGCGCCCATCTATCAAGGTTGCATAAAGACGATCACCTTGTCGCATTGGCTCGACACCGAATGAGAAGTCACTTCGATTCGGGCGGCTATAAGTGACCTGTGGATTGACGAGTGGCAATGACCATTGACTACCTAGATTCACCCCGACAATATCGACCCCATTTTGCGGAGCTGTTGAAGCTCCTGCCGACAAGGAACTATAAAATCGCGTAAATCCAACGCGGATACCATCCAACGTTACCATCATGTCATTCGCCGAGACCTCCAGTGCGCTGGATTTGTCAATCGAACTGATTTCGATCTCAGCCGTGGTTATTGTCTCAAGACCACCTAGATCGCGGGCAGTCGCACGAAAGGTATAAAAACCGTTTGCGAACGCTCTTGGATCGATCGTCACTTCATGACAGGCGCTCGTGTCCCCGGATAGGATTCGAGTCACTTTGCCATCATCGCGCCCAACTAATTCGATGACGTACTCAGCCAAGGTTGCGTCCCCGATGTCCACTTGAACCACGCGTGAATCGGTCAAGATAGATGGCTGAATGGTGCGGATGTTGACTGTCGGCGCCTCGCGGTCAGCAGGGTCGCGAGTGTAAATGACTTGGCTAATCGTAGTTGTGCGACCTTCATCATCCGTAACCGAGGCGACTACTTCATGCCGACCAGAACGTTGGCCGACAAAGTTGGCGCGCCCGAGGCTATCAAGCTCTTGCATTACTCCATCGACCAGGACCTTTGCCTTCCCCAGGCCAACGTCACTGCTCGCGATCGGTTGAATCGAAACCTTTTGACCGGGTACTGCGGGGAAGCTTGGAGTAATCACCAGCTTCAGATCGGGAGATGCTGGATCGAAAGTGGCAACCAAGGTGATGTTGCGTCGCGTGGTCAAAATTCCGTCGGTCGCCGAAACACGAACAACATGTTCTCCTGCTTGAAATCCTTGCGGCGTCCATCGCAACACGCCTGCGCTATCCATTGAGGCACCGGCAGGCAAATCTGTCGCGGTCAATGTCAATGCATCGCCGTCCGGATCAACTGCCAACGCATTGATCGCAAACGCTTTTCCTATCTCAGCGTTGCGGATGATCGGCAGAATCAGCGTAGGTGCACGATTGGTCGATAGAATTTGAACAGCGATCGAAATTCGGGCAATAGCACCCATCGGATCGGTCGCCGAAAAATTCAGTCGATAGTTTCCAGCGGCTTCATAACCCAATTGCCATTCAAGGGATCGCGATGCTGCATCGAATCGGAGTCCGAGCGGTAAGGTAGATTGCGTCCAATCGCCGTTAACGCTTTCTAGTGCATAGTTGAGCGTCTGCGCATCCGGATCCGTTGCACTGACGGTAAGGAAAAGAGTATCACCCTCGCGTCCAAATACCTTCGGCAATGTATTGAAGATTGGCGATTGATTCGTTTGTTCAACTCGTATGACGACATCTTCGCTTCTCGTCGCAGCACCGTCCGTGACCGATAAACGGAAACGATACTCACCAGCCTGTGTGAAGTCCGGCGTCCAGTCGAGTTTCCCAGTGGTGGAGTCAAAAATCACACCGCGAGGCAGGGCTGGACCAGTGTCTGAGGCAAGCGAACCTTCGTAAAACAATTTGTCCGTGTCTGCGTCTTTCGCGACCATTTGCAACGATAATGTTTGCCCTTCGGAAACGACCTGCTTTCCGATCGGATCCAAGGTAGGGCGCGCATTGGTGCTGCGTACGTTGAACGAAAACGACTTGCTATCGAACAGCGTCCTAGTCGGGTTGCCTTTTCCGGAATCTGAGACGCGGAACGTAACCGAATGTTGACCTAGTTGTGCAGATGTGGGGGTCCATCGGAAAATCGATTGGCCATAGATACTCGATGGAGTGAATGTGGCACCGAGGGGCAACCCTTCCGCAGAATAGGTGAGAGCGTCCTGATCTGCATCGGTAGTGAACGCCGTGAATTGCATAGCTTGCTCGGCGACAGCCACGCGATCATAAAGGGATGAGAACTTGGGCGGTTCATTGTCGCTGGATACCTGCAAAACAAATTGAGTCGACTCAGAAAGGGGTATAGCCCCGGTTGTCTCGGTGGCCTTCACTGTCACCACATAGTTATCTCGATTGCCAGGCTGTGGATTCAATGTCAGTAAGCCTGTACCATCTCCTCGATCCACAAACGAAGCCCATGCGGGAAGCGAAGTCGACTGGCCAATCTGAACGGACAGCCCAACGGGTGCACCTTCCGGATCGGCAGCTCGAATCGGAATTACTAGAGAGTTGGTAACTGCCACGCTCGCGTTAGCCAAGGAATCTATTCTCGGTCGACCATTCGCATCGCGAATATTCAATGCAAGGGTCACGTTGTCGGTAGTAGGAGTGCCCGTCCCATCGCCATCGTCAGTGACTCCAAATTGTAACTCGTATCGTCCAGATTGCGCAAACGTTGGCGTCCATGAAAAAAGCTGAGTAATTGGATCGTAGGTCGCTCCATCAGGTAGTGTCGCATGCGTGTAATTCAATCGTGCTTGTTGCTGACCTTGGTCAACGAAAAAATCATCAGACACGTTGAAAGGATTATTCGTTCCGATTGGATACTCAGGGTCATTGGCTGCAATTCGCAGCTTGATCGTTTGTCCCTCAAAGATCTCGAAGGGTGGCAAATCAGCAAATTCAACCTGGCCATTGATGTTCGCGACTGTGAATGTCGCATTTCTCTGCGCGATTTGTTTCCCGTCATCTGCAAAGAACTGGACCGCATAGATACCGTGTTGATCAAAACCGGGCGTCCACTCTATGAGCCCAGTGTTTGGGTCAAGAAATGCGCCAGGCGGTAGATTGGGAGAATAGTATCGCAATCGGTCGCCGTCGGCATCGTTTCCATGCAATCGTAGCGAAATGGAATCCCCCTCGCGAAGAGATAAGTCGTTGAGAGAAGACAGTGTTGGGGGAGTATTGCGATTCGTTACTACAATTGAAAACGAAGTACGCGTTTCGGAAAAACCGTCACTAGCGATTAAACTAACATTGTCGTATTCGCCTGCAGCATTCGAATCAGGTCTCCACCGCAATGTCTGCGAGTAAGAATCGAAAATGGCACCAGCCGGCAAGTGATCCGCAAGATAAAAGATCTTATCGCCATCGGCATCAAAGGCGCTGACCGGAATCTCCAACGAATCTCCCTCTTGAATCAATTGGTCTGCGATAGGTGATACGACGGGTGGTCGATTGGCTCCAGTCACATCAACTTTCCACGCCTGCTTACGATACGCGCCACGGCTATCGTAAGCTCGCAATTCGAATTGCGTCGAAGGGGAAGTCCATCGGCTTGGCAGCCATTGTATCTGTCCTGTAGTTGGGTTAACAGATGCACCCGTTGGGGCATTGCTGAGCACATACGAAACGCTCGTTCCATCGGGATCGCTCGCGTTTGCGGTATAGCTGTAGGACCGACCGACAGCCGCTGTTCGAATCGGCGAGGAGAGAAAATCTGGCAGTCGATTCGGCGGAAGCGCAGCTCGAACGCTGGGTGCAAAATTGAGTTCTAATAGCCGTGGATTGGTGACGATCAGAGTTTGTACCGTCGAAGTCTCACCCACTCTCAGCAGAGTGCCATTGCTATAAAGTTCGAGAATCGACGATTTGGAAGGCACACCATTGACTAGGACCGAGACGTTGGTACCAACAAGTTTGTCAAAAACGATTTGAATCGGACCAGCCAAATCAAAGGCGCCGTTGTTGGTTACTTGGACGTCGACCAATACCGTACCGTCATGACGATTAATGCGAGTATTGAGAAAGCGTACTGGCATCACGTCGGTAACGTTTTCAAATACACGGAAGTCGACAGTGACACCTTGACCACCGACCGGAATTCCTTGCTCGCTTTCGATGAGGGGGGATACTGTCAATCGATAAGGAGCTGGAGGCAAGGTTTCAAACAACAAGCCTGCGGTACGCGTGTTTGCGTCATAGCGTATACCGCCGATCGGAATCGGTTCATTCGTTTCAAGGTTGATCAAAGTGAAGTTATTCGGATTCGTAGTGCTCTTGGGATCGTTGCTGTTTCCCGCTTGAAGCGCTACGTCAAAAGCAATCGTTGCCCGATTGTTTCCATCGAGAATTCTTGTCTCGATAATGCGCGGCGCTGCGACGATGGAAAACAAGTCAATTTGTTCGCCTTGTGTGACAAAGACTCTACCGTCGGCCAAAACTTCAATACCTTCGACGCGACCAATTCCACCCGAGGCAATCATCTGTTGCTTGAGTGATTTTGGATCAAGCAATGTAACTTGACCGGAGTCTTGATGCCCAACGATGAGCACCCCTTCAAGCAAAGAGCCTTTGGCACCTAGAGCAATCGATTCCGCATCTCGAATATCAGAGACTGTCGTCGCTCGACCTCGAAAATCGAATCGTAAGACGTTTCCACCAGAAGGCCATTGTGTGCCGAACAATGTTCCGTCCGCGTCGACCACCAAGGAATCGACTCGCACATCGCTGAACGCTTCAAAGACTCGGGTTGCGGTGTTGAATTTGACTACACCGCCGGCGGTTGCCACGTACAAGGCGGTCTGACCTGGAATCGATGCGATTCCCAGCGCGACCCCTGCTCCGAATGATTCGATCACGGATCCCGTGGTGGGATCCAATTGAAGTAGCCCCTCGCCGCCTGTTGACGCCCAAAGTTGCCCAGCAGTGTCAAATGCTAACTCGTAGATGGGGGAGTTTAGCGAGCTGAGTTTTTGTGGTTCGCGTGAGCTCGAATGGAGTGGGATTCGCACAAGATCATTGCGACCATCGCCCCCGGATGCGTAGAGCCATTTCCCGTCAAGGCTTGAAGTCATTGCCAAGGAACCAATCGATGCACCACTGAGCCCTGGCAAGCTCGCAAACTTCTCGGCTGCTAGAGGGCGGACGACGCGAGCGAAGCGACTTGGCTGGGTTGGACTTGTCCTGGCTGCAACGCCCAATGCTGCCTCGGTAAACAGGCGTTGTTGTACGCTGGTCGTGACTGCGGTGGCCTTTGGCAAATCCGTGGTGATAGCAACCGGCGCGATGGGTGGTGCTCCCAAATTGATTGACGGCGCCAATCGGGGAACGCTTGCGCCAAAAGGTGCGGCTTCTACATTTCCCGCAAAATCGATCGAGCGAAGTAAAAACGTGGGCGATTCGTTTGCATTGGCGCGATAGAGGTATTCTGTGTTGGTCGTTGAGTATAGAACCGTTCGATATCGATTGCCCCCATCGTTGCTCACAGATAGCGAATAGCTCTTGACGCCAGAACCCCCAACGTCATCGATCGCAGACCAATTCACTTGGTATCGCTGCGCCCCAAGAGGTGTTACGGTCCAACTGCTAATGGGGGCGACGGCGTCGAGAGTAGAGGTGCTTCGCTCGGAATCTTGAGGGGCGTTTCCATCCAAGATCGCTCGCGCGGTCATTTCGATCGAATCGCCCGTTTTCACATCACCACCGGTACCGAATGCAGCCACCGTCTCGGCTTCAACCCAAAATCCAACTTGAATCTTGCCGCCCGGTTGTAACAGTCCAATCGACGGATCCCGAGGTGGCAATCCATCCCGAGGGTCAATAGCGCGAAGCAACCAAGTTGCGGTACGCGATACCGAATCCACTCCCGCTGTCAGTTGCAAGACGTATCCGTCCGTCGATGTCAAATCGAATTCACCAACAAACGACGGTCTTCCAGCAGGAATGTGGATTTTGGTGCCACCTAAATCGATATCGGACAGTTGGAAACTGCGTTCATCGAGCGTATCGTCTAGCGGTACAATGACGCGAATCTCTCGCGATGGCTGATTCGAGCTCGCATGGAGTGTAGCAGATATCGTGTAAGGCAAAGGAGTTCCGCGAGGGACCATGTTTCGAACACCAACACCTGTCGGACCTTGCATTTCGACCGATTGATTGACGAACTGGCCCAAATCATTGGAGTTGAAAACCGAGTTTGAAGCCGCCGCGCCAGCATCTTCACGCGGCTCACCGGCTCGCAACTTAAAGGCGGCATAGGAAGTAGGATTGCTTAGTTTTTGGTCGTATTGTTCGAAGGCTGGAAACCCACCACCGAATGCATTTTCAGTATGTCCGTAGTAACCTCGCAATCGCTCGATCAACGCGCCGAGAGATTGCGAAGCCGTACCAAAGTTCTGCTTGGCCTCTTCAAGGATGCCGTCACCAGCGTCCCCCCCCAACATGCCACCGACGGCAATAAAGAATGCGTTGATGTTGTTGGCGGTGAGATCGGCATCAGGCGGTACGTCTTGCGGTCGCAACAGTTTTAAATCGGTCAATGCCTGCAAGTAAAGGTCCGAAAAGCTCTGGGAGCTTGAAGCAATGTTCTTCAGACCAATCGGTGCAGACGCATCCGATTGGATAGCTGCTCGCAACCTCTCGGCCTCTTGTCGTTGATAGTCCACATACTGTGCCGATGTCATGGGCGTCGCCGCTGCAACCACGTAAAAATCGAAGGACAGCGCCGCGAGCTGGTCGGGGCTTAACGATTTGAGAAAATCTGGGTCTTCCTCAAGAAGTTCTCGAAGTCCTGGATAAACCGTAACCGCCATGCCTAACTCGGTCGTGGTTTTGGCAGGCAAGTCCATCGCGACGGCTCGACCTGTCAATGCTCCGTTTAGATTTAGCTCTGGCGCTACCGAGGAGAAGTCGAAGGTGGAGATCGAGCTAAAGAGCGGTACGATTGTCGAACCATCACCTCGCACGCCCGTTTGCATCGTGATGGCCGGTCCCGGAATCAAATTGCTGGCGTTTGGAATATTGGGGACAGCGTATTCGATCAGCGTATAGGGGGTGTCGACGTTCGAAAGATTCTGAACGGATATCCCATAGGAGCCTGTTTCGCCGAGCCCAATGCGGCCCGGTCCACCAACCCCCGCATTGACTTCATAGCTATCTGCGGCTTCCACTTGAAAGCGATAGGGATCGATAGCCACGCGACCATCCGGATGGGTGACGCGAACATCGTAAAGTCCATGTGGAGCATTCCTTAAATCAAATACGCCAACTAGTTCCGTCGCATCGACTCGGTGAAAACTAACGGGCGCGAACTCTGCGATTCCAGGTCGGACTAGGCGCAGTGCTGCTTGTGCGGGAAACTCAGATCCTCGCACGCGAACCGTCACGTATCGATCGTCACCACCCGCGTCGGGCGATACGCTCGTAATACCAAATGGAATGCGAGTCGCGTTCAATCGAACAGGATACTCGGATCGATTGGTCGTAGAGTTGCCATCCTTTTCTTCGCTTCTCACTCCTGCTCTGGCCAAAATGAAATAGCGCCCTCCTAAAGTCTCTGGGATAACGAGAGACTGATCAGACCGAAGATAGCCTTCGTACCTCGCATCGAATTCAAGAGGTGTTGGAACGGATTCGAAGCGAGCAAATAGCTCATGGGAACCAACCCCTAGAACACTATCGAGATCAATGCGAACGGTTTGTCCCGGTTGCGTATCGAGTTGATACAATCTCGCCGTGCCAGCCGCAAGTTTGTCATCCAGAGGAATATCGAATCGAAGCTGGGGTACCGTGACATTGATGGAAGAGGTGGAAATACCGGTATTGTTGCGATTGTTTTCTCCTTCGAAGACATCGTCAAAAATATCTGTTCTAACAAGCACGCGATAGCTGCCCGGCATTGCAATTGGCATCTCGAATTGCAACGCAGCAGAATAGCTTTCGCCAGGCAGCAGAACGCGCCCACTTTGCGGTTCGACGCGCCCAACAAACTTGTCGCCAATATCCCAAACGCCATCGGTTGACAAATAGACTGCATCCGCCACTCGGCCACGGGCAGGAACATCGCCTCGGTTTTCGACCACCCAACTCACTGCAACAATATCTCCTACGTCGGCAGACGAGGGAATAGAAACATCGGTGACTTGCAAGTCGCTTGGAGGCGGAACAGTGATAAGCAATGGCGTGATCGAATGCTGAAGATTGTTTTCTTCGTCGACCTCGAACACTTCGCCTTGCGGACGAGACGATTGAGGAACGTCCGTGACCACAAACACGTAGAAGTCACCCGAAAGTCCTCGCGGAAGCCAGAACGAACGGTCAATGCGTCTCGACGCGCCTGCCCCTAGCGATTCTTTTTCTTCTATTTCTCCGACGAAATGGTCGCTTGCGATATCGAGGATAGTGTCGCGTGAGAGATAGACTCGATCGCGATAGGGAACCTGCGTTGGTGGAACCACACCGCCGTCGTTGGTTACAACATAACTGACATTGAATTGCTGCCCAAGTTCAACACGCGCTGGTGCAGTAACGGAATCGATAACGAGATCGGGCGCGGGGACGAACTGAACGTTCAGAGCAAATCTCGCTAAATTGTCATCTTCATCCAAGAACTCTTGAACGGCGCCGCTACCTCCACCATAGAGCCGTGCAGGACCCTCTTCGACCGGATAGGGCAACGGACGGCCATGCAAACCAGGAACCCATGGCCCAAACACGCTGTCTGTTGCTCCCATCAAGTAATAGGGTCCGCCAATATTGTCTGGGACGCGAACTTGTTTGGTGAAGGTGTAGGACTGACCAGGAAGAAGCGTTTGATTGTGGAACTCTCCGCCCAAGAAAACATCATAACTATCCAAGGCAGTGTCGGCAGAGAAATAGAGTGAATCGTTCCAGCTATCGACGCGTGTTTCTCGATTGCCTTCGTTGACAACTGTCATGCTGACGCTGAGGACCGAACCACTATTCGGATCTACGGGTACGGCGCTGAAGCTGGAAATTCGTAAATCCGGCTCTGCATAGGTTATCGTGATCGCGTTCGAACTTCCGCTGTTATTAAGCTTTGTTGTCAGTCCCTCCCAGGGCTTGTTTGAAAAATGGTTTACCCAGCTTGGGAATGAGCCCTTGTCCCAGGGAGCGAAAGAGAGTCCATACCTGGTTAGAGCTACATTCACAAAAACATGCGCATACCATTTGCCGCTGCTGCCAGGCGGTGATTGGACAATGGCCGATTGTGAATAGCGCCCACCTGGCGCAAGTGGTTGCGTCAGTACATGCGGCACGCTTTTTACGAACACCGCGCGACTTTCGTCAAACACAGGGTCTTTGGAAAGATACAGAAATTGATTGACGCTGTTGGTGTCATTGGCCGTTGCAAACGTTCCCACATTCTCTACGGTCCAACTGACCTGGATCGGATCGCCCGAACGACTTGAATCGCTTGCGGTCACGCTTTGCATCTTCAAATCGGCTATAGCAGGAATGATTTGCGAGGTTGCTGCGCCCACGTTGTTGTTGGTATAAGGACCTTCGTAGACGGTTTGCAATACGTTGGTCGGACCGGCAAGAATGTTGCGAAGTTCGGTCGAGGTAAACTGCTTCAAATCGGAAACTTTGATTTCGCCGATCGGTTTGCCGGTAGCCGTTTCAATGCGCTGTAAAACACCTCGGACCTCTTGAAGGAATTTATCTTCTTCCGTTACGGCAATGCGAGGGTCCACATTGGTTTTCACCAAGATATGGTTACCTGCGGCGCTTGGTGGCAACGTAAATGTTGCTGAATGTTCATACGATTGGCCGGGAGCAAGTGGACCTGGCTGGGGCAGCGCAAACACCAACTGATCGCTCGAATCCCATTTGTCGTCTTGCGACAGGTAGACCGCATCGGCCCATACATCTCGGTCGGTTTGCCCGGCGCCGTTGTTGGTCACTTGCCAGCTAACATTGAATTGCCGATCGCCGGTTCCGAAAGCATCCGCGGTCACACGCGTGACCTGCAGATCCGCAGGCGGAGTCAACAATATCTGAATTGGAGTGCTACCGTAGTTACTACCTTCAAGATCGTTGGGAGCATCGGGATTGACGTTGCTTGCAAAAGCCGTTTCATAGACTCGATTGGAGCCGTCCGCATAGACGGTCAAAAAATATTGGCCCGCTGTCCCCTTTGGAATTCGAAGTGTCGTCGTGGCCTCATAGAATTCACCGACCTTTAAGACACCGTCGTGGGAGTAACTTCCAAGAAGAGTATCGCCACGCCCGGGTTTAGGACCGTCTTTTCCTAGAGTCAACCAAATCTGATCGCTCCATGAGCCTGGGAAAGTTTCTCCAGCGCCTAAGTTTGCAACTTTGTAGCGAACCGTAATATTATTGTCGTCGAACACATCTCCTGGCCCGACAATCCTTTGAACAACAAGGTCGGGTGGAGGAACGGGATTGGCATCGATCGCGATGGCCGATGCATTCCGATTGTTATTGTCGGATGGGAACTCGTCGACTGCGTTGTTGGCATCTGCTTCGACTACAACAAACCAATTTCCTGAAATGCCGCGAGGAATCAAATAGGATGCCTGCGATCGATACTCGGACGGTTGCCCTGTAGCCGTACCTGGAAATCCAAGCGCAGACTGGTTCGATAGTTCACCCAGAAGTATGGCGCCTGAAAGCTGACTTGAATTGCTGCTTAACCATACTCGATCTTTCCATCGACTGCCGCCCGAAGGTGTGTCCGCTGAGCCAACATTTGCGACAATGAAACTGACATCGATAATGGTTGCAGCAGTGATCGAAACGGGCGATTCCACTCGAGTGACCCGCAAATCTGGTCTCGCTCGCAAATTGATTTGGAAATTATCTGAGTTCGCACGATTGTTTGTTTCGCTCGTTTCTATGACTTGGTTGTCAACATCATTGATGATCACAAATCGAAACAGCCCGCTGACGCGCGGCAGGGTTACCAATTCCTTGCGAGTGATCGTTTTGCCCGCATCCAAAGAATTGGAAACGCTAAATCGACCCATCTCGTAGGTTTCGTTCGCATTGTTGATCGATTGCAAAAAGACACGATCGGTCCAACCTGACTCGGTTGCTTGTGGACCTTCATTGCGAACGGTCCATAGCACTTCGACTTGCGAACTATCCAAAGCCTGTGTTAGTCCACCTAGCGAAACATTGACAATGGAAAGATCTACCGGTGGCGGTGGAATGTAGAGAACATCGATCGCGTCAGATCGATTCTGATTCTTGTCATCGTTGTAGATAAACTCATAGGGCCCACCTGTCCGAAGGAATACGTAGCGAATCCCGTTGAGATCTCGGGGCAAAACAACTACTGAGTTGCGTGTATAGCTCTGATTGACGCCTAAAGCGCCGCTATGAGTACTGCTTCCGATGAGACGCAATCCTGTTGTGCCCGTTGCGTCGGCAGATTCATAAATGTAGTCAGTCCAACTAGAAGTGTCCGTGGTCGCAATCCCTCGATTGGAAACGGTCCATGAGATCGTCAATGGCTGGCCACTCTTCGGGACTCCCGCAGTTGCAACACGATCAACGACTAAATCGGCATAAGGTGTTTGCGTAATGTCAACTAAATTGGTCGGTGAGCCTTGGTTGCTCTGATTGCCTGGCAACTCATAGACTTCGTCCTTGAAATCGGTCTGAACAAAAAGATTAAAGCGGCCACTGGTTCGAGCGGCTAGAGGAATGATCTCGCGACGATCATAGCTAGTACCTACTGGCATCGCGCCAGAATGAATGAACGTTCCAAGCACGAGATCATCCCCGTCACCGAGCGTTGAGTTTCGACTGAGCACGACTCGGTCTGACCAATCCGCGACGCGCCCTGGGCCTGCTCCAACATTCGAAACAGTCCAACTCACGATCAAATCTACGGGGTCGCCGATGAGGAGTGGTGGTGCCGTGACGCTCGTCACTGTCAAGTCCGCATAAGGAAAGAGACTGAGCGAGATCGCATCGGAAGCGTGTGGACCATTGGCTTCGCCGTCTCCCTCCCGAATGGTATTGGTCGCGTCAGGTACCACGATCAAGTAGCGAGTGCCTGAGATCCCTTCGGGCCATTTCGCGTTCAAGCTGGCAGAATACAGGTCGCCAATATTGAGCGTTCGGTTTTGCTCCACGTTGCCAACAAGGAAGTCGTCGACTGAAACCGTTTGGTCGCTCGAAAGAAAGATCCGATCGGTCCATCGCCCTAACGCGACTTGATTGCCAACGTTGCTGCCTGTCCATTGGACTGTATAAGCCTCGCCGGAAACACGGGACGAACCGACTGCCAACGATACGTCCAAAACATCTAGGTCGGGAAGCAACGCGTTGACCACCGTGACCCGATCGCTGGCGCCTACATTGTTGTCCTCGGCACCAGGCTCGACTACTTCATTTGACGTATCTGTCCGCACGATCACATAGTATTCGCCGATTGCGACTCCCTCAGGCATCGTCAAATTGGGAAAAACGGTATATGACGCCCCTGCGGCGACTTTACCGACATGACGCACGACACCTAAACTGCGGTCGCTAGTATCGAAAACGCTGTCCTGACTCAAATAGATCTGGTCGTTCCATGCGGTGGCTTCCGTACCGGCCACGCCATCGTTGCGAATGCGGAACGAGAGCGGTATCAAATCCCCGCGTCCGATCGGCGATCCGACAGAAATCGTATCCACAATGAGATCTGCTGGCGGCTTGGCGAAGGTTAAGTTGATTCCACGTTCAGCCGAATTGTTGCCCTCGAGCGTTTCCACGATTCGCGATGTTGCATCGATGACCACAAACAGTCGGGATGCACCGGTGACTCCAAAGGGAGCAAGTACGTCGAACGTACCCGTGTAACTTGCGTTCGTTGCAAGCGATTGATTGCGTTCAAGATTCCCCAGCTCAATGTCGTCAGCGTTTCCTAACGTGGCATCGCGGCTAAAGATGAGTCGATCGGTCCAGCGGCCATTGCTAATCGCTGCACCTAAGTTCTTGGTTTCATAACTCACGGCAAACGATTCGCCGTTACCAATGTGTGTCGGTGCGGATACTGATACTATTGAGAGATCTGGCAAGCCCAAGAGCACTTCGCTTGTGAATCGATCTGCGACTTCACCGAAGACACCGTTTTGGTTCGAGTCCATTGCATTGCCGGCCCGGTCCGTAATGTTCGGACCAGCCGAAAATGCATAGCGACCTGGCGTTGTTTGCATAGGGAATCGAACGCGAAACTTGGTGTCTCCCGTGCCCACCACTTGCGAAATCTCAATGGAACCATTGGGGCCGGTGAGTGTGAATTGACTCGGCACAACAGAAGTGAAATTCATCGCCTCAGTGAAAGTCACGTCGATAAAATCAAAGGGTTCGAAGATGGAACCGAGTGGCGTCGAAGCGAAAATACGCGGGCCCGTTGCATCGACCAGCAGTGATGTCGTGTAGACGTCATCAACCGCTTCGCCGGCGTTGCCGTCACGGTCTTGATCCATCGGAGTGCCCGCGGGATCAGTAACATCTGGACCGATCGCGATTTGGTAGATCCCTTCGCTGGCTTGTGGAAGGAATCGAATGCGCGCAACGCTATCTCCGGCTTGATCGATGCCGATGATCTGTGGACTGCTGCCGTTGGGTGCAGTGATTCGTACGTCGGCCAAGGTTAACGAGCTAAAATCGATCGGCTTGTCGAAGCCGACATCGAGCGAACGCCAGGGTGAAGCCGTTTGATCGCGAGGGGTCATGCTAACAATACGTGGCCCCTGTCGATCCAGTTGCATGGTAATTTGATAGGCGTCTGCCGGCTCGCCAGGCGTACCGTTTTGGTTGCCATCCATCGCGATGCCGGAGAGCGAAGTGATATTGGGTCCGATCCGAAGCGTGTAAAGAATGTTTCCGGGAAGTGGCGAAGCAAGATTGACTCGAAATGCAATCTGCGAGCGCGATTCGATCGACGCAGTAGCCGGAGGCGATGCTGAGCCCGTTGGGCCAGAGATTGCAATATCCTCGATGCCGAGCGAGGCGATATCGATGGCTGAAAAGAAGAGCAAGTCGATAGCGGTCCCGGTTTGATTGAGTCGTGCCGAACGAACGACTGGGCCTAAGTTGATTCCAGCGGGTGGTTGTACAAGCCAATTGCCGTATCGAACGTAGTCGCTTACTCCTTGTCCTAGTGGATTTATATTGGCCACACCATCGACGATGGATGGATCGTGCGGTCCGCCTGGATGTCCCCACCAGTTCGATTCAAAGTTCGCGCGCGAGACATTCGAAGTGCTATTGATGACCGCTTGTCCGGAATTGCTTAGAAATGCGTTGTTGGTGCCGCTGGCATTTCCGCTAGCGGCGATGAAGACGCTCTGAGAGTTGCCTTGAAAGAGATTATTCGTCAATGTTGCAGTACCGTTTTGCACAACCACTCCGGTGCCGCCGTTACTCGCGAAGTCACTGTTCGCAATGGAAACCGAAGCACCGCTGTCGACCAGTATTCCATCCGACTCGCTCCCCAAAATGCGGATGCGATCGAGATTTTGATTGGCTCGCACAATCAAAGCAGGTACGCGTCCTCCTGCGTTGCCTGGA
>Ga0163144_10004090_pt1 | contig 33079 bp, 27 predicted proteins | sample OliLak19BULKMAT1_FD_123175 | JGI IMG/M metagenome (GOLD analysis project Ga0163144, IMG submission 123175) | Freshwater microbial mat bacterial communities from Lake Vanda, McMurdo Dry Valleys, Antarctica - Oligotrophic Lake LV.19.BULKMAT1 | ecosystem: Environmental > Aquatic > Freshwater >... | reverse complement strand
TCCCTGGAAGGCTTCCTCGACGACTTTCCGAGCGTTTCGCGCCAGCGCGCCGTCGCGGTGCTCGAGTTGGCGAAGTCGGCGCTCCTGGAGAAAGCAGTGGCCGCCTGACTCAGCGGTCACGCTTATGCGCGTGCTCCTAGATGCGTGCGTCCCGAAAGGCCTTCGTAAAAGCCTCTTGGGCCACGATGTTCGCACCGCGCCGGAGATGGGCTGGGGCGACCTCGCAACGGTGACCTCCTCGACGCCATGGAGGGGCACTTTGACGCGCTCGTCACCGTCGACAGGCGGTTACCGCAACAGCAGCACATCGAGGGCCGCCCGTTCAGGGTGGTGGTCCTGCGTGCCAAGTCGAACCGCCTCGCAGACCTCGTTCCCTTGGTCGACGATCTTCTTGCGGCGCGCTCGAAGCTCGACGCTGGCGGGGTCAAGGGAGTGGCTGGCTAACAAGGCGATGGAGCCGACCGGCTTGGTCTTGTCGACTCGTCGCGATCGTCGGTGCGCCGGCGGCTCATCGCCATCGCGTTAGCCGCCATAGGAGAGTCCTGTGCCGAATGAGACCGTCGAAGGTGGATGCCAGTGCGGTTCGGTTCGCTATCGAGTGAGCGGCAGCCCAGTGTTGGCCGCGCTGTGCCACTGTTCTATGTGCCGCCGTGCTAACGCTGCTCCGGCCGTCGCATGGGCTATGTATCAGCAGTCGCAGGTTACGTTCCTGAACGGCCCGCCGAAGGTCTACGAGTCATCCCCTGGCGCAAACCGGGGCTTCTGTCCTCACTGCGGAACTCAAATCAGCTTTGCCGCCGCCTACATTCCAGGGCTCATCGACATCACGATCGGGAGCCTAGACGATCCAAGTCAGGTTCCACCCCAACTCCACTACTGGGAGTCCAAGCGCCTGCCGTGGATTCACTTCGCCGATCAGTTGCCACGGTACCCGGAGTTTCCTCCCACAGAGTAAGCGGCAGCTTAGAGAATGGCAGCTAACCCTTCCATCGAGCGGACGTGCCAAGGGCCGCTGCGCGCCCCAAGCGGCCCGCCGCTGAACCGGAGCGTTAGGCCGGCGCCAGCGATCGGGGTATTGTCAGCACCGTGCCCGTCGTCTCGACATTCTTCGGCATCGTGATCCGCATGTTCTACCGGGAGCATGGAGTTCCGCACTTCCATGCGGAGTACCAAGGACAGCAGGCGACATTTACCTTCGACGGCAGGATTCTCGCCGGGAGCCTGCGATCGCCGACCGCGCGCCGACTGATCGAGCAGTGGGCGACCGATCATCGCGAGGCACTGGACGCAAACTGGCACCGCGCGACAGCAGGCGAACCTCTCGAGAGGATTGAACCGCTGGACTAAGGAGACGTCATGGAAGAACACCTTCCGACCGTGATTCGTGCTGAGTACCGAGGCGGGTACGCGATCGAACTGACGTTCAGCGACGGTCTACAGAGGACCGTGGATTTTGAACGGTGGCTCGAGGGACCAGTGTTCGAGTCGTTGAAAGACCCTGCGTACTTCGCACGATTCTTCCTCGAAGGGGGCGCTGTGGCGTGGCCGAATGGCGCCGATGTCGCGCCAGAAACTCTCCACGCAGAGGCCAGGTCCAGTGAGGCGGCCTAACAAGCGCTTGGAGCCGACCGGCTTGGTCAGTTTCCTTGCTGGCCGACGGCGCTGCGCCGGCGGCTCAAGCGCCAGTTGGGCAGACCAAAGTGTCGATGGTCGGTCCAGTGGTGTGAGATCATCCAACAAATGGCTACGGTCTACGTCGAAACGACCATCGTCAGCTACCTGCCGGTCCGGCAGAATCGTGATGCCGTGCTTGCGGCGCATCAGACGTTGACGCGGTCTTGGTGGCGCGGCCGATCTGCGTACGAATTGCGGATCTCTCAATTGGTGCTGGACGAGGCATCGGCCGGCGATATCGTCATGCGCGCGCGTCGGCTGCGGGCGCTGCGCGGCCTTCCCGTCCTCGCGCTCACCGATTCTGCGACGCGCGTGGCGAGAGATTTGGTCCGGAAAGGCGCTCTGCCGGAGAAGGCGGTGGTTGATGCGTTCCACATTGGCGTGGCTGCGGCGCACCAAGTCACGTATCTCCTGACGTGGAACTGCACACAGTTGGCGAACGCCACCATGCGTGGCACCATTGAGGCGGTGTGTCGTTCTGCGGGTTTGACCCCGCCGATCATCTGCACGCCAGAGCAGCTGCCAACGAGGAGACCGTCATGAAGCATCGGGATTCAATCATCGACGAGATCCATAAGATCCGAGAACGTATCGGTCGCGCTCACGACTTCGACGCGGACCGCATCGCCTTGACGATTCGGCAGCACGAGCAAGAGGCCGGACGTCCCGCAGTTGCAGTAGCACCGCGGCGAACCAAAGCGACCTCCAAGCGGCATCGGGGACGGGCTGCTTAACAACGCGATGGAGCCGTCGGCGCGTGAGCTGACGCTGACGCCCCGCGGCTCATCGCGAGCGTTGGGCAGCGTCGATGAGACATCCTCAAGTCGCCATGCTGATCGCTTGCTTCGTCGGCGCGACGGGCGCATCCGCCGGCGAAGTCGAGCGCGTTGTGGCGAATGGAATGGAGCTGGCATACGTCGAGACGGGCCGGGGTGCTCCCGTGGTGCTCGTGCACGGCGGGCTGCAGGACTACCGGCTATGGCGAGCTCATCTCGGCGTCTTCGGCCAGCGTTACCGCGCGATCGCGTACAGTCGCCGCAATCACTTCCCGAATGCAGTAAGCGCCGACGATACCTCCGACACGATGGGCGACGTTCACGGTGACGATCTCGCGGGCCTGATCGAGAGACTCGCGCTCGGCAGAGTGCATGTGGTGGCACACTCGGGCGGAGCGCTCGCCGCTCTCTTCTTCGCGGCGAACCACCCCGAGCTGATTCGCACGCTCACGGTGAACGAGCCGCCCGCGACCGGTCTGTTGCTGAATGCCGCCGGCGGAGCGGAGGCGCTCGCGGAGTTCGGCGCTCGCATGACCCCCGCGCGTGAGGCCTTCCGGGTCGGCGATCTGCAGCGAGGTCTGCGGCTGTTTGCGGACGCCGTCGGGGGACCCGGGACCTACGACCGTCGCTCGGACGCCGAGCGCCGCATGATGATGGACAACGCCCTGGAGCGCGTGGCCGACGCGAGGGCGTCGTCGCAGGCGCCCGCCTTCACCTGCGAGATGGCGAAGCGGATCACGGCCCCCACCCTGTTGATGAACGGTGCGCGAAGTCCGGCAATCTTCCACCGGATCGCCGACCAGCTTGAGCGCTGCTTGCCGAACCGCGAGCGCGTGGTGGTCCCGGACACTTCGCACACCGTGCCCAGCGAGAATCCCAAGGGCTTCGACGATGCCGTGCTCGCCTTCCTGGCGTAGGCTGATCCGACGTGACGCGACGCTGCCCAACAAGGCGATGAAGCTGACGGTCGCCCTTGGCGCCCGCAGCTTATCGCCGATCCGTTAGCCGGCGCACGGTAGAGGGTCGACGATGAGGATAACCGATGTCCGTCCAGTCTTACTGACGCATCCGTACGGCACCGGGTCGGGCGGTCAGCGCAGTGCCTGCTTCGTCGAGGTGGAGACCGACGCTGGAGTAACCGGAGTGGGCGAGACGTACGCCGGTGTGTACGTCCCCGAGGTCGCGGCGTCGATCGTCGAGTTGTTCAAGCCGCTGGTCGTGGGGCAAGACCCGACCAGCCCAGAAGCGGTCTACCGCACCGCCTACCGGGCCACGAGCTACTTTGGTCGCACGGGCCTCACCGTGATGGTCTTAAGCGCAATAGAGAACGCCCTCTGGGACATCGCCGGGCAGGCCCGCGAAGTGCCCGTCCATGCGCTCCTCGGAGGCGCGGTGCATGAAGAGCTGCCAGTATATGGGAGCGGCGGACCATTCACGATGAGTATTCCGGAGCTGGTCGCCCAGGCGCTCGATACGAAACGGCGCGGCCTTCGCGGCTTCAAGCTGCGCGTCAATTTCTTCCGCTACCAGCCCGAGGTGGAGATCGAGCGTGTTGCGGCCGTACGTGAGGCCCTTGGCCGTGACATGGCCCTCGCCATCGACGCCGTGCAGACCTACAACCCGAAGCCGTGGTCGGTGAAGGATGCCGCGCGGATGTTGCGTATGCTTGAGCCCTTCGGCCTGGCGTGGGCCGAAGAGATGCTGCCACCATTCGATCCCCAGCCGTACGCGGAGCTCCGACGCACGACATCAACCCCCATCTCGGGCGGAGAGGGCATCACCACTGCGGTGCAGTTCGAACAGTGGCTGCGCGCCGGAGCGTTCGACTTGGCACAGCCCGACGCGACGATCATCGGTGGGATCGGTGAGGCACGTCGAGCGTGCGAAGCCGCCGCAGCGCACAACATCCCGGTGGCCGTGCACGTCTGGGGATCGGCGCCGACGCTCGCCGCCAACATCCACGTGGCCTTCGCCACGTCCAACTGCATCTGGGTGGAGCACCCCGTTCTTGGCAACCCGCTTGAGTCCGAGTTGTGCGTTGAACCCCTGGTCATTCGCGACGGCTATGTACAGCCGCCAACGGCCCCGGGACTCGGAATCCGGCTGACCGCAGAACTCCGCGAGAAGTATCCGGTCGTGCCGGGCAGCGGCAGCGTGTTTGGAGTGTAGGAGCGTCTCCGGTGGTGAGATGTTTCGATGCTTCTTCGGGCGGGCGAACTGCGCCAGCTAACATTCCGCTCCAGGCGACGGCGAAAGGCGCGCCGCGCCTCAGCGCCACTCGTGGGCAGCACCGGAGTAGATGCCGGGATTGAAGTCCTTTACGGAGGTGAGCCTGAGGGAGGCTCAACGCATGATTCATGAAGTCACTGGCAACATTTTGATGACGAAGGCTCAGGCCGTCGCCCACGGCGTGGCGCCGAATGATCATTTCGACAGCGGCTTGGCCCTTGCCCTTCGAGAACGATGGCCGGCCATGGCCAAGGACTTCCGGCACTATGTTCACCAGACGCATCCCAAGCCGGGAGAACTGTGGGTGTGAGGCAACGTCGGTAGAGTTCGGATCTACAATCTGCTCACACAGGAAGGTGAACACGGGCACGGCGGCAAGCCCAGCCGCGCGACTCTTGCCAACGTCTAGCATTGCTTGCGACGACTCCGACACGAACTGGAGAATGAGGACGTCAAGAGTCTGGCCCTGCCGAAATTAGCTACGGGCACCGGTGGAGTGGAATGGCCGGGCGTCCACGCTCATATCGTGCAACATCTGGGCGACCTGCCAACTACAGTTTATCTTTATACCACATATCACGAGGACCAACAGGCAACCGAACCGGGCCTGTAAGAGGCCAATGTTGAGGCCGTTGTGAGTGCTGACATCGCCAAGGTTAACAGCCTGGCGATCGAAGGGGGCAACTGTCATGTCCTGGAAATGTATCAAAGGGCTGAGACAGCTATACCGCGCCATGGACCAGCCGAGCCAACCATGGCACTTGACCGGATCGGCGTCATAGTGCGTCGAGACATGACGTTCCTTGCCGCCGGCCCGGCAACGGCTCCGATCTCTCCTCGAGCGACGTCGCTCACGAGCACATGCCCAGGATGAGGCGAACAGCGACGCCACGATCCACTTCCTCGGTACACCGGGCGCCGGCACCTGGGGCGTACGCGGACCATGCCACTCCCTGGCGTCGGTGTGCACCGCATACGCCGCCGCCCAATCGTTCGTCGCGAGCGACGGCCTTCGCTCGCCGCTGAGAACGAACGGTGGGCGTCCTCGGGCACCCGATGCGATTCGTGCCCATGCATTTTGCGATCGGGGCGGCCGGAGCGCTGGCGATCTCACTGCTGTTCTCGCGCCTCTCCGGGGAGACCCAGGGCGCCGCACCAGCCATGGCCATGATCATCGGGATCGCCTCTGCATCGCTGGCGCACTTTGTGTCGCCGTGGGCGACGCCAGTGACGCTGCTGTTGGTGGTACTGTCCTCGCTGCAGGAGCTAAGGGAGTTCCGGGCCCCACGACCCCACCGCCCGAGCACGAAGGAAAGCGCCCGTGACGCACCGCAAGCCAATCGAGGGAACGCGTCCGCGCGACGCCCTCCGGCGCGGCTGACCGGCCGCGGGCGGCGACGCCAACAGCGAACTGGAGCGATTGCGATGCCGACCCGATCCATGAACGAGGACGACCCGCTCGAGGATTTCGTTCCCCGCGAGATCACGCTCGACGGCATCACGAAGGTGGTGCACGTGGCAGGCGCCGGCCCGGCGGTAATCGTCATGACCGAGATGCCGGGCATCAGCCCGCACGTGGCGCGCTTCAGTCGCTGGGTGCGCGACGCCGGGTTCACCGTGTACATGCCGTCGCTGTTCGGCCGCGACGGGGCAGTGCCGACGGTCGAGGAGGGCACGGCCATCTTCCAGCGGGCGTGCGTCAGCGCCGAGTTCCGCGCCTTCGCGGCCAATGCGTCGAGCCCGGTCACCCAGTGGCTGCGGTCGCTGGCACGGCTGGCGCACGAGGAGTGCGGCGGTCCGGGAGTCGGCGCCATCGGCATGTGCTTTACCGGCAATTTCGCGCTGACGATGATGCTCGAGCCCGCGCTGCTCGCCCCAGCCCTGTCCCAGCCGTCGCTGCCGCTCGACGACCCGGCCGGGGGGGAGATCGCGCCCGACGAGCTGGGCGCGGTGCGCCAACGCCTGGAGCGGGACGATCTGACCGTCATGGCCTACCGCTTCGCGGGAGACCGGTTCTGCAAGGCGCAGCGCTTCGCGGCCTACGCCGAGGCGCTCGGCGACCGCTTCATCGCCCGCGTGCTCCCGGACAGCGCCGCCAACGGCGACCCGCTGGCGCCATTCTTCGACCAGGTGGTGGGCTGCCCGCACAGCGTCGTGACGGCGCACCTGATCGACGAGGCCGGCCAACCGACGCTCGCCGCCCGCGACGAGATCCTGGCGTTCTTCGCCAGTCGACTTCATTAGGGTTTCACGCGGAAAAATGACGAAGCGGAGACGGCCTGCCGCAAGGCCGTCGAGATAATTCTTTCCCCACCGCGCTGCCCAGCGCCTGCGCACGGCGATGGAGAATTAGGCAGGAGCGGCGCCGCGGCGGCGCCGGCACACGGATCCGCCACGCCGCCTCCGCGCGGCGCGCTCCTTGCATCCGCAACAGGGTTCATCTTCGCGCGCCGCGGTTGCGGCCGCGGCGCCACACCACACGAGCATCTCGGGAGGACACGACCTTGAGCGGAAGCGCGGCACGTCTGCAGGCCATCGAAGCGGTCACCAACTACCGGCCGATCTCAGAACCCCTGTCCTTCTCGAACCGCTCGGCGAGCGAGTTCTTCGGCACCAACGTCTTCAGCCGCGCGGTGATGAAGGCGCGGCTGCCCAAGCCGGTCTATAAATCGCTGCTGCACACCATCGACATGGCCTCGACGCTCGATCCGTCGATCGCCGACACCGTCGCCGCGACCCTGAAGGACTGGGCGATCGAAAAGGGGGCGACGCACTACGCGCACGTCTTCTATCCGCTCACCGGTCACACCGCCGAAAAGCACGACAGCTTCCTCAATCCGGACGGCGAGGGCGGCGCCATCGCCGAGTTCGCCGGCAAGACGCTGATCCAGGGCGAGCCCGACGCCTCGAGCTTCCCGAACGGCGGTATCCGCGCCACCTTCGAGGCGCGCGGTTATACCGCCTGGGACGTCACCAGTCCCGCCTACATCCTCGAGAACCCGAACGGCACGACGCTATGCATTCCGACCGCGTTCGTATCGTGGACCGGCGAGGCGCTCGACAAGAAGACGCCGCTGCTGCGCTCGCTGCAGGCGTTGAACAAGCACGCCCAGCGCGTCCTGCGGATCTTCGGCCACGTCAATCCGGCCACCGTCGTCTCCTACGCCGGCGCCGAGCAGGAATACTTCCTCATCGACCGCCACTTCTACTTCTCGCGCCCGGACCTGCTCGGCACCGGCCGCACGCTGTTCGGCGCCGCGCCGCCGAAGGGGCAGGAGTTCGAGGACCACTACTTCGGCGCCATCCCCGAACGCGTCCTGGCCTTCATGCTGGAGAGCGAGCGCGAGCTGTTCAAGCTCGGCATCCCGGTCAAGACGCGCCACAACGAGGTGGCGCCGGGCCAGTTCGAGGTGGCGCCGGTATTCGAGAGCGCCAACCTGGCCACCGACCACCAGCAGCTGCTGATGGTCACCCTCAAGCGCGTCGCCGAGAAGTACGGCATGACCTGTCTGCTGCACGAGAAGCCCTTCGCCGGCGTCAACGGCTCCGGCAAGCACGTCAACTTCTCGATCGGCAACGCGACGCAGGGCAACCTGCTCGATCCCGGCGATACCCCGCACGCCAACGCGCAGTTCCTCGTCTTCTGCGCCGCGGTCATCCGCGCCGTGCACAAGTGGGGCGGCCTGCTGCGCGCCGTCGTCGCCTCGGCGGCCAACGACCACCGCCTCGGCGCCAACGAAGCGCCGCCGGCCATCATGTCGATCTTCCTGGGCGAGCAGCTGGCGGACATCTTCGACCAGGTCACCAAGGGCGGCGCCACGAGTTCGAAGGAAAAGGGGACGCTGGCGATCGGCGTCGACACGCTGCCGCAGCTGCCGAAGGACGCCGGCGACCGCAACCGCACCAGCCCATTCGCCTTCACCGGCAACCGCTTCGAGTTCCGCGCCGTCGGCTCGAGCCAGTCCATCGCCGGACCGCTGGTGGCGATGAACACCATCCTCGCCGAGTCGCTCGACTGGATTGCCACCACGCTGGAGACGGCGGTCGGCAACGACCCGTCGAAACTCAATGCCGCCATCCAGACCGTCCTGGCGGAGATCATCGCCGAGCACGGCAGCATCATTTTCAACGGCGACGGCTATTCCGAGGCATGGCACGCGGAGGCGGCGAAGCGCGGCCTGCCCAACCTGCGCTCGTCCGTCGATGCCCTGCCGGTACTCGGCAGCCCGGCGGCGACGGCGCTGTTCGAGACCTACGGCGTGCTCAGCCAGCGCGAACTGCACAGCCGCATGGAAGTCTACCTCGAGCAGTACTGCCTCACCGTCGGCCTCGAGGCGCGCACCGCGGTGGAGATGGCGAAGACCATCATCTTCCCCGCCGCCATCCGCTATCAGGGCGAGCTCGCCGCGACCTGCGCCAGCCTGAAGGCCGTGGGCTACACCTTCGACACCGACACGCTCGACAACATCACCGGCCTGGTGAAGGCCCTGCAGAGCGGCATCGCGACCCTCGAAGCGGCCCTCGCCAACCACCACGGCGCCGACACGCTCGCGCACGCCACGCACTACTGCTCCGAGGTGCTGCCGGCGATGACCGCGTTGCGGACGGCTGCCGACGCGCTCGAGGGCGTCGTCGCCGATGACCTCTGGCCGCTGGCGACCTACCAGGAGATGCTGTTCATCAAGTGACCTCATTGCGATACGTCAGCGACCATCGCGGCGGTTGAGCGGCCCGGGCGGCCGCTCGTCGCGGCGCGGTTGCCAGGCCCAGGCGTCGTCGTGGTACACGCGACGCGAGAGTCCGGCCGACGCCCGCAGCGAGCGGCACGGCGGACCTACCGCATGACGCCCGAACGCCTACCGTCCGACGCGGACCCGCCCGCGGGCTCGCCGAGTCGCGCTCCGCGCTGCGTCGTCATCGGCGCCGGCATGGCCGGCATCCTGAGCGCCATCAAGCTCACGCAGGCCGGCCTCGACTGCGTCGTGTACGAAAAGGCCGACCGCCTCGGCGGCACCTGGCGCGAGAACACCTATCCCGGCATCGCCTGCGACGTTCCGTCGCATTTCTACAGTTACTCGTTCGCGCTCAACCCCGAGTGGAGTCGACACTTCGCGCCCGGCGCCGAGATCCAGGCGTACTTCGCCGCCGTCGCGCGCCGCTTCGGCGTCGAGGCGCTGATCCGCTACGGCTGCGAGGTCCTCCGCTGCACGTTCGCGGAGGGGCGCTGGCAGCTGGAGATGGCGGACGGCACGCGCGACACGGCGGACGTCGTCATCGCCGCGACCGGGGTGCTGCACCACCCCGCCTATCCCGCCATCGCCGGGCTCGAGGACTTCGCCGGCGCGTCGTTCCACAGCAGCCGTTGGGACCACGCCGTCGCCCTCGACGGCCGTCGCGTCGGCGTCATCGGCACCGGCTCGAGCGCCGTGCAGATCGTCAGCGACCTGGTCGACCGCACGGCGCGGCTGACGCTGTTTCAGCGCACGGCGCAATGGATTTCGCCGATTCAGAACGCGCCGTTCACGGCGCAGGAGCAGGCGGCGTTCCGCCAGGACCCGCAGGCGATGCGGCAGATCCGCGCCGAGGTGGCGGAGATGTACACCAACGGGTTCTCGAATCACCTCTCCGACATGGACTCGCCGCAGCTGCAGATGATCCACGCCTACTGCACGGCGAACCTCGAGAACACCGTGCACGACCCGGTGCTGCGCGAGAAATTGCGCCCGGACTACCGCGCCGGCTGCAAGCGTGTCGTCCTGTCGGAGCACTTCTACGACGCCGTCCAGCGCCCCAACGCGGTCCTGATCACCGAGGCCATCAAGTGCGTCGAGCCGCGCGGCGTGCGCACCGTCGACGGCCGGCTGCACGAGCTCGACGTGCTGGTGCTGGCAACGGGCTTCCGCGTCGACCGCTTCCTGCGCCCGATGCAGGTCGTCGGCCGCGGCGGCCGTGCGCTCGAGGCCGAGTGGCAGGCGGGGCCGGCGGCCTACCTGGCCATCGCGGTGCCCGACTTCCCGAACCTGTTCCTGCTCAACGGCCCGAACGCGCCGGTCGGGAACTTCTCGCTCATCGACGTGGTCGAGCTGCAGTTCGCGTACATCCTGCAGCTGATCGACCAGTTGCGCGCCGGCGCCTGCCGCGAGATCAGCGTCGCCCGGGCGGCGATGCAGCGCTTCGACGCCGAGCGCCGCGAGGCGGCGACGCACACCATCTGGGCCAGCGGCTGTCGCAGCTGGTATCTCGACCGCGACGATCTGCCCACCGCCTGGCCGTGGACCTACGATCGCTTTCGTGCCGAGATGCAGGCGCCGCGCCTGGCGGACTACGCATTGTGCTGAGGCCACGGGGAAGAGCCTGGTGAACGCCGACCGTGACCTGCACGCACGCCAGGGGGACGTCCCGATCGTCACCCGCAACCGCGGCAACGCCATGACCGAGAGGCACGCGTGGCGCACGATCTGATCATCCGCGGCGGCACCGTCGTCACCGCGGACGGCGCCTGCACCGGTGCCCGCCCCGGGCGGGTCATCCGCCAGTGCGCCAGGAGCTGACACCATGAGCGCCGCCCGCTTACCCCTGTCGACCAAGCTCACCTACGGCGTCGGCTCGATCGCCGAAGGGGTTAAGGACGCCGCCTTCAAGACGTTCCTCCTCTTCTATTACAACCAGGTGCTCGGGCTGCCCGGCTGGATGGGCGGCGCCGCCGGTGCCATCGCGCTGATCGTCGACGCCATCACCGACCCGATCGTCGGCTCGCTCTCGGACAGTACCCACAGCCGTTGGGGCCGCCGCCATCCGTACATGTACGCCTCGGCCCTGCCGATGGCCGTCACCTTCGCGCTGCTGTTCAATCCGCCCGCCGGGCTATCGCACTGGGGGCTGTTTGCGTGGCTGACGACCTTCGCCGTGCTCGTCCGCGTGTCGATGACGCTGTACTCGATTCCGAGCAACTCGATGGTGGCCGAGCTGACGCCGAACTACGATGAGCGCACGGCGCTGGTGACCTACCGCTACCTGTTCGGTTGGATCGGCGGCGGCGGCATCACCGCGCTCGCCTACCTGTGGCTGTTGGCGCCGGGCGTCAAGGCGTCGGACGGCCTGCGCGATGCCGCTGGCTACCAGACGTGGGCGATGGTCGGCGCGGGGATGATCGCCGGCGCGATCCTCCTCTGCGCCCTCGGCACGCATCGGCTGATCCCGACACTCAAGTCGCCGCCGCATGCTGGGCGCTTCAGCCTGCGCCGGCTCAAGGGGGAGGTGCGCGAGGCGCTCGGCAATCCGTCCTACCGGACGCTGGTGGTGGCGTCGCTGTTCGCCTCGGTCGGCGGCGCCTTCACCGACGTCTTCGGCCTCTACATGAACACCTATTTCTGGGAGTTCGCTCCGGAGCAACTCGCCGCCTTCCTGCCCGCCATCGTCGTCGGCGTGGTGGTGGGCGCCAGCTCCGCCGGTCCGATCAGCGTCCGCTTCGACAAGCGCGGCGCCGCCCTCTGCATCGCGACGGCCTCGGTGCTCATCGGGCCGCTGCCGGTCTTCCTGCGCCTGGCGCACCTGACGCCGCCGAACGGCAGCCTGGAACTGCTCGCCGCCCTGGTCGCCCACGCGACCTTCATGATCGCCTGCGCGGTGGCGATCGGCATCCTCATCGGCTCGATGATCAGCGACACCATCGACCAGAACGACCTCGCGCACGGGGCGCGGCGCGAGGGGATCTTCTCGTCGGCCATCACCTTCTCCGCCAAAGCGGCCTCGGGAGTGGGCACGCTGCTCGCCGGCACGGCGCTCGACCTGATCGCCTTCCCCCGCCCGGTGCCGGGCCTGCCGCCGCCCGAGATCGCCGCCTACCAGGCGACGGCGCTCGGCTGGATCGTCGGACCCGGCCTGATGGGCCTGTGGTTGTGCACCCTGCTGTTCCTGTCCCGCTACCGTCTGACGCGCGCCGAGCACGCGCACATCGTCAGCCAGCTGGCGCAGCGCGCGCAGACGCCCAGCTGACGCGGCCGAGCGCGGGCGCGCTTGTCAGAGGCCGCGCAACCGTGCTCTCTGCCGAAGAGGGGGGCATGTATGGTTGCGCGTCGGCAGGAGCGCTCGTCGCGGCGAGCGACGACGGGATTCGCGCTGGCGGTGCTGGTCGCCGCGGGCTCCGGTTGCGGCGACGGGAGCAGCAACGGCGGCACGCCGACGGCTACACCGGGTGTTGCGACGGCGACCGCCGCGGCGACGGCCAGCCCCACCGTGCCGCCGAGCGCGACGGTCACGGCGCGCGCCACCGTCACCGCGACGCTGGCGCCGAGCGCCACGCCCACCGCCAGCCCGAGCCCGACGCCGGACCTCTCGGGCGTCGCCCGCTATGCCGAACGCGGTCCGTATACCGTCGGGGTGACGACGCTCAACCTCGGCGATCGCGACATCGAGGTCTGGTATCCGGTCGACGCGGGCGCCGAGATCGGGCGCGCGAAGGCCGTCTACCGATCCTTCGAGGTGCTGCCGGCGCCGATCGTCGCCCTCCTGCCCCCCGATCTCAACATCGCCGTCGCGATGGACGCCTACCGCGACCTGCCGGCCAGCGCCGCCGGACCGTTCCCGGTCCTGACGTTCAGTCACGGCGCCGGCGGCTTCCGCCACGTCTACTCGGCGCTGCTCGCCGGCATCGCCTCGCACGGCTTCGTCGTCGCCTCGCTCGATCACCTCGAGTGGGGCCTGTTGGCGCAGGTCGGCCTGCTGCCGCCCGGCACCAACCGCGATCCCGGCGAAGTGGTGCTTTCCAGCATCAGCGCCCTCTCGGCGGCCAGCGACGATCCGAACTCGCCGCTCGCCGGTGGTGTCGACGCGAGCCGCGTCGCCACCGCCGGCCATTCCGCCGGCGGCCTGGCCGCCTTCGCGCTGCCGGATCGGCCGGAGGTCAAGGCGATGCTCGGCTTCGCCACCAGCGGGTCTGGGCGCGACGTCGTCGGCAAGCCGGTGCTGCTGCTGGTCGGCGAGGAGGACGGCGGCATCGCGTCGCTCGAGGCCACGTATGAGGCGCTGCCGCCGCTGAAGCGCTTCGTGTCGGTGTTGACGGCGAGCCACAACAGTTTCACGGACCAGTGCGCCATCATTTACGGCGGCAACAACTTCATCCAGCGGCTGATCGACGCCGGCTTCCCGGTTCCGGCGTCTCTCCTGGCGCAGGCGCTCGAAGGGTGCCGCCCGCAGAACCTGGCGCCGGCGGAGTTCTGGAAGATCGCCCAGCACTTCACCGTCGCCCACCTGCGCGCCGCGATGCATCTCGACGATCCGCCGGTCGGCCTGGGTGACGGCGTCGCCGCCGCCTTCGCCCCGGTGGCGCTGCGCTACCGCCATGACGACGCCGCCGTTCCCGGCGCCGAGGCGGCGGTGCTCGGCTTCGTCGTCTCCGCTTTCGGCACCGTCGCGGCGACGCACGACGGCGTCGTCTGTCCCGCCGGCTTCAACCTGAATCCGGCCGAACACGTCCCGCCGTTCGCCGACGACTGCGCCGATCCCACCGCCAATGTCGATCCGCTCTTCCAGCGCGTCGCCGCCGCCGGCGTCGTCGACGGCGTCGACCTCGACGCCACCGTCTCCAGCCGCGCCGCCGGCGGCGCCTGCGCGCACGACGACTTCGCCGGTCCCGCCGGCGCCGCCGGCCTCGATCTGCAGTACTGGCGCGCGGTCGGCTGCGTACGCGGCTTCCAGCCGGGCGAGATCGCCGACATCGTCGTCGACCAGGCGGTGCGCGACGGGTCGATGACCATTCTGATCGAGCTGTGGGGGGTCGACGATCTGCGCAACGACGACGACGTGCGCGTGCAGGTGTTCGGCAGCAGCGACGCGCCGCCGCGCGGCGCCGACGGCGCGCTGCTGCCGTTCGGGACCCTCAGCGTGCATGGCGACGCGCGCTACCACAGCGCCATCGGCCGCGGCCGCATCGTCGACGGCGTCCTCACCGCCGGGCCGATGGATGCGCGGGTGCGCCTCAACATCCAGATCGTCGCCGGCGACCTCACCTTCCACGACGCATCACTGCGCCTGACGCTGGCGGCCGACGGCAGCGCGCACGGCGCGCTGTTCGGCTTCCAGCCGGTCGAGGAACTGTACGACATTTACGGCCGCAAGGCCGGTCCCGCCGGCGCCGCGGCGCTCGGCTATACCTGCTCCGGCCTGTATGCCGCGCTCGCCAGCGAAGCCGACGGCGACTACGACGCGGCGAGCGGGCGCTGCACGTCGCTGTCGGTCGGCTACCACTTCAGCGCGGTGCCGGCATTCGTGGCGCGATGATGAGATTCGCCGGCGGCGTGGCGCTGCTGGCGCTGATCGGCGGCTGCGGCGGTGGCGGCTCTGGCGGCGGCGCCGCCAGCACCCCGACGGCGCCGCCCAGCCAGACCGCGACGTCGGCGCCGAGCGCCACCGCGGTTGCCAGCGCCACGGCGGTGCGGACGGCGACGGCGCCGCCGACCAGCGTTCCGACCGCCGCCCCGCTGTCGGTCGGCGGCCCGATCGCCATGCGCCGCCTCACCGCGGCGCAGTACCGGGCGACGATCGCCGACGTGCTCGGCGACGACATCGCCGTCGGCGGCCGCATCGAACCCGACAACCGGCGCTCCGGCCTGCTCGCCGTCGGCGCCTCCTTCGTCAGCGTTACCGGGGCCGGCTTCGAGCAGTACGAGGCGCTGGCGCACGCCATCGCCGAGCAGGCGCTGGCGGCGCCGCAGCGCGACGCGCTGCCGCCGTGCGCGGCGCAGCCGGATGCCGCCTGCGTCGAGGCGCTGGTGCGCCGCGTCGGCGGCCGCCTGCTGCGGCGGCCGCTCGCCGACGACGAGGTGGCTCGGCGCGTCGCCGCCGCCGCGCCGGACGGCGACGCCCGCGCCGCACTGCGGGCGGCGCTCGTGTCGCTGCTGCTCTCGCCCGAGTTCCTGTTCCGCGTCGAGACCGCCGAGCCCGATCCCACCGAGCCGCGTCGGCAGCGCCTGAGCAGCGCGGCGATGGCGACGCGGCTCAGCTACCTGTTGTGGAACACGACCCCCGACGAGGCCCTCCTCGCCGCGGCGGCCGCCGACGAGCTGGTCGACACGGCCGCGTTGACGGCGCAGGTCGACCGCCTGCTCGCCGCGCCCCGCCTGGCCGACGCGGCGCGCGCCTTCTTCTCCGATCTCTACGGCTTCGACGAGATCGAAGACGGCCTGGTGCGCAAGGACCCGGCCCTCTTCCCGGTCTTCAGCCAACGGCTCATCCAGGACGCGCGCGAGCAGACGCTGCGGGTCATCACTGCCCACCTGCTCGATGACGACGCCGACTATCGCCAGCTGTTCACGACGCGGCGGTCGTTCATGACCCGTACCCTCGGGCTCGTCTACCAGGTACCGGTGCGCACCGCGGTCGGCTGGGAGCCGTACGAGTTCGCCCGCGACGACGCGCGCGGCGGGCTGCTGACCCACATCAGCCTGCTCGCCCTACGCGCCCATCCGGGGCGCAGCTCGCCCACCCTGCGCGGCAAATTCGTGCGCGAGGTGCTGCTGTGCACCGACGTGCCGCCGCCGCCGGGTGACATCGACTTCTCCGACTTCGCCGCCGAGGGTGGTGAGAACCGCCGCACCGCGCGCGAGCGCCTGACGGTGCACGTCGCCGAAGCGGTATGTGCCGGCTGCCACAGCCTCATGGACCCGATCGGCCTGGCACTCGAACAGCTCGACGGCATCGGCGCCTCCCGCGTGACCGAGAACGGCGCCGTCATCGACCCGTCCGGCGAACTCAACGGCGTCGCCTTCGACGACGCGATCGGCCTCGGCGCGGCGCTGGCGGGCGACCCCGCCCTCGGGCCGTGCTTGGTCGAGAGCCTCTACAAGTACGCCGTCGGCCGTGACGTCGACGCGGGCGAGCGCGCCTGGCTGGCCGAGGTGCAAGCCGATCTCGAGCGCGACGGCTATCGGCTGCGCGATGTGCTGCGGCGCATCGCCCTCAGCGACGTATTCCGTACCACCTCCGGGGCGCGTGCGGCCGAGCTGCCGACGGCGACCGCGACTCCGGCCGCGACGGCGGCGGGCACGCCGCCGCCGACCGCGACGACGCGGCCGACCGACGCCACGCCGCGCGCCGCGACGCCGACCGCTGCGCCCAGCGCGACGCCGGCGGCGGTCGCCTTCCAGCGCCTGCAGGACGAGATCTTCACGCCGCGTTGCGCGACGCAGTTCTGCCACAGCCAGCAGACCCGCTCCGGCGGCCTGGTGCTCGAGGCGGGCGCCGCCTACGACGCCCTGGTTGGCGCCATGCCGACGATCGCGGCGGCGCGGGACGCCGGCCTGCTGCGCGTCGATCCCTTCGCGCCCGAGACCAGCTTCCTGCTGCGCAAGCTCACCGAGCCGAGCAGCCGAACCTTCGGCGCGCGCATGCCGCTCGTCGGCACGCCACTGACCGACGCGGACGTCGATCTGATCCGCGCCTGGATCGCCGCGGGGGCCCCACCATCATGACCAGAGCACTTCCTCGGCGCACGGTGCTGCGCGGCATGCTCGGCGGCGCCGCCGTCGCGGTCGGGCTGCCGCTCCTCGACTGCTTCCTGAACGGCAACGGCACGGCGCTGGCGCAGGGCGCGCCGCTGCCGCTGCGCTTTGGCACCTGGTTCTGGGGCTGCGGCATGAACCCCGACCGCTGGGTCCCCGAGACCGAGGGCGCCGACTACGACCTGCCGCCCGAGCTCGAGGCGCTGGCCGACGTGCGCCGGCACGTCAGCGTCTTGAGCGGCTTCAACACCATCCTCGATGGCCGGCCGAACCTGCCGCACTGGACCGGCGTCATGTCGACGCTCACCGGCTCGGTGCCGCGCGTCGAGCCGGAAGTGCCGGCGCCGACCCTCGATGTGCTCATCTCCGGCCGCGTCGGCACCGCGACCCGCTTCCGGTCGCTCGAGCTCAACGCCACCGGCGTGCCCAACCAGACGTACAGCCGCGCCAGCGAGAGCATCGTCAACGCCAGCACCGTCTCGCCGCTGGAGCTCTACGCGCGCGTCTTCGGACCCGGCTTCTTCGACCCCAGCGAGGGCCCCTTCGTGCCCGACGCGGCGATCCTGCTGCGTCAGAGCGTGCTGTCGGCGGTGCGCGAGGACGCGGCCCGATTGACGCGGCGGCTCGGCAGCCACGATCGCCAGCGCCTCGACCAGTACTTCACCTCGCTGCGCCAGCTCGAGACGCAGCTCGCGGTGTCGCTGACGCCGCCTGATCTCGACGCCTGCCGGCGCGCGGCGGCGCCGCGTGGCGAGGACGTCGGCACCGAGCTCGCGCAGGCGCGGCGCACGCACGAGCTGATGACCGAGCTGCTGGTGTTCGCGCTGCTCTGCGATCAGACGCGCGTCTTCAACATGCTCTTCTCGTGGGGCACCTCGGAGCTGCGCAAAGCCGGCACGCAGACCGCGCACCATCAGCTCACACACGACGAGCTGGTCGATGCCGACCTCGGCTATCAACCGGAGGCCACCGCCTTCGTGCTCGAGTCGATGCAGGCCTGGGCCGGTTTCGTCGCGCGCCTGGCGGCGACGCCCGAGGGCGACGGTACGCTGCTCGACCACTGCCTGGTGCTGGCGCACTCCGATGTCTCATTCGCCAAGTCGCACCAGGTGACGACGCTGCCGCTGATGCTCGCCGGCGCCGCCGGCGGCCGCCTGCGTTCGGGTCTGCACCTGCGCGGCAACGGCGAGCCGGTGACGCGCGTCGGCCTCACCGTGCAGCAGGTGATGGGCCTGCCGGTGAGCGCCTGGGGCACCGGCTCGCTCGCCGCCACGCAGGCACTCGGCGCGCTGCTGACCTGAGCGGCGCCGCCGGGCGGGCCGCGATCGCCGCCGCCGCCGGGGTGCCGAGGAGCGTCAGGCCGAGCACCACCGCGAAGGCGACGAAGGCGGCGCAGGCGAGCGGGCCCGAGACGGCGATCCACGGCCAGGCGGCAGCCGGACCGTCGAGCGCCACCAGAACCTGCGGCGCGCGCGCGAGCACCACCGCGTTGAGCAGCCAGAAGGCGGCGCCGCGCCAGCCCGCCGACTCAGCGGCGGGCATGCGGGCGGCCCTGCGCGGCGGCGAGACAGCGCTCGTCGCAGGCGCCGAGGCCGCGCAGCGAGCACCAGCGGACGAAGCACAGCGGCGTGCCGGTATCGTCGCGCTCGACGACACTGATTACCGCCGGCTGGGCGCGCGTCGCGCACCAGACGCGGCGGCCCTCGTAACGCACCGCCCCGAGACACGGTCGGGCCTCTCGCCAGCGTGGAGTCATGCGCCGACTCTGCCCGTGTGGCGGCGCCGCGCACTGATGCGCGGCAGCGGTCCGTATGACAAAGAGCAGGCATGACGGACGGGGCGAAGCCGGCGGCGATGGACGACCTGCGCGGATTTCGCGTCCTGCCCGCGCCGCAGCGGGCGCGCGTGGCGGCGGCGATGCGCGAGCAGCGGGTCGAGCGGGGCGCGAGGCTGTTCAGCCAGGGCGCCCTCGCCGATCGCGTCTGGGCGGTGCACGCCGGGTCGGTGCACATCGTCAAACTCGGCGCCGAAGGGCGTGCGCTGATTGCCGAGGTGATCGCGCCCGGCGAGTTGTTCGGCGCCGTCGTGGCGCTCGAGCAGCGGCCGTATCCGGCCAGTGCGGTCAGCGCCGAGGCCAGCGTCGTGTGGAGCGTCCCGGCGCTGCTGGTACGGGAGCTCTGCCAGCTCTATCCGGCCCTGCGCGCCGCCATCCTCGAACAGGTCACCGGCCGCCTGCGCGCCGCCCACGAGCGGCTGCAGTCGGTCGCGCACGAGCCCGTCGACCAGCGCCTGGCGCGCCTGCTGCTGACGTTGGCCGACAAATTCGGCCAGCCGCGCGATGGCCTGCTGGTGGTGACCGCGACCCGCCAGGAACTCGCCGACATGATCGGCACGACGGTCGAGACGGCCATCCGCATCACCAGCCGCTGGCAGCGCGACGGCATCGTCCGCGGCGCCCGCCAGGAACTCGCCCTCGCCGATCCGACCGCCCTGCGCGCCATCGCCCGCGGCGATCGCCCGCCGCCGCGCTAGACCGCGTGGCTGCGAACGATCATACCGGGAGCTGATGGCGGTCATCGGCGCGCTCGGCGCGCGCCGCTAGCGATTGAAGGCTCCAGGAGTGGCGACACATGTCTCGCAATACACCGGGCAACGGTTCTCGCCGTCCCACCACCGCGCCGGTTTCGATGCAGGCGTCGGACGCCTTCTTCTGGTACGCCGAGGCGGCGACGCCGGAACTGCGGCCGTTGGTGGCGGGGCTCTTCCTGCTCGACCGCGCCCCCGACCGACCGCGCTGTCGCGCCGCCATCGAGCGCGCCAGCCACGTCATGCCGCGCCTGCGCCAGTGCGTGACGGAGCCGTCGTTCGGCTTCGGCATGCCGACCTGGCGACAGGACACTGAGTTCGATCTCGACTACCACTTCCGCGAGGTGCTGCTGCCGCCGCCGGCGACCGACGTGCGGCTGCTGGCGTTCGTCAGCGAGGTGTTCTCGGCGCCGCTCGACCATCTGCGACCGCTGTGGGAGGCGCACCTGGTCGGCGGACTGGCGGGCGGTCGCGCGGCGCTGTTCATGAAACTGCATCACGCCGTGCTCGATGGTGTCGGCTCCAACGCGCTCTTCGACGCGCTGAGCCAGGCGCGTCGCGCCGACCCGGTGGCGCCGGTGCCGCGCCCTGCGCGTCGCGCGGCGTCCGACACGCCGCCGCCGGCGCGCCTGCTGCGCGGCGCCGCCGCGGCGGTGAGCGCGCTCGGGCAGGCCCTCGGCGACCCGGCTGACGCCCTGCGCCAGTTCGGCAAGCTGGCGCGTGGGCTGGGCGCCCTGGCGGCCGAGGTCGCCGCCTCCAGCGCCGCCCCCGCCGGCGCGTCCGGGTCCGGGATCGGCCGCCACTTGGCGACCGCCGCCCTGCCGCTGGCGCGCCTGCGGCCGATCAAGGCGCGCCTCGACTGCACCCTCAACGATCTGGTGCTGACGCTGGTCAGCGGCGCGATCGGCCGCTACCAGCGCCGCCGCGGCGTGCGCGTCGAACGGGTCACCTGCTTGGTGCCGGTGAATCTGCGTCGGGTCGAGGAGCGCGCCGAGCTCGGCAACCGCGTCGGCGGCTTCCCCGTCGAGCTGCCGGTCGGCGAGCCCGACGCCCGTGCCCGCCTGGCGACCATCCAGGCGCAGACGCGGGTCGCCAAGCGCGACGGACACGGCTCCGCAACCCAACTCCTCATGCAGGCCAGTGCGCTCCTCCCCGCCGCCGTCTTCCGCGGCATCGCCCACCAGATGGCCGGCCGCACCCAGCTCATCTGCTCGAACGTACCCGGACCGCCCAAGCAACGGTTTCTCGCCGGCGCCCGCATCGACCAGGTGTTTCCGTTCGCGCCGATGATGTTCGGCACCCCCCTGGCCATCGCCCTGGTTTCGTACGGGCCGACGCTCGGCATCGGCCTGGCGACCGATCCGAGCGTGCTGCCCGATCCGGAGCGCTTGGCGGAGGCGCTGCAGGTCGAGATGGACGCCTTGGACATGCCGCCGCCGCGGCGCCGTTACCGCGCTGCATATACAGCGAAATCAGTACGTTAGACTGGAAGTCGCCGGAGGGATCAGGAATCGACGCTGGGCCTCTGTCGGCCCGCTCCTGTCGTTTCGACAGCCCGCGTCGTGGGCACCGGTGCCTACGGCTTAGGCACCGCAGTTCGGATCAGGGCCGGCTGGGGTGATCTCGGGGTCGCAGCGCCCGTGGCACTGGCGTTGCATTCATCTCCGTCATTCACTGACGAGATGCGCGGTGCTCACCAGGGCATTCAATTCATCGCGTACGACGCCATTTCATCGAGGGGGGTTCCAGACGATGTCGATCGATGCACGCAATCGCGCCTGCAGGCGCCTGTCGCTGCGCCTCGCAGCATTCACCGCGCCGCTGTTGGGCAGCGCCGCCGCCTTCGCCCAGGACGCCGCCGCCGCGGCGCCGCCGGTGGTGGACTCCGGCGACACCGCCTGGGTCCTGACCTCGACCGCCCTGGTGCTGATGATGACCCTGCCCGGCCTGGCGCTGTTTTACGGTGGCCTGGTGCGGGCGAAGAACGTCCTCAACGTGCTCGTGCAGTGTTTCTTCTGCGCCGGCGTGGTCGGCGTGCTGTGGATCCTGGTCGGCTACAGTCTGGCCTTCAGCGGCGACGGCGCCTACGTCGGCGATCTCGCCAAGGCGGGGCTCGCCGGCGTGACGATCGACTCGGTGACGGCCAACTTCGCCACCCCGCCGCGCAACATCCCCGAGTACGTCTTCATCATGTTCCAGGCGATGTTCGCCATCATCACCCCGGCCCTGATCATCGGCGCGGTGGCGGAGCGCATGAAGTTCTCTGCCTTTGTCGCCTTCATCAGCATCTGGGTGCTGGTGGTGTACTGCCCGCTGGCGCACATGGTGTGGGGCGGCGGCTGGATCTTCGATGCCGGCGCCATCGACTTCGCCGGCGGCCTGGTGGTGCACATGTCGAGCGGCTTCTCGGCCCTCGTCGCCGCGCTCCTCATCGGCCCGCGCCGCGGCCACGGCAAGGAAGCGATGCCGCCGCACAACCTGGTGCTGTGCCTGACCGGCGCCGGCCTGCTGTGGACCGGTTGGTTCGGCTTCAATGCCGGCAGCGCGCTCAGCGCCGGCCCGCTCGCCGCCCTCGCCTTCCTCAATACCAGCACCGCCGCGTCGACCGCCACTCTCACCTGGGCGGCGATCGAATGGATGCACCGCGGCAAGCCGACCGCGCTCGGCGTCGCCACCGCCGCGGTCGCCGGACTGGTCGCCATCACGCCCGCCTGCGGCAACGTCAGCCCGATGGGCGCCATCGCCATCGGCATCGGCGTGTCGATCATCTGTTACGGCGCGGTGACCATCCTCAAGCCGATGTTCGGCTATGACGACTCGCTCGACGCCTTCGGCGTGCACGGCGTCGGCGGCGCCTGGGGCGCCCTCGCCGCCGGCATCTTCGCCACCACACTCGGCGCCGGCATCGAGTCGAACGCCCAGCAGATCATCGTGCAGCTCAAAAGCATCGCCTTCACCGCCGTCTTCGCGCCGCTGGCGACGGTCGTCATTCTGCTCGGCATCAAGGCGGTCATCGGTCTGCGCCCCGACGAGGAGGACGAAGCGATCGGCCTCGATCTCTCGGAGCACAGCGAGAACGCCTACGTGCACGAGTAAGCCGCCCTCCGATCCTGCCGTTTCGAAGGCCCGGTGACTGCGTCGCCGGGCCTTCGTGCGTTCTGGGCGGGCAGCGCCGGCCGGCACGGCCACGGCGATATCCCCGGTGCGCTGTCGGTGAGCGATCTCTACGACCGCAGGGCCCACAATCTGTACGCGATCACCTACGTGGCGGTTGGGGGCGGCTCGCCACCGAGGGCCTCGCAGCTCATCGCGCAGGGGCTGAGCTGGGTCGTCGTCGGCGTGATTCGGCATGGCCTACGCGTGGTTCACGCTCAGCAACGCCATCACGCCGCTGCGCGTCGATGCCGAGGTCGAGCTCGAGGGCCTCGACGGTCCGGAGATGGGCGCCATGGCCTACCCGGACTTCCCGATCCACGTCGGTGGCAAGCGCATGGGCGGCTGAGCCCCACTCCCGCACCGCGCATCACGAACGGGGGCGGCGCGTCAGGCGACGCCCCCGTTTGGCGTTCGGCGGCCGCCGCTCAGCCGAGCACCGCGCGCAACAGCGTGCGGGTGTACGCGGCCTGGGGAGCGCCGAAGACGGCCGCGGCGTCGCCCGTCTCGACGATGACGCCGTCCTTCATCACCGCGACGCGGTGGCTCATGGCGCGGACGACGCGCAGGTCGTGGCTGATGAACAGGTAGGCGATGCCGTGCCGGGCCTGCAGGGCGCGCAGGAGGTCGATGATCTGCGCCTGCACGGAAACGTCGAGCGCGGAGGTCGGCTCGTCGAGCACCACCAGCTTCGGCTGCAGGACGAGCGCGCGGGCGATGGCGATGCGCTGGCGCTGGCCGCCGCTGAACTCGTGCGGGTAGCGGTGGCGCACCTCGGGGTCGAGGCCGACCTCGCGCAGCGCGGCGACGACGCGCGCGGCTTCGTCGGCGCCGGGGTCGTGCACGCGCAGGCCCTCGGCGACGATCTGGCCGATCGAGAGGCGCGGGCTGAGCGACCCGTACGGGTCCTGGAAGACGATCTGTGCCTGGCGCCGCAGCGGCCGCAGCCCGCTGGTGTCGAGCTGGCCGCGCGACTCGACGAGGCCGAGCAGCGCCAAGGCGAGGGTGCTCTTGCCGCAGCCGCTCTCGCCGACGATGCCGAGCGTCTCGCCGGCGCGCAGCTGCAGGGTCACGCCGTCCACGGCGCGCACGTTGTCGACCGTGCGGCGCAGCACGCCGGCCTTGATGGGGTACCAGACGCGCAGGTCCTCGCAGTGCAGCAGCACCGGCGCGTCGGCCGGCACCGGCGCCGGGGTTCCCGTCGGCTGGGCGGCGAGCAGGCGCTGCGTGTATGGGTGGCGCGGCGCCGCGAAGACCTCCCCGAGCGGCCCCTGCTCGACGATCTGGCCCTGCTGCATGACGCAGACGCGGTCGGCGACGGCGCGCACGATCGACAGATCATGGGTGATGAACAGCATCGCCATGCCGAAGCGCCGTTGCAGGTCCTCGAGCAGCGCCAGGAGCTGCGCCTGGATGGTGACGTCGACCGCTGTCGTCGGCTCGTCGGCGATCAGCACGTCGGGGTCGTTGGCCAACGCCATGGCGATCATCACCCGCTGCCGCTGGCCGCCCGAGAGCTCGTGCGGATAGGCGCCGAGGCGGCGCTCGGGGTCGGGCAGGCCGACGAGCCCGAGCAGCGCGATGGTGCGGGCGCGCGCCGCCGCCGCGTCGAGGGCGCGGTGCAGCGTGATGGCCTCGCCGATCTGCCGCTCGATGGTGTGCAACGGGTTGAGCGAGGTCGTCGGCTCCTGGAAGATCATCGCGATGCGGTCGCCGCGGATCTCCCGCAGCGTCGCGTCGTCGGCGCCGAGGAGGTCGACGTCCGCGAACCGGATGCGGCCGCTGGCGCGCGCCGACGGCGGCAGCAGCTGCAGGATCGCCAGCGCCGTCACCGATTTGCCCGAGCCGCTCTCGCCGACCAGGGCGAGCGTCTCGCCGCGCGCCAGGGTGAACGACACGCCGCGCACCGCCGCGGTGGCGCCGAACGTCACCTGCAGATCCGCGACGCGCAGCAGCGCCGCGGCGTCCGCCGCCGCGGCGGCCGCGACGATCGGCGGCGCCTCGACCGCTGGTGCCGGCGGGGGTGCGCCGCCCAGGGTGCGGCGCGGATCGAAGGCGTCGCGTACCGCCTCGCCGATGAACACCAGCAGGGTCAGCATGAGGGCGATGACGATAAAGCCGGAGAGGCCGAGCCACGGCGCCTGCAGGTTGCTCTTGCCCTGTTGCAGCAGCTCGCCGAGCGAGGGCGAGCCGGGCGGCAGGCCGAAGCCGAGGAAGTCGAGCGCGGTCAGGGTCACCACCGCGCCGCTGGTGACGAAGGGCAGGTAGGTCAGTGCCGCGGTCATCGCGTTGGGCAGCAGGTGACGGCGGATGATCGCCGCGTCGCCGACGCCGAGCGCGCGCGCCGCGCGCACGTAGTCGAAATTGCGCGCGCGCAGGAACTCGGCGCGCACGACGCCGACCAGGGTCATCCAGCTGAACAGCAGCAGCAGTCCGAGCAGCCACCAGAAGCTCGGCGTCACGACGCTGGCGAGGATGATGAGCAGGAACAGCGTCGGCATCCCCGACCAGATCTCGATGAAGCGCTGCAGCAGCAGATCGACCCAGCCGCCGAAGTAGCCCTGCACGGCGCCGGCGCCGATGCCGATCAGCGAGCTGAGGACGGTGAGAATGAGGCCGAACAGGACCGACAGGCGGAACCCGTAGATCAGCCGCGCCGTTACGTCGCGCGCCTGATCGTCGGTGCCGAGCCAGTTCTGGCGCGTCGGCGGCGACGGCGCCGGCCCGGGCAGGTCGCGCACCGTCGTGTCGTACGCATACGGGATGGGCGGCCACAGCATCCACCCGTCCGCGTCGATCAGCCGCTGTACTTCCGGGTCGGAGTAGTCCGCCTCGGTCTCGAGAAAGCCGCCGAAGTCCGTCTCCGGGTAGGCGGTCACCACCGGGACGTAGAGCCGCCCCGCGTAGCGCACCAACAGTGGCTTGTCGTTGGCGACCAGCTCCGCGCCCAGGCTCACCACCAGCAGCACGGCGAAGATCCACAGCGACCACCAGCCGCGCCGGTTGGCGCGGAAGTTCGCCAACCGCCTCCGATTCAGTGGACTCACGACTGACTCACACGGAGCACCGGAGACACGCAGCGCAGACGACGACGTCGAACAGCCCCGCTCCGTGCCTCCGTGTCTCCGTGTGAAACGTCGTCATCGTCGCTCGAAGTCGATGCGCGGATCGACGAACACGTAGGTCAGGTCCTCGACCAGCTTGGTGAGCAGACCGAGCAGGGTGAAGACGTAGAGGGTGCCGAACATGACCGGGTAGTCGCGCTTCACCGCCGCCTCGAAGCCGAGCAGGCCGAGGCCGTCGATGGAAAAGATGACCTCGGTGAGCAGCGCGCCGGTGAAGAGGATGCCGAGCAGGGCGGCGGGAAAGCCGCTGATGACGATCAGCATGGCGTTGCGGAAGACATGCCCGTACAGCACGCGGCGTTCGCCGAGGCCTTTGGCGCGCGCGGTGAGGACGTACTGTTGGTTGATCTGGTCGAGGAAGGAATTCTTGGTCAGCAGCGTCAGGCTGGCGAAACCGCCGATGACCATCGACAGCACCGGCAGCGTCATGTGCCACAGGTAGTCGGTGATCTTCTGCCAGAACGGCAACTGGCTCCAGTCGTCCGACACCAGGCCGCGCAGCGGGAACCACTGCAGGTAGCTGCCGCCGGCGAAGACGACGATGAGCAGGATGGAGAACAGAAACCCGGGGATGGCGGTGCCGACGATCACCGCGCCGGAGGTCCAGATGTCGAAGCGCGACCCGTCGCGCACCGCCTTGGCGACGCCGAGCGGAATCGAGATCAGGTAGACCAGCAGGGTCGTCCACAGGCCGAGCGAGATCGACACCGGCAGTCGGTCGGCGATCAGGCCGATCACCGAGCGGCTGCGGAAGAAGCTGTCGCCGAAGTCGAAGCGCAGGTAGTTGCCTAGCATCATGACGAACCGTTCGTGCGCCGGCTTGTCGAAGCCGAACTGCTTCTCGAGCGACCGCACCAGCGCCGGATCGAGCCCCTGCGCGCCGCGGTAGGCGCCGCCGCTCGCGGCGCCCGGCGGCGGCGCCGCCGCCACTTCGGCGCCGCCGCCGCTGACGCGCGCCGTGGCGCCGACCGCCGTCCCCTTCAGCTGCGCCAGGAGCTGCTCCACCGGCCCGCCCGGCGCGGCGTGGATGATGACGAAGTTGAGCAGCATGATCCCAAGCAGGGTCGGGATCATCAGCAGCAGGCGACGGATGATGTACGCGGCCATCAGGACTCAGAATGCACTCGGCGCAACGGAGGAGCGGAGAGGCGCAACAGCACGGGAACGCCTCCGTTACTTCGGTGCTCCGTCCGAGCTTTCTCTTTTCGGGGCGGACCACCAGGTGTCGAGTTGGACGCCGAGGGGCGGGATCGTGTCGGGCATGCCGAACTTGTCCCAGTAGGCGAGGCGGTCGTAGGCGATGTACCAGTTGGGGACGACGTAGAAGCCCCACTGCAGGGCGCGGTCGAGGGCCTGGGTGCGGGCCACCAGGCTGGCGCGGTCCGGGGCGGCGACGAGCTGGTCGACAAGGGCGTCGATGGTTGGATCCTGCAGGCCGACGACGTTCATGCTGCCGGGCTGGCTGGCGAAGGTTGAGGTCCAGTAGCTGCGCTGCTCGTTGCCGGGCGAGAGGCTCTGGCCCCAGGCGTGCATGACGACGTCGAAATCGAAGTCGTCGGTGCGTCGCTGGTACTGGGCCGGGTCGACGGTGCGCACGCGCGCGGTGATGCCGAGGCGCTCGAGGTTCTTCACATACGGCAGCGTGATGCGCTCGTAGGCGGGGTCGACGAGGAGGATCTCGAACTCGAACGGCTTGCCGGCGGCGTTGACGAGCTGCTTGGACTGCGCGTCGATCGACCACCCGGCCGCCTTGAGCAGCTCGGCGGCGCGGCGCAGATTGTCGCGCATGTTGCCGGAGCCGTCGGTGACCGGCGGCTGGTACTCGGCGCTGAACACCTCGGCGGGAAGCGTGTCGCGGAACGGCTCCAGGGCCGCCAGCTCGGCGCCCTGCGGCAGGCCGTTGGCCGCCAGCTCGGAGTTGTCGAAGTAGCTGCGGCTGCGCGTGTACTGGCCGTAGAAGAGCGTGCGGTTGGCCCACTCGAAGTCGAGGCCGTAACCGAGCGCCTGGCGGACGCGGCGATCCTGGAACAGCGACCGGCGCAGGTTGAAGGCGTAGCCCTGCATGCCGGCCGGTCGGGCGTGCTTGAACTCGCCCTTCTTCAGGCGCCCGTCGCGCACCGCCGGAATGTCGTAGGCGGTGGCCCAGTCCTTGGACGACGCTTCGATCCGCACGTCGTAGGCGCCGGCCTTGAGCGCCTCGAGGGCGACGGTCATGTCGCGGTAGTAGTCGTAGCGGACGCTGTCGAAGTTGTGCCGGCCGCGGTTCACCGGCAGGTCGCGGCCCCAGTAGTCGGCGACACGCGCGTAGGTGCTCCAGCGTCCGGGCTCGAACTTGCCGAGGCGATAGGGGCCGCTGCCGAGCGGCGGGGTGAGGGTCGTGGCCTCGAAATCCTTGCCCTGCCAGTAGTGCTTGGGCAGCACCGGCAGTTGCCCGAGGATCAAAGGCAGCTCGCGGTTCTCGCCCGACTTGAAGGTGAACTTCACCGTCCGCTCGCCGCTCTGCTCGACGCTGGCGACGTTGGCGTAGTAGGCGCGGTAGAAGGGGCGGCCCTTGTCGCGCAGCGTCTCGAAGCTCCAGATCACGTCCGCCGGGGTGACCGGCTGGCCGTCGTGGAAGCGCGCCTGCGGACGCAGCGTGAAGGCGACCCAGGAGCGGTCAGGCGGCGTCTCGACCGTCTCGGCGAGCAGGCCGTATTCGCTCGAGGGCTCGTCGGCCGACGCCGCCATCAAGGTGTCGTAGATACGTCCGCTGCCGGCGTCGGGATCACCCTTGATGACGAACGGGTTGAACGTGTCGAAGCCGCCGAGGCCGTAGAAGCGGATGGCGCCGCCCTTCGGCGCGTCGGGGTTGACGTAGTCGAAGTGCGTGAAGCCGGGCTGATACTTGAGGTCGCCGTGCGTGGCGATGCCGTGCGCGACGGTGGTCGCGGCGCCGGCGGGGGTGGCGAGGAGCAACAGCAGGACGAGGATGCGCATAGCGGGTGACTCTACCGGGCGACGACGGCGTCGGCCAACCCAATGCGCCACCGCGGCGGCGGCGGCCCGGGCGCGTGGGAACGTCGCCCGCCAGCCGGCGAAGTCGCCCCGGGCCGGTTTGCTTGACCCTCGTACTGCTACGCGCCAGGTAGATGCATGCAGCAAGGGGGGAGTATCGTGCGCTGGCTGCCGCTCGTCGCGGGGCTGACGGTGCTGGCGATGACCGGCGTCGTCTGGAGGCGCCTGCGCGCCCAGGATCAGGCCCTGTTCGCGGGCCGGCTGGAGATCGAGCAGGTGAACGCGCGGGACACGATCGCCTCGGCGATCGAGCTGCGCGTTCGCTCGCTGGTGCGCCTGGCGCGCGTGTTCGAGATGCAGCAGCCCGCTCGCCGCACCTGGGAGATCGAGGCGGCGATGCTGGCGACCGACGAGGCCTGCCAGGCGATCGAATGGGTCGCTCCCTCCATGCACGTCCGCTGGATCGTTCCGTTGCAGGGGAACGAGGCTGCGCAGGATCTCGACCTGGGATTCGAACCGCGCCGCCGCGCGGCCTTGGAATCGGCGCGTGATCGCCATGCCGTCGTCATCAGCCGCACGATCGAATTGGTGCAGGGGCAACTGGGATTCTTCGTCGCCGTGCCCGTGTACGACGCCGGCGCGTTCGCCGGCGTCATTCTCGGCGTCTTCCGCATCTCCGACCTGCTCGGCGCGGTCCTGGCCAAGCCCGCGACCTACGACTACGAGGTCGATGTCTACGACGGCGCCGATCTCATCTACCAGCACCGCCTGGCCGGGGAGATCGCGGATCCGGCCTGGGGGGCTCGACCGAGGTCGAGCTGCGCGGGTTGCGCTGGCGATTGCGCCTGACGCCGCCCCGCGCACTGGCGCGCTGGTCGTTCGCGACCTCGACCCTGGCGCTGGCGGCGGGCGCGCTGACGGCCCTGCTCGTCGCCGCCCTGGGCCGGTTTGCCTGGACCGCGCATGAGCGCGCCGGGGAAGCGGAAGCGGCGGTCGCCGCCCTGGGCACGGAGATGGCGGAGCGGCGCCGCGCCGAGACGGCGCTGCAGCAGGGGCGCGACGAGCTCGAGGTGCGCGTCAGCCAACGCACCACCAGTCTGCGTGCGGCGAATCTGCGGCTCGAGCGTGAGATCGAGCAGCGCGAGAGCGCGCAGGAGGCGCTGACGCTGTTGGTCCGGGAGCTCGACCACCGCGTCAAGAATACACTCGCCACGGTGCAGGCGGTGGCCCAGCAGACGCTGGCGATCTCCGGGTCGCTTCCCGAGTTTGCCGCGGCGTTCGACGGACGCCTGGCCGCCTTGGCGCGCATCCATCGGGCGTTGGCCGAGGAGAAGCTGTCCCTGGCGACGTTGATCGAGATCACCGTCAGTCCGTATAGCAGCAACGTCGACGGACTGGTGATCCAGAGCGCCCCGGTGCTCCTCACCCCGCGCGCGGTGCGCGCCCTCGGCATGGCGCTGCACGAACTGGCGACCAACGCCGCCAAGTACGGCGCGTTCTCGGTGGCCGCGGGCCGCGTCGAGATCGTTGCCGTCATGGTCGGGGACGGCGACGAGCGCCGCGTGTGCATCGATTGGCGCGAGTCCGGGGGGCCGCCGGTGGCGCCGCCGGCGCGGCGCGGGCTCGGCACCACCCTGATCGAGGACGCCCTCCGGTACGAGCTCGGCAGTCGCGCCGTGGTCGACTACGCCGCGCACGGCGTCCACTGGCAGCTGATCGTGCCGATGCGCGATGCCGTGCAGGAAGGGTATGCCGACTGACGCCGGGTCGGGGCTCCTGCACGGGGCGAGGATCCTGATCGTCGAAGACGATTTCATCGTCGCCCGATCGCTCGAGTTCCTCCTCTCCACCTGCGGCTGCGAGGTCGTCGGCATCGCGCCAACGGCGGCGGACGCCCTGGCGCTGATCGGGGACCGACCCTGCGACGCGGCGATCCTCGACGTCAACCTGCGCGGCGGCAGCTGCGCGGCGGCAGCGTCGCTGCGCTCGCCGAGCTTCTCGTTGAACGACGCACGCCGTTCGTTTTCGTCACCGGCTACGCCGACCTCGACATGCTGCCGGAACCCCTGCGCGGCCACCCGCGGCTCGACAAACCGGTCGTCGCCGAGACGCTCATCGCGGCGCTGGACCGCGCGCTCGGCCGGGCCGAGGAGGCGTGATCCGGCGTCCGACGGCGGCGCCGCGTCAGCGTGCTCTCCGCCGCCGCGGCGACCAGCGGCGCGACGGCGATGGCGTTGCTGGGATGCGGGATCGTGTCGCACGAGACGACGTACCGCGCCCCGGCGGCGCGCGCGCGCTGCAGGGCGCCAGGGGCGAACACGGCGTGCACCACCGCGACGTCTATCGGCGCCACGCCGGCGCGGCGCAGCGCCCGCACCGCCGCGGCCAGCGTCGCGCCGCTGCTGGCGATGTCATCGATGACGACGGCGCCGCGCGCCGAGGCGCTGTTTCTCGCCCACCACCCAGGCGGCGCCGCAGCGGCGCGCCACGGCGCGCACCCAGGCTGCTGACTCGGCGTCGGGCCCGACCAGCAGCGCGCCCGGTGCACGCCGTGCCACCCAGGCGGCCAGTGCCGGCGCCGCCGACAGCGAGCGCGCCGCGCCCGGCACGACGTCCGCCAGGCGCGCGATGCGGTGCAGGTGCGCTTCGACGGTGAGGACGCGGTGGAACGCGGCGCCGAGCAGCGCGCCGATGACCTGCTGCGAGACCGGCTCGCCGGCGGCGAAGACGCGGTCCTGCCGCATGTATCCCAGGTACGGCGCCACCAGCGTCAGGCGCCGCGCGCCGGCGCGACGTAGCGCGTCGGCGGCGAGCAGCACTTCGACCACGCGGGCGTTCGGATCGTGCAGCGAGCGGACGACGATCGCCGCCTCGCCGCGGCGGTGCGCGACGTGCGGCAGGCTCTCTCCGTCGGGAAAGCGCGTGACGGCGATCAGTGTGAGCGGCGCGCCGAGCGCCTGCGCCAGGTGCCGCGCGAAGACCAGCGAGTCGGCGAAGGCGTGGACGCGCACTCCCATGGCCAGCCGCCTATCGCAGCCGGTATCGCACAAGGCGCCCTGCCGCGCTCAGCGACCACGGGCGTGGCGCGTCACCGGCTCAGCCGTGCAGCACCAGGTACACGCCGAGCAGCAGCAGCGCCGTCCAGCTGACGCGACGGAAGCGGTCGGCGTCGAGGCGGCGGGCGGCGTGCAGGCCGGCGAACATGCCGACGGCGACGAATGGCAGCGCGATGGCGGCCCGCCACCAGGTCGCGGTCGTGAGCTGCCCGTGCGCGGCGGCGACCGGCAGGCGCAGCAGGCCGGTGACCAGAAAGATGAACTGCGCGGTGCCCTTGAGCGCCTCGGGTGCATAGGGGCGGCGGTAGAGATGGGCGATCAACGGCGGACCGCCCTGGTTGAAGGCGCCGGTGAGGACGCCCGAGGCGAGTCCGGTGGCCGCCGCCGACGCGCGGCTCGTCGATTCGCGGCCGCCGTCGGCGGTGCGTCCGAACAGGTTCCAGGCGACGATGCCGACGATCGACGCGCCGAGCAGGCGCACGGCGACGGCGTGGTCGAGCGCGGCGAGGATCCAGACGCCGGCGAGGACGCCCAGCACCGCCCACGGCAGGACGCGGCGCACGTAGGGCCAGACGATGGCGTGCCGCAGCGCGACACTCATGGCGATGATCTGCAGACTGCCGGCGATGTTCACCACTCCGGCCGCCTGCATCACGTCGTGGGTGAGTGCCAGTCCGGACATCGCCACCAGCGCGAAGCCGAAGCCGAGCGCCGCCTGCACGAAGGCGGCGACGAGGAAGATGGCGCAGACGGCGGGCAGCGTCGGGTCCACGGTCACCTGGGGCGTGGTCTCGCGTCAGGCGCGTCCACGGCAGTCCGGCCCGCCGCGCTGCCACGGTGGCCGCCGTGCTCGCCGCGGGCCGCCGGCATCGAGCCGCCGTGCCGGTCGCTCATCGCCGATGACCGTGCGGAACCGAGCGGGCTGGTGTGCAGGGCCGACGACATGACGCCGGGGACAGACCGTCTCCGTTTCTCCGTTCCTCCGTGTG
>Ga0163144_10004089_pt1 | contig 33089 bp, 31 predicted proteins | sample OliLak19BULKMAT1_FD_123175 | JGI IMG/M metagenome (GOLD analysis project Ga0163144, IMG submission 123175) | Freshwater microbial mat bacterial communities from Lake Vanda, McMurdo Dry Valleys, Antarctica - Oligotrophic Lake LV.19.BULKMAT1 | ecosystem: Environmental > Aquatic > Freshwater >... | reverse complement strand
GGGCCAGCGCCTGCAGTTCCGAGGAAGCGGCGCCCAGTGCGGTCGTGGATGTCTTTGCCATGGTTGCCGCCCATCGTAGCAGAAACCCACCTCCGAGTTACGCATGCTTGCAGAAGCAACACGCAGGAACAGACCGCAAGGATCGTCCCCGAGACTGAAGCCACCCCGTAACTCGTGGTCTTCGCTGCGTTCGGACCAAAGTAACGCATGACCGACTGCTGCGACACGAACGCTCCAATCGCTCCAGCGATCCAGAACGCGGGCAACAGGCAAAGAATCACGTGCTCCCGCGCATACCATTGGGAAAGGGCCAACGCCTCCTGCAGCCCGCGCTCAAAGCGCGGAGCGTCCAGCGGGAGGAAATAAAAACCGGCAAACACGCCCGCCATCACGGCGAGAATCTGCAGCTCCTTGGTCTTGCTCATCGGTACAATTCCTTATTTCGCGAATCTGCGAAACAATCGGACGAAAGACTGTACGAGTGACTTCATCCTCTCCTCCTCGCTTCAGGTCGCGCCGCAGCAGGCGCCCAGGGTGATGGTGATGTCCTGGCGTGCACCCGCCTGCGCGAGGCAGGCGGAAAATCGCGCGACGCACGGCAACTTCAACCGGTAGAAAACCTGCAATCCGCGCTTCTCATCCTCAATCACTCCCACCGATTTGAGCACCGCGAGATGGCGGGACACAGTGGACCAGCCCAGGGCGGTCAATTCGACCAGATCACACACGCACCGCTCACCCTCCTCGAGTTTGTTCACCACCTGCAACCGCGCCGGGTGCCCGAGCGCCTTGAAGATCGCCGCTTCGCGGCGTGGGACAGACTGCGTTCTACGCGAGGCCATTCCCACAGTATTTCGCATTTATGAGAAATAGCAACCCTCTCCACGTTCCCGCCTCCCAGCCCTTGCAGGGTACGCACTCACGCCAGAACGGCGTTCAACCTCTGAGCAATCGGCAGATTCGACGTGCCGCGGGTCAGACGGGGTAAAAATGCCTCGGGACCCGAGTGGGCAAACTGCCCGAGAAAAACCCGAGTGCCATTTAGGCGAAGATCCAGGCCGTGAGTGTGCGGTCCAGAAAGGACATTTTCCGCGCAACGGATTCCGGCCTGGAGATCGGATGGGTCACACACCTTCCCCGTAAAGATTCGCCAAGCGCGCCACCAGTTTCCGCCGGGCGACCGCATAGGAGAAATACTTCAATCCCAGATGAAAGTTTATTTCCGCCCAATCCTCGAGCAGAACGCGGTCGGCCAGCAATGCCCGCGTCTGCTCGACGATCTGACTGGTCACCAACTGCGTCATCGCGATCGTCTTGAAGCCCAGCGGCTCAATGTCGCGCGCGTACACCGCGTAGGTGTTCACCACGACCGGCTTTCGGAAATAGACCGCCTCGAGAAACGCGTTGCCGAATCCTTCGTAGTGGCTTGGATAGGTCACGAGATCGGCGTGCGGATAGACATCTGCCAGCGTGTAGATCTTCCTGCCCTCCGCCGTCACCCCACGCCGCTCGCCAACGCGGTCCGCAATGAAGCGCACATCGATCTGCGCATCCGCGATGCGCTCCCGGAGCATCTGAACGTACCCGCCGCCTTCGTCGCCGGCAGCGTGTGAGATCACGAGTTTCGCCCGCGGATTGCCGAGCCGACGCACCAGCTCGATCGCGTGCTCGATTCCTTTGCGCATGACGACCCGCGTCGGCTGGAGAATGAACACATCGTCGTCGCGGAGGCCGATCTCGCTCCGCAGATCATGGTTGTACGCGTCGACCCCGGTAGGGGGCGTTTCATAATCAAGCACGTTCGGAATCACCACCGACGGCAGGCTGCACCGGCGCGCCAGCTCCTTCTGCGCCATCGAATTGATCACCACGTGCTCCACCCGCGGCAACGCGCCCGGAAACGCCGCGCGCAGGTAGTCATTGATCGAGCTCACCACAAACCGCTCCCGCTCCCAGGCGAAGTCATGATGGTGCGCAATCGTCGGCAGCCCGGTCTCCGCAATCACCTCCGTCATCGCAAGGCCCAGCGGCACATGCATCGGAATCGCGTGGATATTTTCCGGGATGAGCACCTCGAGCCGGAATTTCTCAATGAAACGGTAGAGCTCGTCCTTGAGGAGCTCCTTGAGACGTTGAATCTCGTTCGTCACCCCGCGCGACCGAACCGTGACCCCGAACAGTTTTTCCTGCACCGCCGCAACGTCCGGGTGGTTGAAAAATGCACACGGCACCTCGTGGCTCACCTCCGCCGGCGCGTCGAGCTGTCCGGCCATCCAATGGCAGGTGTGTCCGAGCGCTCCGAGAATATCGGCCCATTTGCGCGCCTCCAACGTGACACCGTCCGTTCCTTGAAATCGCGTCGAGACAAACCCGATCCGCCGCGGTGCCCCTGTCGTCAGAATACAACGTTCCATGATCCAATGAAGACCGCATCGGACGCCGTGGCAACACCTGCCATCGGCTTAGGGGAGTCCAAGAAACGAGGCGAGTTGCCCCCAACCGCCACCGCTGCGTCCATCACCGTCCCCCATCCGCCAAGTCTGCCAGCCCTGCGCCCGCGCCGGCTCGATGTCGTTGTCCGCGCGGTCACCGACCATGAGAGTCTCGTCCGGTGCGACACCCCGGCCGCGCAGCCGAGCGGTCAGCAGACGAAAGACATGCGGGTCCGGCTTGCTGAAACCATGTTCGAACGACCAAAAGCACAGCGCCGGATCAAACCAAGCCCGTTCCAGGTCCGTTCCCGCAAAGGCTTCATCCAGCTCACGCAGCGTGTAGGGCTGCGCGTTCGACGCAATTCCCAGCTGCAAGTTGTGGTGGCGCAAACTCCGCAACACCGTCGCCGATCCCGGCATGAGCCGCACCGAGTGTCCCAGCCCCGCGTGCCGAAACGCGAGGTCCGCCTGCCCCGCCGCATCGAGCCTCGCCATCTCCGGCAGCACGGTGCGCATCACCTCCATCCAAACCACCTCGGGGTACGTGATTCCCACCGCCCGCGCTACGGCGTGTTCACTTGCCACCACGGACTCCGCCGCCATGCGAAATTCCGCCAGGGACAGGCGGGGCACCGCCCCCCCGCCGAACCGTTCACCCCAAAGGACCGACCACTGCCTCTCCGCATCCTCCGGCGCCAGTCCGACGTCAAGCACGGTCCGATATATGTCGAGGATGACGGCTTTCGGTTTCATGATTTCAGGCTCCACAGCATCGGGTACTGGTTCTCTCCCGCGAGCTTTGCCCGGAAAAATTCCTCCGAGATCCGCGCGGGTATACCGGGCTTGACCGTTTGCGGAACCGTATCCAGCAGGCGTGCAAAGGCGCGCCCATACGCCTCAGCCCCCAGCCAGGCGGACGCTTTCCGCGGCCAGCGCGAGACTTTCAGCGTGCCTTCGGACGCCTGCCGCCGCCAGCGCGCGAGCTGCGGATTCAGTCGCAGACAACGCGCCCATGTTTCCTCGGCCGGGTGTGCCAGCACCTCCAGCTGCGCCATGAGCGTCAAGCGGCTGAATGGCACCGCCCCCGCCTCCCACCACGGCGGCGGGCACGCGAGCGCGCGACAGGCCCGCGGCAGGCGCGCCTTCCACGATCTCCAGCTCAGCGTCTGCCTCGCCGTCTCCGCGCGTTCGTCAAACAGCCCGCGATCAATCCAGATTTCGTCATAGGCCTGTGGAAACCGAAACCCAAACTCCGCCAGATCCGGCGCGATGTTGGACAGGGTGCGCACGAGCAAAGGACGTCCGGCCGCCGCAGCCTCGAGGTTCGGCAGTCCGAATCCTTCCTGCAAGGACGTGAGCAACACGACCTCGCTCGCCGCCAGGAGAGCTGGCACCGTCGGACTCTCCCGCTCCGAACCCGCCAGAACCCCCAGACGCAGCCGCCACGTGTGTCGCAGCGCGGCTGACTGCAAGGCGTCCGCATAGGCCTTCTCGTCCGCCGAGCTCACACTCCCCGTGGTCACGAGCCAGGCCTCGGGCCGCAACCAACGCGCGAGCAACAGCGCCTCCGCTAGATTCTTTCGCCGCAACAGCCGGCATGGAACAATCCAAACGGGTGCCGGTTCACCCAGTATCCGTTCCAGCCACACCCTCGCCGCCGTCACCGCCGTCCCGGGCAGGACTGCAGGCTCCGCCACGAGATTGGGCAACCACCCGGCCCGCCGGCCCAGCCCCCGCGCGAGCAGGCGCTGGTCCGCCCGGTTGATCGTCGCATGCCGGACATGCGGCTTCGTCGAAAAGATCACCTCCGCCACCGCCTTCAAGGAGCGAAAGCCCGCCCGCCGCATCTCGGGCCACCGCTGCCAGCGGTTGTCGAACCACCAGTCATGGTGGTGCATCACCAGCCGCACCCCATACCGCCCGCACGTCTGCACCAGCGCGCGGGCCAATGACAGGTTCCGCCCCAGTCCGAGATTGTGCGCCCAGACGACGGTCCGGCCGGATTCCGACCCGGCCAGCAGGTCGTCGACAAAACTCTGCACTCGCCGTGCCAGCGTCTCCGCCGGCTCACGCGCTTCCGAGACGTAACCCGCCGAATGCGCGACCGCACAAGTGACCTCCACGCCCGGCAGGCTCACTCGGAGTGCCGCCAGCCAGCGACCATCCGGTGCCTCACCACCCGCCAGCACCACCGTATTCACCCCGAGCCTGCGCTCGCGCGCAAGCGCCGGAAGCGCCAGCTCGATGATGCGTCTGACTCCGCCAGGGCGATAATGACTGTGAAAAACGATCAGTTTCACGCGCCAGCAAGTCTTCATGCGCCCGGCGATTGCGCGAACTATTTTCCACGCTCCGGTAAATGGGCTTGTCACCCGGTTCGCTGACACGCTGATTCAGATTACGTTCGGAGTTTTCCACGCTCTGTACCAAGGGTCCGGGATTCGGAGTCCCGGAGGCAACGCAGTTGGTCGGGCCACCATTTGCATCAACCGGTAACACACGCTGCTGAGACCTCTGATCCCATGTCCGACTTTTTCCAAACCGGTGCCGTCGCGACCCTTCACCGCCTGGGCACGCCGAACGTTGCGCGCCTCGAACGTGAACTCACTCAATTCGCGAAAGAGACACCGATCGCGCTCGTCCTGCCCTGCCACATCCGCGAAGTCGGCACCAAGGCCCTCCGCGGCATCGCGCGCGAGCTCAAGCAGGTCGGCTACCTCCAGCAGATTGTCGTCGGGATCGACGGCGCCAACCTCCGCAGCTGGAAGAAAGCACGGCGGTTCTTCGCCCAGCTCCCCCAAAAGCCCATGCTCCTCTGGAATGACGGCCCGCGGATGCAGACTTTGTTCAAGAAACTTGAGGCGGCCGAACTCGGTGCCGGCACCACCGGCAAGGGCCGCAACGTCTGGGCCTGCCTGGGCTACGTGCTCGCCAGCGAACAATCGCGCATGGTCGCCGTCCACGATTGCGACATCGTCACCTACAATCGGGAACTCCTCGCCCGCCTCTGTTATCCCGTCGCCCACCCGAGCCTCGGATTCGATTTCTGCAAAGGCTACTACGCGCGCGTCACCGAGCGCCTCAACGGGCGCGTCATGCGCCTGCTCGTCACGCCCTTGCTGCGCGCGTTGAAGAGCATCATCGGTCAACATCCCTATCTGGTCTACATGGACACGTTTCGCTACCCGCTCGCGGGCGAGTTTTCCATGGACCTGGATGTGGTCCGCCGCATCCGCATACCCGCCGACTGGGCGCTTGAGGTCGGAATGCTCTCGGAGGTCATCCGAAACTGTGCGCCGCGGGCCATCTGCCAGTCCGAACTTTGCGACAACTACGATCACAAACATCAGGATCTCTCCGTGCGCGACGCCGAGCGCGGCCTCAACAAAATGGCCGCGGACATCGCCCGTGCCTTCTTCCAACGCATGGCCGCCGAGGGGATCAAGCTCGACGCGGGCCTCTTCGACACGCTGATGAGCGCCTACATGCGCCAAGCGGAGGACACCCTGCGGTTCTACGCCGCTGACGCCGCCCTCAACGGTCTGAAGTATCCGCGCCACGAAGAAGAGACGGCGGTAACGACCTTTGTCCGCAGCATTCGCCTCGCCTCGAAACAGCTCCAGGCAGACCCGCTGGGTGCCCCGCTCATCTCCAATTGGAACCGCGTCGAATCCGCCCTGCCTGGTTTCCGCGACGAGCTCCGCGAAGCCGTCCACCTCGACAACGAAGTCTGATCGTTGGCCGCGGTGACAAAGCAGAGCCGGGTCGTCGGGTCGTGAACCGCTACACTCGGCGCGAAGTCCGGATACCGGTGAGCACCTTGGGCAACACGACCATCGTGGCGAGGAGCATCGCCGTGATCAGCAGGGCGGCGGTGAGCTTCTGGCTCTCGCCGGAAAAATAGGCCATCCAGCTCACGGTCGAGCGCCAGACGAAGGCGACCCCGACGAGGCCTAGCGTCGCGGCGGCACCAAACAGCGCCCATCGGCGTTGGAAAATCCAGCCCGTCGCCCAGACCACCGCCAATCCGGCCACCATGCCACCCGACTTCAGCGCAGTGGCCGCCTTTTCGGGATTCGAAAGATAGCCGATGACACCCATCGAGAGCACGACAGCACCGTAACCGAGCAACCACCAGGAGAGCGGGGGGAGTTTCATTGAGAAGACGTTAAGTTATTTGATGATAGTTCGACGACAGAAATTCTCAAGCGGCCGATGTGCTTTGTTTGGCCAGCCGCCCGACCGGTTGGCTCGCCACGGGGCCCGAGTGAAGCAATCCGACCGGCCTGCAGTGGGGAAAGTTCGGCTCGACTCGGGCGGCCTCAGCCGCCGCGAATGAGCCCGGGCAGTTGTGTGAGATTGAGGTTCCTGGCGCGGGCCTGAATCTCGGGCAGCAACCGCTCGCCTTGCATTCGCGCGCTGCCCAGGAGCTGTTGAAACGACTCCTTGATCTGCAGCGCGGAGAGGGAACGCCCGCCTGCATAGTAACGGTGGGCCAGTTGGCCGAGAGCATAGGTGGTGGCAAAGGTCACCGCGGGTCCGGTGGCCGTCGATGCGAGGGTGCCGGCCAGCCCACCGCCCGCCCGGCGCACGAGGCCCCCCAGGAATTTTCGCGCCAGACCTTCGAAGGCTTGCGAGGTGAGGCCCAAGCCGAGCACCCCGATGAATTCCTTCACATGTCCCGCATCGAGGGCAAAGCCGTGGTGTTTGCCCACGCGGTAAACGAGATGGGTCTGCAGCGGGAGCACCGCCAGAGTGGCCATCGACTGCGGCAGCAGCTCCAAGGCGCCGGCGAGAATCGCCGTTTTGCGAATCGTGGACTCCAACGCGGGGTCGGGAGCGGCGGGGGCGGCCGGCACCGGACTGCTGGCCGCCACCACCGGGGGCAAGGCGGCGGCGTGGGAGATTTGATCCGCCAGTTGCAAGGGCTGCGCCACCTGCGCCGGTGCCAGGCCGAGCAACGCCGCAAGCTGCGCGAGAAACTGTTCCTCCACTGGATTGCGGTGCCCGTCGGCCTCGATGATGCAAACGGCCATCTCGTAGGCCAGAACGCGCGACTCCTGTCCACTCAGGCCGGCGGCGGTCTCCGCCAGCGGGGCCTTTTTCAACAGCACGCGCTGCATCAGGCCGGCCGCATCGGGCACTTCCAGGTTTTCGAGCAGCGCCCGGAGCTGTGCACGTTCGTCGTCGGTCTTGCGCCCATCGCAGAAAGCGGCGGAAAGTGCGATCAAAGCCACGCTCGATCTTTCGTCGGTTGTCATCCGGGCACTAGAAAGGGTGTGCAGCAGAACCGCAATCGGGGGCGGAGCGTTCGGAAACAAGCGACGGCTTTTCCACGACGCCGACCCGGCGAAATCAAGGGGAAGGGCTCCGCCCGTGATGCTTGAGTTGCTGTTTGTTTGCACGCAATTCACGACAGCGGATGGCAAGAGAACCGAGAGTAGAGTTTCCGGGAGGGATCCACCATGTGCTGAATCGTGGAAATTGCCGGCAAGACTTGTTCGAGACGGCCGGAGCGGCGCAGGCGTTTGTCGCTTGCCTCGATCCGAGGACCTTTCCCGAGATCACGACCAGCGACTACGGCAACAACCCGCGACTTCCAGAAATCAAAGGCTGGCCTACCAACCTTCTCGATCTGCACCCGATTCAGGGTGTCAGGCCGGAAGCCCGGTCAGGTAATATTGGCCTGGTCAGCTCCTCTCTCGTGCAACTTGCATGATGATCTATGGTATTCCCGACATTTTGCACGTCTTGACCGAACCAAGATACGCCCAATAAAAGCGCAAATATCTGCTTCATAGTGACTTAATTTTAACAAAATCATCGTGGCACGCATTGAGTTACAGAAGCGCAGTCCTGCCAGCTTCAAACTCATTCACCACACGATGCCCACTGCTCACGTCTCTCCGATCACGCCCTGCTCTCGCATCGAGCCCAAACCATCGCTCCGGCCAAGATCGCCGATTGACCTGTCCCCTTCTCGGATTGACCTGTCCCCTTCTCGGGAAAACGAAGTCGATTGTCGAACTGCCTCAATGGGCCCTCCCTTGGTCGATAGGGTCGTAAACGCCTCCAGCTCCGCCGAAGCGGAGTACGACGCCGATCTCGTCCAACGCTTCAACCGGGGCGAAGAGGCCGCCTTTAACGAAATCATGAGCCGGTACTACGGCAAGATCCTCGGGCTCGCGCTCAACCTGCTGCGCAACCATGCGGACGCGGAAGAGATCGCCCAAGACACGTTTGTCCGTGTACACCGGGGATTGGCGAGCTTCCGGGGCGACTCATCACTGGCAACGTGGTTGTATCGCATCGCACTCAACCTCGCACGCAACCGCTACTGGTACTTCTTTCGTCGCCGTCGGCAGGACAGCATCTCGATCGACCGTCGGATCGGCGAAGACAGCGAGGCAACCTTTGGCGACCTCATCGCGGCTGATCGGGGGGACCCGGCCCAGCAAACGGTCACCAACGAGTTCACCACACTCATTGCCGGCTGCATGGCGAATCTCGAGCCAAGTCACCGGGAAATTCTCACGATGCGCACGAGCCTGCACCTTTCCTACGACGAAATTGCCGTCTCCATGGGAATCAGTGTTGGCACGGTCAAGAGTCGCATCTCCCGGGCCCGCGAGAGTTTGCGGGCCCTGCTCGCGCAGTCGGCTCCGGAGTTCGCCCCCGGAGTCATGAACGGCGACTCCGAAGACTACTTCCTCCCAGCACGACCCGCCTATGGCTGTTTTGGGATTGCCTATGCCTGACATGGAAAAGCGAGCGCGGTCGCCTGCTTGCGGAGGACACGACGACTAACTTGAGTCGTGCCCCGTGAGTGCCCGCCCGCCGCTTCGCCTCGATGTCTCCGCTGCCCGTCGTTTTCACCGGCGGGCCCTCCACTTGGACGAGGCGCTATCCGGCGTCGAGGCAGCGCTCGACCGCCTAGCTTGGATCCAGATCGATCCGATCAATGTCTGCGGGCGAATGCAGGACCTGATCCTGCGCAACCGGGTTGAAGGTTACCACAAGGATGACCTCATGCGGCACCTACACGGTGTGGACACGCCCCTCCCTGGGGAATCGCGGCGAGGGTTTGAACATCATCTGCCGTCCACGGGCATTCTCGTCGCGTTTCCCTGCTCAGCTTGGCCATTCCTGCACGCCGCGGTGGATGCGCGCAGCCGCCGCACCGGAGCCTGGTCGGGCCGACTGACTCCCCGGGAAAAGCAACTCGCTCAATACATTCTCGGCGAAATCGAAACCCGGGGTCCGCTCTCGTCCGACGCGATCGACGATGATCGCGTGGCCCGGAAAGTCTGGGGACACTCCAGCCTGGCCAAAGCCACGCTGCAAAAACTGTTCTTTCACGGACGGGTCCTGATCGCCGCGCGCAAAGGCAGTCGCCGCCTCTACGATCTTCCCGAACGTGTCATGCCCGAAGCATGGCGAAAGGGCCCCCTGCCGGACGGAGCGGAGATCGAACGCTGGCTTGCGTTGAACCGACTCCGGCAACATCGCCTGGTCAGCTTGAAGAGAAAGGAGCTCTCGTTGGTCGAAGATCTGGTTCAATCGATCCAAGTGGAGGGTGCTCCTCCGCTGCACTGCCTGAAGGAAGACCTGCCGCTTCTCGAATTGCGGGACCGGAGAACGGACCGCGCCGCGCGATCGCCGCTCCTCCTCGCTCCCCTGGATCCGTTGATTTACGATCGACGACTGACGTCGACACTCTGGGGTTTTGAGTACGTGTGGGAGGTGTACACCCCACCGGCACGACGCGTCCGGGGATACTATGCGCTGCCCGTGCTCACGGGGGTCGACCTCGTAGGTCACGCCGACCTGAAGTCAGACCGGAACCGGCTGGTGGTCCTTTCGTGCCGGGTACGCCGCGGAATCAAGACCGCGCCGGCGGTGGGGCAACTCGCCCGATTCCTCGGTTTGTCCGGGGTCGGGCGGCATCCCGCAGCGGCCCGCCCGGACCAGAAGTCCGTACCGCCGGTCAGTCCGGAAAGAGCACTTGGGTGCGGTGAGTCCGGGCCTCCCGCTCCGATCGGTACGTCAGATCGTTGAACGGAGCGAGCACCGCGCCCGTGCGGATACAGCGAAAGCGACCCCGACCCATCGCGAGAAACGTATCGTCCGCAGCGAGGGAGTGACGCTCTGTCGCTTCCGGCGTTTTCTCCACACCGAGCAAGAGCGGCCCCAAGGAAAAACGATGCATTCCCGGAAGCAGCGTTGGATTGCCCGGCTGACCCACGGCGACACCCAGCGGAAACGTCAGCACCAGGCGGGCTCCCGTTTCCAGCGGGAAGGTTGCGCTCACAAAGCCCCCGGACGGCTCCACGGCCAAAGCGACGTCGCGCAACACCAGCGCCATCGCGCTCGCCCGAACACCCGGTGGCACAAAGAACTTCAAATCCAGCGCGTGGGGAAGGGTGCTGCGCACCACCGTCCATTCGACTCGTCCCGCGAGAGGATAGTCGCTCTGGCAACGCAGAACCACCTCCCCCTCGGGAAACCGCAACGTGGTGTCTCCCTCAAAATAGAAGAGCATCCAAACCGTCCGAGCTGCCCCATCCATCGCAATATTGGCCTGGGCGGCCCGGGCAAGGCCCTCGGCCCCGCGCATCGAGCAACACCACGGCGCCTCAAAAATCTTCGGATGCGGCGACAGATCGACCCGCCCTTCGGCACCGAGACAGAGGTCGCAGCCGTAGCCGCCGTTCGGTCGCTGGGCATAACTCAGCGCGTTGAAGTAGACTCGATGGGCGGTCGTCAGATAAGACGCCTCGCCGGTCACCCGCCAAAGCTCGATCGCCAGTAGGAATGAATCGACCACGGCGCAGGCCTCCGTCCATTCCGGGCGATCAAACCAGTTGTAATTCGCAAAGTGTTCGGTCTCGGCACACGAGCGGTAAAGCGCGTAGCGGTCCCGCACCAGCGCCAGCAGCTCCGGACGCGGATCCACCCGCTCCCACCAGCGCAGGATCCCACGCAAAGTGCTCAGCATGGAATGCGTCTGCGCCCCGATCCTGCGCACGTCGAGTTCCGCGTAGCGCGCGATCATCGTCTCGATCAATGCCCGCAACTCCGGCGACGGATCGATTCCGTAAGTCTGGGTCAATCCATCCAGCGTGAAGAACACCGTGCCAATGTCCGTCGACAGGCCGATCCAAACGCCCTCGTTTCTGACCGTCAGCCCGACGGGTTTTCCGTCAGCCAATTTCGCCAGTTTGTGGTCAGGATACGCCGCGTAAAGGGGCCGCGTTGGCACCATCAGTTCGCTCACAATCCCGCGGATCGCAGCCAGCGCCCGGGGGTCACTCTTCCAAAGGTAGTACTCACAGAGACCGCGCAGCAGTCCGTTGTGCCCGCCGACCTGGTTCTCATCGACCGTGCCCACCGCATGCAGTTCCCCGATGTACCCGCGGGCGTTCAGCGCCGTAGGCAGCCGGGCCATCATCTCTTCAAGGTAATGCGGCTCACTCCGCAGGACCTGTCCCAAGAGCGACAGCCCGAGCATCGCCCGGCCAATCCAGTCGCCGGGTGCCTCCTTGGCCGTCGACGCCACCACCATCGCTTCGAAACGGAACGGCGGCTCGTGCAGGCGCTGAAAATTCAGCACGGCGCGGCGTCGCAAGTCGCCGGCAGGCGCAACATCGGCAAGTGGAGTCAGAAAGATCATGTCGTCATCCCGACGCTCATGTCCGTGCGCCGCAAAACGAAAATCCACCGAAACCCAAACTTGGCCGAGAACGCGTGATGCACCTTCGAGCACGCCCACCCCCCCACCCCAAGACAAGCACCGGGCCAAGACTGCAGGAGCGAGCCTCGAAGTCTCTCCAAACGCGGCCAGCTCCGAGCGGATGCATCCATGTAAATCAAGCTGATCGCCGGAGCTGACGATTGGCGATGTCAGGCTGGCTCCACGCACCGGCACAATCGGGCATCATCAGCACCGGGCGAAAAAACGATCGCAATGTGATGCCAGCGCCCACCGCGCAGCGAACTGCTGCCGATCGCACAGCCTCCTCCAAAGTCGGTGTGGATGGCCCCGAGGGCACCTTCGTTGGGGTTGCGATTCCAACTGATGTGGACCGGCCGGTAACTCAACTTCGCGAGGCTGCTCCGCCACCCCATGATCGAGTACGCATCGGACAGGCAATAGCCGCGAAGTGCCATTTTGGGAAAGGGGCGGTGAAGACTACCCGAGCAATGAAGCGATGAAGGACCCTGCAAGAAAATGGGGCTATGCAGAGAGGGGAACCCGCCCGACGAAAGCACCTTGGGGCGCAAGCAAGTTACCCTCAGGGGCACTCGGCTGATCCCGGACTTGTTTCCTCAACGGCCGGGCTGTCAGCGCTCACTACGAAAAATGCCCCAATCAAACGGGCCGACACCCAAAATAGCCGTCGGATACCGCACCAAGGCGTTCGCACTCGCACCTCGTGGCTGCCATTCGCAAAAAACTCGTCCAACCCATAAAATCGACACTTCGCCTTCGGCTTGGTAGAACATGCGGGATAGTCTCAACAAATGCCAAGGCTACGATCAAACTGCCCCAAAAAGGGCCGTCTACAGGCTGGACGACGTTTTGTTTTGTGCCTTGGTGGAAACCGCATTCTCTGCGCCCTCATTGCTCCGTGCCCGAACTGCTCTCCACTCTCGCCACCACCTTTGGTTACAACCAATTCCGCCCGCTGCAGCGTGAGATCATCGAGGCTTCGCTGGCGGGTCGGGATGTTTTTGCGCTCCTTCCGACCGGTGGAGGCAAATCCCTCTGCTTTCAGCTGCCCGCCCTCGTTCGGCCTGGTCTGACCGTCGTCGTTTCCCCTCTGATCGCCTTGATGAAGGACCAGGTCGATCAGCTGCAGGCCAGCGGTGTAGCCGCCACCTTTCTCAATTCCACCCTGACCGCCGCCGAAGCCCGATCCCGTCTCGCGGGTCTCCACCGCAACGAATGGCGTCTGCTCTACGTCGCACCCGAACGCCTGATGCTCGACAACTGGCAGGAGAATCTCCGGACGTGGAATGTGACCTGTATCGCCATCGACGAGGCGCACTGCGTCTCCGAATGGGGCCACGACTTCCGACCCGAGTACCGGCAGGTATCGAAACTCCGCGATCTGCTGCCCGATGTGCCCTTCATGGCGCTCACGGCCACCGCCACGGAACGGGTGCGTGCCGACATCATCAATCACCTGCGCCTGCGCTCACCCGAGGTGTTCGTGGCCAGCTTCAATCGGCCGAATCTGACCTATCGGGTCACTCCCAAGGACCAACCACTCAAACAGCTCGTCGAGTTCCTCAAGAAGCGCGAACACGAGAGCGGCATCGTCTATTGCGCCTCCCGTGCAGCCACCGAGCGGGTTGCCGAGGCACTCGCCGCACGCGGTTTCGCCGCCCGCGCCTATCACGCGGGTCTCGAAGCCGAGGAACGCGGACGCAATCAAGAGCTGTTCCTGCGCGACGATGTTCGGATCATCTGCGCAACCATCGCCTTCGGCATGGGCATCAACAAGCCGAACGTCCGCTGGGTCGTGCACCACGATCTGCCAAAGAACATCGAGGGTTATTATCAGGAGACCGGACGCGCCGGTCGCGACGGACTTCCCGGAGACTGCCTCCTGCTCTTCAGCGCGGGCGACATCGCCAAACAAACCCACTTTCTCGACGAAATCACCGACGAGCACGAACAGCGGGTGGCGCGCGCCCAGCTTCGGCAGATGGTCCTGTACGCCGAGTCGGCCGGTTGCCGTCGGTCGGAGCTGCTCGGTTACTTCGGCGAATCATTCCCCCTCGACAACTGCGGCGCCTGCGACAACTGCCTTGAGCCACGGGCCACCTACGACGGCACCGTTGTCGCCCAAAAGTTCCTCTCTTGCATCTATCGCATCCGCCAGGCCAGTCGTTTTGGGGTCGGAATCAACCATGTGATCGAGGTCCTCACCGGGGCGGACACCGACAAGATCCGTCGCTGGGGTCACGATCAGCTTTCAACCTTCGGTATCGGTCGCGACCTCCCCCGACCTGCGTGGTCCGCAGTCGGTCGGGAGCTGATGCGGCTCGGCCACATCACCCTCAGCGATGGCGAATACGCCACGCTTGAACTCACCGAAGAAGGCATGAACGTGCTCCGATCACGCCAGCCTGTCACCCTGACCAAGCCGCTCGACTTGCCCAAGGCGACCCGTCGAACCGCCCGACGCGAAGGGGAAATCGCCTGCGACGAGATTCTTTTCGACCGGTTGCGGACGGTGCGCAAGCGCCTCGCGGACGAACGCAAGGTTCCAGCGTATGTCATTTTCGGTGACACCACGCTCCGCCAGATGGCCCGCCAATACCCGGCAAATGAACGTGCGATGCACGGGATTTTCGGCATGGGAGAAAAGAAACACGCTGAATTTGCCACGACCTTCGCGGCCGCGATCACCGACTACCTGGCGACCAACAGTCGCCAGGAGTTCGGTGATTGAGCGCCACCACCCCAACCGAACGACCTACCAGCGCCATTCGGCACCAACAAAGGCGCCCACGGGTAATTGCGGAAATCCGTGAACTTCCTCGTACGACTCATCGAGGAGATTCTCCACCCGGGCGCGCACCGAAAAACGCTCGTTGACCGTCCACGAGGCATAAAGCCTCGCAACGCTGTAGTCCTCCCCGTCGATCGTGGCAAAGGTGCTCGCGTGCACGTCCTCCCGCTGCGCCACCAGACGAACACCCGCACCCACCGCCACTCCTCCCCCGAACGCGTGCCAAACGTCCGCGTTTCCGCTGTGGCGCGGGCGGCGAAGCAAGCGGGCACCGGTGATCGCATTCTCCGCTTCCAGATACGTGTAACTCAACCGCAGCTCCGTCGCCGTCGGCAGAACCCAGGTGGTGCTCACTTCCAGCCCTTTCGTCACCGCCCGGCCGACATTGGCTACCGAGCTGGGATTGCGGGAGAAATCGGAGACGATCAAGTCGGTGAACCGGTTGTCAAACCACGTCACGCTGAGCGTGCTGCGACGATCGCCAAGGTAGAGATCGAATCCCGCGTCCCAACCGCGAGCCCGCTCCGGGTTCAGTGCGGGGTTGCCGACGTAAAACGTGCTCGCGCCGTAGAGATCGAGAAAGCTGGGTGAACGAAAGGCGGTGCCCAGGCTCGCCCGCAGCTTCAGACGCTGGGGCACGGCCAGCCAGGCCGCCGTGGCCCGTCCGGTCGTGTGACGTCCGAAGGTGTCGAAATCGTCATGGCGCAGTCCCGCCGTCAGGAAGACCCGTGGCAATGGGGTAAACTCATCCTGGACGAAAAACGCCAACAAAGACTGACCGCGATCGATCGCCCCGAAACCGGTGTTGAGCGTGTGATTGGACTCAGCGGTGAAGCCGGCCGTGATCCGATGGGCCTCCCAACCGTCGTAGGTGCTCTGCCAATCGAGCATCGCGCGCCGGTTCTTGACCACGGTGACCTGGGTCGCACGGCCCACGGTTGGATTTTCGGATACGAATCGACGGTGCTGTCCGCCGAGCACGGCGTGTGACTTCCAGTTTTCCGAATGGCGGGCGTCAAGGAACACCGTGCTCAACCAATTGCCTTCGCGCTCCAGATTGTCCGGGTCGTTGCTGAAACGGGTCCCCGGAGAGCCGTACTCGGCCTGAAAGCCCCGCACCGTCGCCCCGACGGCCACTCGCTCGTTGAGCGTTCGATCCAGCCGGAACGTGAGATTCCCGCTCTCGAAGGTGTTGTTGAGACGGTCATTTTCCGTCCTTCCACCTTGAAGGGCGAAGTTGTACGCCCAATCGCCGGGTGCACCCTGCGCAGAAAGTGCGGTTTGCAACGTGCCGAAGCTGCCGCCTTCCAGCGCCATGACCGAGGAGCCGCTCCCCGCGCCACGCTGACTGCGAAGTGAAACGACCCCGCCCACCGCCTCCCCGCCATAAAGGGTGCTCTGCGGACCGTGGGCGATCTCCAGGCTGTCGCAGGCGGAGACGCAGGCACCCCCGAGGAACACGGCGTAGTCGGTGTTGGGATCGTTGAACCGCAGTCCGTCGACGAGAAACAACGTCTGATTGGAGTTCGCTCCCCGGAGAAAAATGGCCGTCGATGCGCCCGGTTGTCCTGAGGAAAAGGCCGGCAGGCTGACGGCCCCCAACGCCTGGGCCAGCGTCCGCACCTGACGGCGGGCCAATTCGTCGGCGGAAAGGCTGTCGATCACGCTCCCGAGATTTCGTGGAGCGACGGGCGTGCGCGTGGCCGTGATCAGATAGGCATCCAGATGCTCGACCGGATCGGCGCCGGCCGGCGATTGCGCCCGCGTCACGGGGACGCAGACGAGCGCGATCAAACAGACCGGCAAAAGGCACCGGTTGCGGGAACGTCCCGAAAGACGGGACGACAAATCAAAGGACATGGTAGGACTGCTTTCTTTATCCAGGCGAGCGCGGCCGAATTCGCCGGAGGCCCGGCGGACACGTCCACACCCACGCTTCATTGATGCGATGAAGAGACGCCGCCGGCACGCGCATTTCATGCGGGCAGCATAGGCCTGAAAGGTAGGATATTCGGACTCCGCATGTGTGCCGCGACCGCTCAAAAAGCGATCGGAGACGTCTCGCCCCCGCCTTCACCGGTGTGGGACCGATTGGCTTTGCCCGCGTCGTTCGCCGACGCGGTGGAGGTCTGTGATGCGATACCGCAGCGCAACTGTGGCCGGTTCTCACGGCCTTCCCCAACTCCCTGCAGGTGGAAAGAACACGAACACGACGATCGGACACCATCCGCCGGTTCATCGCAATGCGTTTCTTTGAACCCCAATCCCCGAGGCCGACAGAAACCAAAATCCTAAACACTAATCGCATCATCATATTCAGATATGACGATATGATGCTTGCGTCGTTCACGCCCTTCCACACGATCGTTCAGTTATGGATTCATCGAAACTCCACCCAAACTCCATCGAGGCGTTTGAGTCGCTCTTCGCCGACCGAATCGTCGTCCTGGACGGCGCCATGGGGTCGATGATTCAGAATTTTGTCCTCAGCGAGGCGGACTTTCGAGGGAAGACGTTCCTCACCCATCCCCACGATCTCAAGGGAAACAACGATCTGCTCTGCCTCACCCGTCCCGATATCATCGAGGAGATCCACCAGCGTTATTTCGAAGCCGGCGCCGATCTGGTGGAAACCAACACCTTCAGCTCGACGAGCATTGGCCAGTCCGACTACCACCTCGAGTCCGTGGTCACCGAGCTCAACGTGGCCGCGGTGGCCTGCGCTCGCCGGGCAGCAGCGAGGGTGGAAGCGGCGAAGCCGGGACGGAAATGTCATGTCGCCGGCGCGATCGGACCTCTCAATCGCACGCTGTCGATGTCACCGGACGTCAATCGTCCTGACTTCCGCGCGGTGACCTGGCAGCAGGTGGTGAACGCCTACGCCGAGCAGGTACGCGCGCTCGTCTCGTCGGGAGTGGATGCCCTCTTGGTCGAAACCATCTTCGACACGCTCAACTCCAAAGCCGCACTCTTCGCGATCGATCAGATCTTTGAGGAGACGGGCATCCGACTTCCGATCATGATCAGCGTCACGATCACCGATGCTTCAGGGCGAACCCTTTCCGGCCAGACCACCGAAGCTTTTTACAATAGCATCCGCCACGCGCGTCCGTTTTCGGTTGGCATCAATTGCGCCTTGGGGGGACGCGCCATGCGTCCCTACATCGAGGAGCTCTCCCGTTTGGCCGAATGCCGTGTAACCTGCTATCCGAACGCAGGATTGCCCAACGCTTTCGGCGGTTATGACGAAACGCCGGCGGAGATGGCGGGAATTCTGCGCGAATTCGCGACGGCCGGATTGGTCAATCTCGTGGGGGGTTGCTGCGGTTCGACACCCGAACATGTCCGAGCAATCGCCGATGCGGTCCGGGGTCTGGTTCCGCGCGCGCTTCCTTCCCCGCCGCGCGCGCTGCGGCTCAGCGGCCTCGAGGCAATGACCGCCGCCTGATCGCTCGGCCCCTCCGTCCACGTTCCACGCTCCCAGATCCATGCAAAGCAGCGCCTCTTCGTTTCTGGTCATTGGTGAGCGCACCAATCTCACCGGCTCCCCCAAGTTCGCCAAGGCGATCAAGTCCGGCGACTGGGCGGCCGCGCTCGAGATCGCCCTCCAGCAGGTTCAGAGTGGAGCCAACATCATCGACATCAACGTCGATGAGGCCCTGATCGACGGCGAGGCGACGATGGTCAAGTTTCTCAACCTGATCGCGGCCGAACCGGACATCGCCCGAATCCCGGTGATGCTCGATTCGTCCAAGTGGAGCGTGCTCGAAGCCGGACTGCAGTGCCTCCAGGGAAAAGGGATCGTCAACTCCATCTCACTGAAGGATGGCGAAAGTGAGTTCCTGCGTCGGGCAAAACTGATCCGCCGTTACGGTGCCGCCGCCGTGGTCATGGCCTTCGACGAACAGGGACAGGCCGCGACCCGCGACGAAAAGGTCCGAATTTGCACCCGCGCCTACCGACTGCTGGTCGATCGCCTGAATTTCCCTCCGGAAGACATCATCTTCGACCCGAATATCCTCACGGTCGCCACCGGGATTGAGGAACATAACCACTACGCGGTCGATTTCTTCGAGGCGACCCGCCTGATCAAGGACACGCTGCCCCACGCCAAGGTCTCCGGGGGTGTCTCCAACGTTTCCTTCTCCTTCCGAGGAAACAATCCCGTGCGCGAGGCGATGCACACCGCCTTCCTCTTCCACGCGATTCGCGAGGGCATGGACATGGCGATCGTCAACGCCGGGATGCTTGGCGTTTATGATGAAATTGATCCGGAGTTGCGCGGGTTGGTGGACGATGTGCTGCTCGACCGACGTCCCGATGCAACCGAGCGCCTCGTCCGTTACGCCGAAGAGCTCAAGCTCAAGCAAGGCGGCGCGTCCAAGGTCGAAGCCAAGGAGGAACTCGCCTGGAGAACGGCCTCCGTCGAAGAGCGGTTGAAGCACGCGCTCGTCAAAGGCATCGACGCCTTTGTCGAACAGGACACCGAGGAGTGCCGGCAAAAGTACGCCCGCCCACTTGAGATCATTGAAGGTCCTCTGATGGACGGGATGCGCGTGGTGGGTGATCTCTTCGGTGCCGGGAAAATGTTTCTCCCCCAGGTTGTGAAGTCCGCCCGGGTGATGAAAAAGTCCGTCGCCTACCTGACCCCGTTCATGGAGGCGGAAAAGCTGCGGGCCGCCGCCGCGGGCGAAGCCACTCGCGCCCAAGGCAAGTTCCTCATCGCGACCGTGAAGGGCGATGTCCACGACATCGGCAAGAACATCGTCGGCGTCGTTCTCGCCTGCAACAACTACGAGGTCGTGGACCTCGGCGTGATGGTGGGCTGCGACAAGATCGTCGCCAAGGCGCGTGAAATCGGTGCCGACGCGATTGGCCTCTCCGGACTGATCACGCCGTCGCTCGACGAAATGGTTTACGTCGCCCGGGAACTTCAGCGCGAGGGGTTCACGGTTCCGCTGCTGATCGGCGGAGCCACCACCAGTCCGGTGCATACGGCCGTGAAAATCGCTCCGGAGTATTCGGGCGGCGTGGTCCATGTGCTCGATGCCTCGAGAGTGGTCAATGTGGTCAGCGCCCTGCTCTCCCCGGATCAAAAACCCGCGTTCCTCGCGGACGTCCAGACAAGGCAACAAAGGCAACGCGACGAATTTGCCGCCCGTCGTGCCCGTAAGTCGCTTCTCTCAATCACCGCCGCCCGCGCGCGCCGCCCCCTCCTTGATTGGGCTGGAGTCGACATTCCCCGACCCGACTTTCTCGGCACGCGCGTCTTCCGCGACGTACCGTTGGCCGAGCTCGTCCCGTACATTGACTGGGCGCCGTTTTTCAGCGCGTGGGAGCTTCACGGGCGCTACCCGGAAATTCTTCAGGACGAAGTGGTGGGCACCGAAGCCCGGAAACTCCACGCCGATGCACTGCAGATGCTCGAGCGGATCGTCGGGGAGAGGCACTTCACCGCCCACGCGGTCATCGGTTTTTGGCCGTGCAACTCCGTCGGCGACGACATCGAGCTCTTTGCGGATGAAAGCCGATCCCGGGTGATCGGGCGTTTTCATCAATTGCGCCAGCAGTTCGAGAAACCAGCAGATCAACCCAATCACTGTCTCGCCGACTTCATTGCGCCGATCGAGTCCGGTCGAATCGACTACTGCGGAGGCTTCGCGGTCACTGCCGGCCACGGGGTCGAACAGTTCGCCGCCGAATTTCGGGCGCGGCACGACGACTACGGAGCCATCATGGTTCAGGCTCTGGGTGATCGCCTGGCCGAGGCGATGGCCGAAATGTTTCACGCCAAGGCCCGCGCCGCGTGTGGCTTTGGGCGTCACGAAGATCTCAGCCATGAAGACCTGATCCGCGAACGCTACCGCGGGGTCCGGCCTGCTCCCGGTTATCCGGCCTGTCCCGACCATACCGAAAAACCGTTTCTCTTGGAGCTCCTCGGTGCCTCTGAGGCCACCGGCATCATCCTCACCGAGAGTTGCGCGATGCATCCGGCCAGCAGCGTCAGCGGCTGGTACTTTAACCATCCAGAGGCCAAATACTTCGGGGTCGGCAAACTCGGACGCGATCAAGTTGCCGACTACGCTACGCGCAAGGGACAGTCCCTTGCGGAGGCCGAACGGTGGCTCGGCCCCTACTTGGATTACGATGCGGCGGGCTAGATGGTGAGACGTTGTCCACGCGAGCGTACGCGATCGGTCGCACGGTTAGACTTGCCTGCGATCGTTATCCGGTTGAATTCCTTTTCGCGCTCGCTGAGTGGGTTGATGGCATCCTTCAACGTGCGCCAAACGTTGCTGACCATGAAATGCCCGGTACATCCTGTTTCCCGTTCTTCGCCGAACCACCGCCAACGCCTATCGGTGTTTGGGGAGAACGTGCTCAAGGCTTCGTCCTCAAAGCGCTGAAGCTCGCGCCACCCATGGGTGACACCATCGATCATTTACGAGTTCAAGAAGACCTCGCCCTTTTGGGGAAAGTCGCCGAAGGCGATCGCGACGCCTTCTCCACACTCTACGATCGATTTTCCCGACCGCTTTTCGCTACTGCACTCCGGATCAGCAGCGACCCAAAGGAGGCGGAAGATATTGTCCACGATGTATTTATAACGATCTGGGAAAAGGCCCCGGATTTTGAAGCGAGCAAGGGAACCGCCTTCGGCTGGGCCGTGGCCCTGACTCGCAATCGCTCCATCGATCGAATCCGTCAGCGCCGACGCCGCCAGGAAATCCTTGCGGAGATAGCCCCGGCCGATCTGGGCTACGAGGATGATCAGGCAGCGCCGAGTGACTCGTCGACGGCGCTAAGTTCCAAGGAACAGGCGATCGCGGTCCGGCAAGCCGTCTCAACCTTGCCCCGAGACCAGCAGCATGCCCTCGAACTCGCTTTCTTCAGTGGGTTGACGCAACAAGAAATCGCCGACCGGCTCAAGCAGCCTCTCGGCACGATCAAGGCTCGGATCCGTCGGGGCCTTCTTAAATTGCGCGATCTGCTGTCGCCCCAAGTCTGACCATGAAGGACGAACAGCACGAGGAGCGGGCTTCTCTCTATGCGCTCGACCTCCTCGAGGGCTCGGAGCGTGCTGACTTTGAACGGCAACTGGCCGCGAATGAAGCGCTCCAGGGATTAGTGGCGCAACTTCGGGAAACGACCTGCCAGCTCGCCTACACCGCAGGCTTGGCCTCCCCTCCGGCAGCCCTGCGAGAACGTGTCTTTGCCTCCATCTCACGACGCGACACGGTCAAGGCCTCAGTGCGATCATCGGCGGCGCGCACGGCACCGGGCAAACTCATCCCTTTCCATCCCCTGCACTGGGCGGGATGGGGCCTCGCGGCCTCGTTTGCTTTGGTCGCAGCGTGGTACGGCCAAAGGTCCTTTTCAACGCAACGTGAGCTGCTCAATGCACGAAACACGATTGCCTTCGAGCAGGCCGGCGCGAAGTCCCTGCAAAACGAGTTGGAGGCGGAACGATTGATTGCCAGCAAGCAGGCCAACAATCTGAAGACGTATCTCGCCGAGTTGAATGACACCCGCCAAGCGCTCGCCAGTGAACGCTCTCGCACAGTCAAGCAACTCGCCGAGTTGCAGACCCGTTACGATTTGGCCAACCTCAAAGTTGCGCGCCTCGCGTCGCTTCTGGGCAACTTCCCGGAAGCTGCGGCCATCGCCGTGTGGAATCCTCAGACGCAAGAAGGCGTGCTCACCGTGGAGAAGCTTCCCGCGCTCGCCTCCAATCAGGACTACCAGCTTTGGGTCATCGACCCTCAGTACACCAACCCAGTGGATGGTGGCGTCTTCACCGTCGATGCGGCCACCGGTATCGGTCGGCTGGAATTCCGTCCCCGACAACCCGTCGCGCAAGCTACGAAGTTCGCCATCAGTCGAGAACGAAAAGGGGGCGTGCCCAAGGCCGAGGGTCCCATCGTTCTACTCAGCCTCTAGCTCCAGCCCGGCGACGATCGAGACGCCGTTTCAGCTCTTGCACTCCCTGCCGGAGAGAGGGAGGCTCAACGCTTTATGGTCATCAAACCCAAGGTACGCGGTTTTGTTTGCATCACGGCACACCCACAAGGATGCGCAGCGCATGTTCAGGAACAGATCGACCACGTAAAAGCCAGGGGACCCCTGAAGAACGGCCCTAAAAACGTCCTCGTTATCGGTGCCTCGACCGGCTACGGACTGGCCTCACGCATCGCCTCTGCGTTCGGTTCAGCCGCGAATACTCTCGGCGTCTTTTACGAACGTCCGTCCGAAGAAGGACGTCCCGCCACACCGGGATGGTACAATACCATCGCCTTCACGCACGCCGCCCACAAAGCAGGTCTCAAGGCACTCAATATCAACGGGGATGCGTTCTCCGATGAAATCAAGCGTCAGACGCTTGACATGATCAAACGGGAACTCGGTCCGATCGATCTGGTGGTCTATTCCTTGGCCTCTCCACGCCGAACGCATCCAAAAACCGGCTTGGTCCACAAATCAGTCCTCAAGCCCGTCGGTCAGTCCTACACCAACAAAACTGTCGACACCGACAAGGGCATCGTCAGCGACATTACGATTGAGCCAGCCAACGAAACCGAGATCGCCGACACCGCCGCCGTCATGGGTGGGGAGGATTGGGAACTCTGGATTGAAGCCCTTCTTTCCCAAGGGCTTCTGGCTCAGGGCGCAACATCGGTAGCCTACAGTTACATTGGACCCGAGGTCACTTGGCCAATTTACAAAAACGGAACAATCGGTCTGGCGAAAAACGATCTCGAGCGCGCCGCACGTTCAATCGATGCCGCTCTCAAGGCTCACGGCTACGGGCGCGCGTTCATTTCGGTCAACAAGGCGCTCGTTACGCAGGCCAGTTCGGCCATCCCGGTGGTTCCGCTCTATATTTCGATTCTCTACAAGATCATGAAGGCCAAGGGTACGCACGAAGGCTGCATCGAGCAGATCCAGCGACTCTTTGCCGACCAACTTTACGGCGGTCAGGGCCTGCAGTTTGACGAGAAGGGCCGGGTGCGCATCGACGACTTGGAGATGCGCGCCGATGCTCAGGAAGAAGTCGCCAAGATCTGGCCGCAGGTAACGACCGAAACGCTCGCAGAACTCACGGACATCGTCGGTTACCGCTCCGAGTTCCTCCGCCTTTTCGGTTTTGGTCTCGCCGGCATCGATTACGAAGCCGACGTTGAACCCCATCTGCCGATGGTCTGAGCCAGAAAAGAAAAAACCCGCCATCGGCGGGCTTTTTTGTGTCGGTCGAATTCGGTCTTCCGAAATTACCCGAACAGTTCTTCCGGTTTGAAAAATCGAGCCAGCTCGATCTTCGCATTGTCATCGCTGTCAGAGGCATGGACGACGTTCGTCATCATATCCGTGCCGAAGTCTCCCCGGATGGTACCCTTGGCAGCCTTGCGAGAGTCGGTCGGGCCGAGGAGGTCACGAATCTTCGCCACCACATCCTCGCCCTTCAGGGCGAGCACGAGCACCGGGCTCGAGCTCATAAACTGCTCGATTTCGGGATAAAAGGGCTTCGTCGCCACATGCGCGTAGTGGGCCCGCAGCACCTCCGGTGACAGGCGGATCATTTTCGCGCCAATGATTTCGAAACCGGCTTTCTCAAAGCGATCGATCACGCTTCCCGCGTGTTTCTTCGCCATGCAATCCGGCTTCAAGATGATAAGGGTGTTATGCATAGTCAGTAGGAGCTTAAACGTTGAGCACCGGCACGAAGGCGCGGCACCCTGAAAACGTCTTCATCTCACGACTCCGAGGACGAGATCGCACCGTCGCTGTCAGGACCCAAAAGATCCATTTAGGAAGGCCGCGGAGAGCACGCGTCATCAGGGACGATACTCCCCTCCTCTCGAGGGTCGAAGTCTTGAAAGAAGAATAGTCAGGGTCGCAACATTGGCGATCGCGGGAAAGCAAGGCGAGCCCGAAACCACGGCCCGACGCTGCTTGCAGTCTGGCCCAAAGCCATCGCCTTCACTCGATTCCACCGTTGCAATTCCGGGTGGTCCTCCGTCTCGTTGAACAAACCTTCAACCCTCGTTTCGTCCATGGGCTTGCTCGATTATCTCAAATCGCAGTTTCTTGAAATCATTCAATGGGAGGACGACTCCCGGGACACGCTCTCGTGGCGTTTTCCCGATCAGGACAAGGAAATCAAGCGCGGTGCGCAGCTCATCGTGCGGGAATCACAGACCGCCCAGTTCATCTACCTGGGTCAATACGGCGATACGTTCAGCCCGGGCAAACACTCGCTCAACACCGAGAACATCCCCATTCTTTCCACGCTCAAGGGGTGGAAATACGGCTTCGAAAGCCCGTTCAAGGCCGACGTGTACTTCGTCAATACCCGGCTGTTCACCGGCAACAAATGGGGAACGGCGAATCCGGTGATGCTCCGTGACGCCGATTTTGGCGTCGTGCGTCTGAGGGCCTATGGTACCTACGACTTCCGTGTCACCGATGTGAAGGTCTTCCTCAAGGAGGTTGCTGGAACCGACCATCACTTCCGGCTCGAGGAATTTGCCGACACGATGCGCTCGCGTCTGGTCAGCGTCTTCACGGCCGCGCTCGCCGCCTCCAAGGTTCCGGCACTCGACGTCGCTGCCCGCTATTCCGAGTTGGGTGAGGCGCTCCTGCCGGTGATCAATCCGCCTCTGCTGGAAAAGTACGGCATCGAAATGGGCAGCTTCATTATCGAGAATATTTCCGTGCCGCCCGAGGTCGAGCAGGCGATCGACAAGCGTTCGAGCATGGCCGCGGTCGGCAATCTCAACGACTACGTCAAGTTTCAGATGGCCGAGGGCCTCGGCAAGGGCACCGGGGGTGGCACCGCCGGTGCCGCCGCGGAAATCGCCATGGGGTTCGGTCTCGCGCAACAGATGATGAACCAGCCAGGAGGCGTGTTCTCCGCGCAATCCACCCCCCCCGCGGGCGGCGCTCCTGTCAGTGTCGGCCAAGCCCCCGCCTCACCCCCTCCGCTGGACCTGATCGGGCCCGCTCAGGCCGCGCAGGCGCTCGGCGTCTCCGAGGCCGATGTTGTCGCCGAACTGGAATCAGGCGCCCTGAAGGGGAAAAAGATCGGCTCGACTTGGCGGATCTCTCGCGCCGCCCTCGACGAGTTTCTTCGCAGCTGAGGCATCCGTCCGCCAAGTCCGGCCACCGGCCTCTTTTTCCCTGCATGGATGCCACCGCCCGTTCCAAGTTCTCCTGCCCATCATGCGGCGCGGAGGCCACTTGGAATCCCGCCAAGAAAGCCTTGGTCTGCGGTTTCTGCGGCACCGAATCGCCGGCCACGGTCGAACTCACCGGATTCAGCCAGTCCGAAGAGAAGATCGTTGAACACGATTTGGTGCTCGCGCTGCGCAGCATCCCCGATGAGGCGCGCGGCTGGAATGCCAAGAAAATCCAGGTCAAGTGCCAGTCCTGCCAGGCCATCTCCGTATTCGACGAAAAAAACGTCGCGCAGCGGTGCGACTTCTGCGGCTCCGCCGCTCTCGTGCCCTACACCGAGGTCAAGGACTCGTTCCGCCCGGAGAGCCTGCTGCCGCTCAAACTCAGCGAAACTCAGGTGCGGGATTCAATCAGAGCCTGGTACGCTTCGCGTTGGTTCGCCCCGAACAAACTCAAGACCCGCGCCCTGACAGATACGGTCAAGGGGCTCTATATCCCCTACTGGACGTTTGACTCCCAGGTTCACGCTCGCTGGACCGCAATGTCCGGCGATTACTACTACGAGACCGAGCGTTATACGGACTCAAAGGGCAATCGGCAAACGCGCCAGGTCCGCAAGGTTCGCTGGTATCCGAGCGCAGGTTCACTGGAGCATTTTTTTGACGACGAACTCGTCTCCGCCTCGCGGGGGGTGCACCCTCAGCTCCTTCGTCGCGTCGAACCTTTCCCGACCAAGGAACTGGTGCCCTACGATCCGGCGTTCCTCTCCGGCTGGGTCGTCGAGCGCTACCAGATCGATTTGCCCTCGGCAGCCCAAGAGGCCCAGGGACACCTCCAGTCGAAGACGGAAAAGCTCTGCGCCGCCCGCGTACCCGGCGATACGCACCGTGACCTGCAGGTGGCGGCGACTTTCTCCGCCTGGACGTTCAAACACATCCTCGCTCCGGTGTGGATGGTCCGCTACGACTACCACGGCAAGGCCTTCCAGTGCGTGATCAATGGCTACACCGGCGCGATCGCCGGCGAGTATCCCAAGAGCTGGGTGAAGATCTCACTGGCCGTACTCGCAGCGCTTCTGATTGTCATCCTGGCAGTCATTTACAGCGACAGTCAGTGACCGCGGTGCCAGACTCGTTTCCCATGTCCACTCCCCGTCGGAACTTCATCAAAACCTCCCTCGCCGTTTCGGCCGCTGCCGTGCTTCCCTCCTCTGCTCTCTCCGCCGCCGCGGCCGCCACTTCCGGAAAACGTGAGTTTTACGAGCTGAGGGCCTATCGGATGAAGACCGGCGCATCCGACGCCTCGCTCCACACCTACCTGGAGAAGGCTTTCATTCCCGCGTGCAATCGCCAGGGCTCGGCCAATGTTGGCGTGTTCACCGAAAATGCCCCGAAGGACGGTCCAACCGTCTGGATGCTGATCCCGCATGCGTCACTCAACGGGCTCGTTGCCACCCAGTCCCTCATCGAGTCGGACCCAGCCCTGAAGCAGGCAGGAACCGCCTACCTCCTCACTCCCAAGGCAACGCCTGCGTTCGATCGGATCGACAGTTGGCTGCTGCATGCGTTCACCGGCATGCCCGTCATGGAACTGCCCTCCTACTCCAAGGCCCGACTGCCCCGGCTCTTCGAATTGCGCATGTACGAGAGCTACAGCGAGGTGAAGGCCCTGAAGAAGATCGCGATGTTCAACGACGGTGAAATCGACGTGATGCGTGATGTCGCCCTCGCACCGGTCTTCTTTGGCCAGGCCCTGACGGGCCCCAATCTGCCTCACCTTACCTACATGACGTCCGCTCCGGACGCCGACGCCCACAAGCGGCACTGGGATGCCTTCAAGGTCCATCCGACCTGGGAAAAGCTGAAGAACGATCCCCTGTATGCCGATACGGTTTCCAAGAACACCGCCCGGATTCTCAGTCCAACCGCATATTCCCAAATCTGATTGGAGCCAATCCGCATCATGGGGTTCAACGTCAGGCGCTGGCCCCCGTGGCGATCGGTCTCGAGCGGTCGGAAATCCATTCACTCCACGATCCGGCGTAGAGGCGAGAGCCGGTCAGTCCGGCGTATTCCATGGCAAACAAGTTAGCGCAGGCAGTAATGCCCGATCCGCACTGGTGCACGATCGGTTTCCCTCCCTCTGAATCGATCAGCGCCTGAAATTCGCGACGCAGCTCCGCCGCATCGCGAAAGGTGAGGTCAGGATTGAGGTTCAGCTTATGGAATCGATTGATCGCTCTGGGGATGTGCCCCGCGACCTGGTCGATCGGTTCAGTCTCCCCCCGATAACGTTCCGGGGTTCGTGCATCGAGGATGACCGCGTCGCGACGAGTCAAATTCGCTTCGACTGCCGCCACCGTCCAAACCATTTCCGGCTGGGTTTGTGCCACGAGCTTGGGAGGGCGCGGGATCGGCCAATCCGTCGCCAAGGGTCGCCCTTCCGTCTGCCAGCGTTGGAATCCACCGTCCAGCAGGAGGACCCGCTCGAAACCAATCCACCGCGCCATCCACCAGAGTCGGGACGCATATTGACCGCCGGCATCGTCATAGACGACCACCGTCGACCCCTCACCGACACCATGCCGACCAAGAAAATCGGCGAAGCTCTGGGGCGTTGGCAGCGGGTGGCGCCCATTGCTCCCTGATTTCTCTCCCGAGAGGTCGCTCTCCACGCGGGCAAAATGCGCCCGGGGGACATGCCCCTCCCGGTAGAGGCGTTCACCTTTGGAGTGGTCCATCAAATCGTGACGGCAATCAAAGACAACCCACTGCGGATTATTCAGTTGAAGGGCAAGGCGGGCGGGATCGATGAGCATGGCACAAGGCGGTTGGGAGTCCCCGAGAGCGTGTCATCGCGTACGACAAAGGCAATTGCCGCGTGGGCCCGCGGCAGCCGCACCACGCACTTTCCCCTGTCAGCCGAACGATTTGGCCGGCGATTCATCCGCGCGCAGGATTGACGCTCCGACCTGTCCCCTTCCAGCTCCACCCCTGTCGGTCATCGTCGGGCGCTTCCGGCGACATCGTTTCGCGTTCGATATTATCATCCTCCTTTCGTGCGCATTCTTATCCTGCTCCTCGTGTGCGTCGGATTCGTCCCCTGGTCACAGGCGGCAAAACCGTCCATTCCCTTCACGCCGGCGCACGGGCTGCGTCCGTGGGAAACCCACGCGCTCGATCTGTCCTCGGGTGTCCTCTGGGGTCTGCGGATGAACACACCCCTTTCCTACCGTCTGGTTCCGACTGAACTGTCTTGGCGCTCGCCCCAAGCTTTCGGTCGCGTCCTCGACGGAGGGGGGCGCCTGATGATTCGTCATCGATTGACCCTGATCGGAAACTGGATCCAGCAGGGGCCGGAGTCCCGCTATCTCGCCTTTTCCGGATCTCCGTCCATTGAATGGTGGAATCCCGAAGGCACTTGGGCCCTCGTCGGCGGCGCTGGCGGAGGCTTCGGCTGGATCGACTCGCGCCAAGTGCCCGGTGGCCAAGGCCAGGACTTCACTCTCAACTGGTTTGTTCGGCTCGGCTTCGAGCATGCGCCCACACCCCATCGTCGGTTCGGTGCAGGTTTGATGTTCAATCACCTTTCCAACGGGGGACAAACCGACCCGAACCCGGGCCTCAACGCCATAGGATTCACCCTTTCGCACGCTTGGTCGTTTTAAACGTACGCACAATTGAGCGCATGTCCTCTCCAGCGATCGATCAATTTCATGGTCTGAGCGCTCATTCCACTCCACCCGGCGCTCAAAGGACCGCTGGACGTCGAATCACTTCATGCGCTTTGGGGGGGGCTGAACTGCGCCCGGGCAATCGCGAGAGCCTGCGCATGCAGGCCGGTGGAACTACAGCTTAAGTCCTCGTGCAGCCGGCATTCAATGCCGGCATCAAACAGCCCGAACATCACTGCGAGCACACAGGCATCCGTATCCAATCCGCAGACGGTCACGCGCCGGATCCCCCGGCGCTGAAGCCGCCGAATCTGCGAAGGGGTGAGTCCATACCGGCCGATCTTGTCAAAAATCAGGTCCCCCGTTCGCGGTGAAATCAGCAACTCGATGTCGGTCGAGCCGGGCGCGCAGGATTTCTCCTTCAGGATCCGTCGGTGGAGGGATCCTGGGGGATTGATAAACCGTGTCAGAATCCGGCACGGAAACCGCCGGGAATAACGCTCGATGCGCTCAACGAACTCAGGCGCCGGCCTGAACGCCCGCTGCACATCCACGATCATCAACGCATGAGAAGCATTCATCCTTCAGCGCATATTTGAAGTCCTGATGTCGCCGGTTCAGTTCGGTGGCCGGACCGTTGTCTCAAGTTCCCGCGACATCGGCGACATCGGCGAGGTCGCAGCACAGATCAGCCGCGAGGAGATAGCGTTCAACTTTGCCCCGATCGGCGAAGCCTCCGACTTCTGCGTAACGGACTTCCCCCTGCTCGCACCGGAACACACCCGTCAGACCTGCGGTCCGGCCCGCCATCAAGCGCTCTCTCAACTCGGGAATCAGCGCGATCCGAAAGAATTCCGCCGGCTCGGCCCGGACAAACCAAGCGTCGTCGAAGAGTCGGTCGCCCACCGTGATCTCCTTTATCCCAAACATCTCCTTGATCTTCGATCCCACGCCCTGACTTTCCAACGAAAACGAGAGACGCCGCCCTCGGGTCCTCGCCGAGACCGCAGCCCATGTCGTGCGCGATTTTCCACTTCCCGCGGAGTAGGTGAAGAGCCTCACATATTTTCCCCGCCGGAGGCCCTCGACGGTGGGCGATTGGGTAATGAAACCAAGCACAGGCTCCGGCTGGACGATCGGCAATCCGAGTCGCCCAGCCAGCGCCCGCATCGTCTGTTGGGCTCTTCGCGCCGCCGCCCTCGCACTCAACACGCCGACCATCAGGGCAAAAATCGCGAACAAGAAGAATAGCCAAGGGAAGAGACTCGACTCCATGTCCGACCAGCTTGGCGCCCACGGTGAACGGGATCAATCCCCCTTCATCATCCATTTTTCCGCTTGACGGCCCTGCAGCTTCAACCGCAAACCGCACCGCGAGGCGCTGGAACGTAGCCAGGGCCGTCGGGCGACTCCGAAATCGGCGCTTGCACGGGCACCGCGGGCTGCCTCTTTGGGGGGGCGATGTCCAGCGCACCTACCCCGCCTTCCCCTTCCGCCGGGCGCACGGTCCGACCGGAAAACCTCATGGTGGCTGCAACGGTGCTTGGCCAGCCCTTGGCTGAACCATGGAGACGGCTCGTTGCCATGTGCATCGACCTCACCGTCATCGGGCTTCTGTCGTTCCTCTCCGGGCCGTGGCTGGGAGTGGCCACCGGAGCCCTCCTGATCGTGCTCTTCGGCAACTCTTCAACTGCGCCCCTGCCGCAGAAGGCCATCCGCTGGCTTTGCCGGATCCTCGGAGTCACCATTGTCACCTTGTCCATTCTCGTCTTTGGACGCGGAGCCTTGATCCGCACGGACGGCCTCCATCTTGACGTCATCACGGGTCGCGCACCAAGCGCCGCCATCCGCGAAACGGTCTGGCTCGCACCCGACGCCACTCCCCGCGAGATCCTCGCTGCCAATGAAAAACTGCAGAAACAGGTCGCGGGCCTGAAGGTCGAAAACGAAGAGCTGCAAGCCGCTCGCGCCTCCTGGGTCTATCAAGCGCGGGGTCTGGCGAACGCACTGGGCGTAACCTTCGGATGGTCGGGGGTTTATTTCACCCTCGTCGCAGGCACCTTCCGGGGCCGCACGCTCGGCAAGCGTCTCGTTGGTATCCGGCCGGCAAAGACCGACGGCTCTGAATTCACCTTCTTCGACGCCTTTCTGCGCCACGGCGGCTACGTCGCCGGAGTGGCCATGGGGTTGATGGGATTCCTCAAAATCCTCTGGGAGACCAACCGGCAGGGCGTCGAGGACCGGATCGCTGGCACCGTGGTCATCCGCGACCGACCGGCCGGACACGTCGCGACGTGATCTCCCCATTTCTCGGCGACCTCTCGAGAAGGGCATGGCGGTACTTTGCCGAAACCGCCCACCCCAGGACGGGCCTGATCCCCGATCGTGCACGCGCCTCGGGCACAAAAAGCGGCGAGGTCGCCAACATTGCGGCGACGGGATTCGGCCTCACGGCAATCGCCAGCGCCGCTGAGCGAAACTGGATCCCTCGAGCGGAAGCCACCGCACGCATCCGCCGCACGCTGCGTTTTCTCGAGGAGAGCATGGCTCACCACCATGGCTTCTTCCACCATTTCGTCCGCAGCGATGACGGAACGCGGGCTGGGTCGGTCGGGACTGCATCGGCCTCGCGCAGGGAATCACGCTGATCATGGTGGAGAATCTGCGTGACGGCATCGTCAGGCGATGGTTCATGCAAAATCCGGAGGCAGCCGCTGGCATTGAGCGGGTCCGCTTGGTCGCCAAAGTGCATCCCGTATCCGTTGCGGACGAAACCGCCTGAAGCGGACTTCGCGCTGTGTCGCCTGCGCACGCCACGATTCGGCTGCTGAGAACCTGGCTTGGGAGATCCTAGTTCAGAAAGAGAGGATTTCGGACCAAAACGTACAGCAGACTGCGCACTCCTTAACCGGATGACCTCGCCTGAGTAACGATCCGTTCAACCTCGGCTCGAACGCTGAAAAGAACGGGTGAACCGGTCGCGTACACCACCCATTGCTGAACGAGACTACAAGTCAGTCGGGATTCGTCCTGAAGAAGGAGGCGTTTGAAGTCCCGGACATCCGAAGAGTCGCGTCCGTCCGGCAGCGTACGCCGCGCCCGCCACGCCGCGCTGCACCCTCGCCTCCGACCGCGAGGGCTACTCGCCGGAACTCTTCGCCGAGCTGTGCCCGGAAAGTAAACACTTTATCGACACGATAAAAATGATCGCCTACCGCGCCGAGAGCGCCTTGGCGGGTGAAGTGCGCGAAACGCTCGCCCGCTCCGACGATGCCCGGGCGCTGT
>Ga0163144_10004088_pt1 | contig 33093 bp, 29 predicted proteins | sample OliLak19BULKMAT1_FD_123175 | JGI IMG/M metagenome (GOLD analysis project Ga0163144, IMG submission 123175) | Freshwater microbial mat bacterial communities from Lake Vanda, McMurdo Dry Valleys, Antarctica - Oligotrophic Lake LV.19.BULKMAT1 | ecosystem: Environmental > Aquatic > Freshwater >... | reverse complement strand
CATGATCTTGGTCACCAGGTCGACGCCGAACTTGCCGGCCACGAACGGATAGGCAGCGAGTGCCAGGAAGGCGACGACGACGAAGACAGACTTCGAGTGCTTCATCGTTCAGCCGGCCTTGAACAGGCCGTCGGGCTTCCACAGCAGGATCAGCGCCATCAGCACGTAGACCAGCACGCCGGCGGCCTGTGGCACGAAGACCTTGCCGAAGGTGTCGACCACGCCGATCAGCAGCGCGGCCACCAGCGCACCGCGGATCGAGCCGATGCCGCCGATCACCACCACCACGAAGCAGATGATCAGCACCGTGCTGCCCATGCCGGGATACACCGATGACACCGGCGCGGCCACCATGCCCGCGAGCACTGCGATCGCGACACCGGCCGCGAACACCACGCGGTACAGGAATTTGATGTCCACGCCCAGCGACTGCACCATCTCGCGGTTGGTGCTGCCGGCACGGATGGTCATGCCCAGGCGGGTGCGCGTGAGCACGAAGTACATGCCCAGCGCCAGGGCCAGGCACACGCCGGAGATGAAGAGCCGGTAGACCGGGTACGTCATCATGTCGCCCAGCGGCAGCGTGCCCGCCAGGATCGGCGGGGGTGCGACGCCGTGCACGTCGTCGCCGACGATCAGGCTGCGCAGCTCTTCGAAGACCAGGATCAGGCCATAGGTCATCAGCACCTGCTGCAGGTGCTCGCGTTCGTAGAGGAAGCTGAAGAAGGCCCACTCGAGCACATAGCCGAGCAGCACCGCGAGCACCAGGCCGACGGCCAGCGTGGCGAAGAAGCCCCCGCCGAACGTGCTGCCGACGAAGGGCGCCAGCGCATACGCCATGTAGGCGCCGATCATGTAGAAGCTGCCGTGCGCCAGGTTGATGACGCCCATGATGCCGAAGATCAGCGTGAGGCCGGACGCCACCAGGAACAGCAGCAGGCCGTACTGCAGTGCGTTCAGGCACTGGATCAGGAACGTGGCGAGGGTCATCGGCGGTGGCGCTGGAGAAAATCGACGGTGGCGGCGATCACCGCTTCGGGCTGGTCGCGGTGTGCGGAATGCCCACAGTCTGCCAGTTCGAGCAGCTCGGTCTGCGGCAGGCGGCGCGCGATGCCGTGGATCTGCGCCAGCGTGCCGTATTCGTCGTCCAAGCCCTGGATCGCCAATAGCGGGCAGCGGATGGCTTCGATCTCGCGCTCGATGGTCCAGTGTTTGAAGTCGGCACTCAGCCAGACGTCGTTCCAGCCCCAGAAGGCCGAGTCGGGGTGGTCGTGGTGTCGGGCCAGTTTCTCGCGCAGGTCGGTTTGACGGTAGGCGTCGCGGGCCTGGACGATGCTCTGCAAGGCGACGTCTTCGACATGGGTGTGCGGCGCCAGCACCACGACGCCGGCCACGGCCTGGGGCTGGGCCGCGGCCATCAGCAGTGCGATCGAGGCTCCGTCGCTGTGGCCGAACAACCAGGGCGGCTCGCGCTGGCCATCGACGCCGAGCGCGGCCAGCAGCGCCGGCAGCACTTCGTGCGCCTGCCGGTGCAAAAAGTCCACGCCCCAGGCTTGCCCGGCGCGGCGCGGCGTCGAGCGGCCGTAGCCGGGGCGCGAGTACGCGAGACCACGGCAACCCGCCGCCGCGCACAGGCGATCGGGAAAGTCTTTCCAGAGCGACTGTGAGCCCAGGCCCTCGTGCAGGAAGACGACCAGGGGAAGCGGGCTGTCGTGCTCTGCGATCCAGCGGTACTCGATGCGCACCGCGCGGCTGCGCCAGCGCAACTCGACGTGTTTCGCGGTGGACATCAGCCCGCCTGCGCTTCGAGTTCGCGCAGTCTGAAGCGCTGGATCTTGCCGGTGGCGGTCTTGGGCAGTTCCGACACGAACGCGATCTGGCGCGGGTACTTGTAGGGCGCGAGCTTGTCCTTCACGAAAGCCTGCAACTCGGCCTCGGTGGCCTGGGCGCCGGACTCGAGCACCACGAAGGCCTTGGGCTTGGTGAGGCCCTGTGCATCGGGCACGCCGATCACCGCAGCTTCGAGCACGGCAGGGTGCTGCACGAGCGTGGCTTCGACCTCGAAGGGCGAGACGTACTGGCCGCTGACCTTGAGCATGTCGTCGCTGCGTCCGCTGTAGGTGTAGCTGCCGTCGGCATTGCGCACGTACTTGTCGCCGCTGCGCGTCCAGCCGCCCTGGAATGTGTCGCGCGACTTCTCCCGGTTGCCCCAGTACATCAGCGCCGCCGAAGGGCCGTGGATGAAGAGTTCGCCGATCTCGCCATCGGCCACCGGCTCGCCGTCTTCCCCGCGCAGCGCAATCTCGTAGCCGGGCACCGGCCAGCCCGTGGTGCCGTAGCGCACGGCCTGGGGCCGGTTCGACAGGAAGATGTGCAGCATCTCGGTGGAGCCGATGCCGTCGACGATGTCCACGCCGAAGTGCGCGCTGAAGCGCTTGCCGACGTCGGCAGGCAGGGCTTCGCCGGCCGAGGACACCAGGCGCAGGCCGACTTCGCTGCGGTCGGGCCGCAGGGGATGGGCCAGCATCCCCGCAAAGCCGGTCGGCGCGCCGAAAAAAGCGCTCGGCCGCACGCCGCCGACTTCGCCACGCAGGCGCTTGAATGTGGCCTCGGGCGTCGGGCGCTCGGCCATCAACAGCGTGGTGGCGCCCACACTCATCGGAAAGGTGAGTGCATTGCCCAGGCCATAGGCGAAGAACAGCTTGGCGGCCGAGAAGCAGACGTCGCTCTCCTGCAAGCCGAGCACGCCGCGGCCGTAGAGCTCCGCCGTCCAGTAGGGATTGGCATGCGAGTGCACGGTGCCCTTGGGCCGCCCGGTGGAGCCCGACGAATAGAGCCAGAAGGCGGGATCGTCGGCCCGTGTCGCGGCCGCGCGGCCCATCGGCGGATGGTGGGCCACGAAGGCGTCGAAGTCGATCTCCCCTTCCTGCAACGGCGCCCCAGGCCGCGACACGACGGTGTGCTGCACTTCGTGGTCGGCCGCCAGCAGCGCCGAGCGCAGCACCGGCAGCACGGCGGACGAAGCCAGCACCGCCTGGGCGCGTGAATGTTCGAGCATGTAGGCGTAGTCGTGGGCCGTCAGCAGCGTGTTCACCGCCACCGGCACAGCCCCCGCGTACAGCGCGCCGAGAAAGGCGATCGGCCAGTGGCGGTTGTCGTGCATCAGCACCATCACCCGCTCTTCACGCCGGATGCCGATCGCACGCAGGCCTGTCGCGGTGCGGCGGACGGCGTCGTCCAGCTCGCCGTAATGCAACACGCCGGTGTCGTCGATGAACGCCGGCTTCGCAGCGCGTGCCTGGTTCAGGCTGAGCAAGTGCTCGGCGAAGTTGAAACGGCCTTCGGGCGCGGCGATGGAGGCTGGGGTCATCAACTCGAGTGCTTTCGACCTTGCAGGACCGAAGAACATGCATTATTGTGCTTGCTCGGAACATAGGGCGAGGGACTTTGCATGTCAAGCACGATAGTGCCTATCGACAGGTCGAGCGTCAGCCCTGCAGGCAGCGCAAGCGTCGACGACGAGACGCAACCCAAGCACGCGTTCCTGGTCGGTCTGGGCGAGCGCTTGCGGCGTGCCAGGGCCAGGCGCGGCATGACGCGCAAAGCCGTGGCCGCCGCGGCCGGTGTGTCGGAGCGGCATCTCGCGAACCTGGAATACGGTGTCGGCAATGCGTCGATCCTGGTGCTGCTGCAAGTGGCCGGCGCGCTGCACGCGACGTTGGCCGAGTTGGTCGGCGACATGACCACCACCTCGCCCGAGTGGCTGATGATCCGCGAGTTGCTCGACCGCCGAGACGACGCGACGCTGCGTCGCGTGCGGATCGTGCTCGGCGAGATGCTGGTCGGCGGCGCTGCGGCCGGCGACGACGCTTCGCAGCCGCGACGCCGTCGACGCATTGCCTTGATCGGGCTGCGCGGGGCGGGTAAATCGACGCTGGGGGCACGGCTGGCCAGCGACCTGGACTTCCCGTTCATCGAACTGAGCCGCGAGATCGAGCGCATCGCGGGCTGCGGCATCGCCGAGATCCAGGCGCTGTACGGCGTGAACGCCTACCGCCGCTACGAGCGCAGGGCGCTCGAGGAAGCCGTGCAGGGCCACCTCGAGGCCGTGATCGCCACGCCCGGTGGCCTCGTGTCGGATGCTGCCACCTTCAACCTGCTGCTGAGCCAGTGCACCACGGTGTGGCTGCAGGCCCAGCCCGAAGACCACATGCGACGCGTCATCGAGCAGGGCGACATGCGGCCGATGGGTGCCAGCCGGGAGGCCATGGACGACCTGAAAGGCATCCTCGCCGGCCGCGCGGCCTTCTACTCCAAGGCAGATTTCCGCATCGACACCAGCGCAGCGCCGCTGGATGCGACGTTCGATGAGTTGCGCCACACGGTGCGCGTGGCGCTCGAACTCGCTCTTGCCAGCCGATAGGCAGCAAAATGCTTGTCGTGAGCTGAGAGCTGCACTATGATGCACTTCGACCCGCGCAACCCGATGGAAGAACCATGAGTGACGAGCCGCGCATCAGCTACCAGACCCATCCCGGCGCGTACCGGCATTGGAAGTTGCGGTTCGAAGGCGCCGTCGGCACGCTGGTCGCCGACTTCGACGAGGACGGCGGCTTGCGCCCGGGCTACAAGTTGAAGCTCAACAGCTACGACCTGGGCGTCGACATCGAGCTCAACGATGCCATCAACCGCATCCGCTTCGAGCACCCGGAAGTGCGCTGCGTGGTCATCACGAGTGCGAAGGAAAAGGTGTTCTGTTCGGGCGCCAACATCTTCATGCTCGGCGTCTCCAGCCACGCGTGGAAGGTCAACTTCTGCAAGTTCACCAACGAGACACGCAACGGGCTGGAGGATTCATCGCGCCACAGCGGGCTGAAGTTCCTGGCCGCCGTGAATGGCGCGTGCGCAGGCGGCGGCTACGAGATGGCGCTGGCCTGTGACGAGATCATCCTGGTCGACGATCGCGCTTCGGCCGTCAGCCTGCCTGAAGTGCCCTTGCTCGGCGTGCTGCCCGGCACCGGTGGGCTCACGCGCGTGACCGACAAGCGGCATGTGCGGCACGATCTGGCCGACGTGTTCTGCACTAGCGTCGAAGGCGTGCGCGGCCAGAAGGCCAAGGACTGGCGCCTGGTCGACGACATCGCCAAGCCCGCGGTGTTCGCGGCCAAGGTGCAGGAGCGCGCGCTCCAGCTCGCGGCGCAGAGCGACCGGCCGCCCGACGCGCGCGGCGTGCCGTTGCCGCCCGTCGCCTGTGCGCGCGAAGCCGATGCGTTGCGCTACCCGCACGTCACGGTGGAAATCCAGCGCGCGCAGCGCACCGCCACCTGGACGGTGCGCGCCCCGGTCGGTGCGCAGCCGAGCGACGTCGCCGGCATCGAAGTTGCGGGCGCCGCCTGGTACCCACTGCAGATGGTGCGTGAGCTGGAAGACGCGATCCTTTCGATGCGCACCAACGAACTCGACATCGGCACCTGGCTGTTGAAGACCGAGGGCGATGCGGCCGCGGTGCAGGCCCTGGACGCCACGCTGCTGCAACACCGCCACCACTGGTTGGTGCGCGAGACGATCGGCCTGCTGCGCCGCACGTTCTCGCGGCTGGACGTTTCGTCGCGCAGCCTGTTCGCGCTGGTCGAGCCCGGCTCGTGCTTCGCCGGCAGCCTGCTCGAATTGGCCCTGGCCTGCGATCGCATCTACATGCTGGCCTTGCCGGACGATGCCGCACGGGCGCCCAAGCTGATCGTCGGCGCAACCAACTTCGCTCTCTATCCGATGATCACTGGCCAGAGCCGGTTGCAGCGCCGCTACTGCAACGAGACCACGCCGCTCGAAGCCGTGCGCGCGCGCATCGGTGAGCCCCTCGACGCCGACGCGGCCTTCGCGCTCGGGTTGGTGACGAGCCACCCGGACGATATCGACTGGGCCGACGAGATCCGCATCGCCATCGAAGAGCGCGTGGCGATGAGCCCCGATGCGCTGACCGGCATGGAAGCGAACCTGCGCTTCAATGGACCCGAGAACATGTCGACCCGCGTCTTCGGGCGCCTGACCGCCTGGCAGAACTGGATCTTCCAGCGTCCGAATGCGGTGGGAGAGAAGGGCGCCTTGAAGGTCTACGGCAAGGGCGACAAGGCCGCATTCGACTGGAACAGAGTCTAGGAACACACCCATGAACAGCATCAACTACAGCGAGAAGATCCCCAACAACGTGAACTTGGCCGAGGACCGCACGTTGCAGCGCGCGCTCGAAGGCTGGCAGCCCAACTTCCTCGCGTGGTGGGGCGACGTCGGTCCGGAAGGGTCGACCGATCACGACGTCTACTTGCGCACAGCGGTGAGCGTGGACCCCCAGGGCTGGGCCCAGTTCGGTCACACGAAGATGAAGGACTACCGCTGGGGCATCTTCCTGAATCCCGGCGACGCCGAGCGCCAGATCCACTTCGGTGACCACAAGGGCGAGCGCGCATGGAGCGAGGTGCCCGGCGAATACCGCGCCAACCTGCGTCGCATCATCGTGACGCAGGGCGACACCGAGCCGGCCTCGGTGGAGCAGCAGCGCCATCTGGGCCTGACGGCACCCAGCATGTACGACCTGCGCAACCTGTTCCAGATCAATGTCGAAGAAGGCCGGCACTTGTGGGCCATGGTCTACCTGCTGCACAAGCACTTCGGCCGCGACGGTCGCGAAGAAGCCGATGCGCTGCTCGAACGTCGCAGCGGCGACGTGAACAACCCGCGCATCCTGGGGGCGTTCAATGAGCAGACGCCCGACTGGCTGAGCTTTTTCATGTTCACCTACTTCACCGACCGCGACGGCAAGTTCCAGCTCAGCGCATTGGCCGAAAGCGCCTTCGATCCGTTGGCGCGCACCACCAAGTTCATGCTGACCGAGGAAGCGCACCACATGTTCGTGGGCGAGAGCGGCATCTCGCGCATCATCTCGCGCACCGTGGCCGCGATGAACGAATTGAAGACCGACGACGTGACCCGGCTTCGCGCCGCGGGCGTCATCGACCTGCCGACGCTGCAGCGCTACCTGAACTTCCATTCCAGCGTCACGGTCGACCTGTTCGGCTCCGACGAGTCGAGCAACGCCGCCACGTTCTACTCGTCGGGCTTGAAGGGCCGCTACGAAGAGGGCAAGCGGGTCGACGACCACCAACTGCGGGGCCAGACCTACAAGGTGATCGAAGCGCGCGGCGGCCAGCTGGTCGAGAAGGACGTGCCGATGCTGAATGCACTGAACGAGGTGCTGCGCGACGACTACATCAAGGACTCGGTGGCCGGCATCGGCCGCTGGAACAGGGTGATCGAGAAGGCAGGCATCCCGTTCCGGCTCAGCGTGCCGCACAAGGCCTTCCACCGCAACATCGGCGCGCTGGCGGGCGTGAAGGTGTCGCCCGATGGGCGCTTGGTCAGCGAAGCCGAATGGAAGGCCAACCGAGATCAGTGGCTGCCGTCGGCCGAGGATCGCGCCTACGTGGGTAGCCTGATGGGCCGCGTGGTAGAACCGGGGCGCTTCGCCAACTGGATCGCGCCGCCGGCGATGGGCATCAACCGGCAGCCCGTCGACTTCGAGTACGTGCGCTTCAACTGAGGACCGCCCGCCGTGGACATGGCCGACACCAGCGTCATCCAGCAGCACCTGATCGACCCCGAGATCTGCATCCGCTGCAACACCTGCGAGTCGGTCTGCCCCGTCCAGGCGATCACGCACGATTCGCGCAACTACGTCGTCGATGCGGCCAAGTGCAACCTGTGCATGGCCTGCATCGCGCCATGCCCCACCGGCTCGATCGACAACTGGCGCACGCTGCCGCGGGTGCGGGCGTACAGCCTCGACGAACAGCTGGGTTGGGAAGAGCTGCCTGCCGCATTGCCGCTCGACGATCCAGCGCTCGTGCCGCCTGAGCCTTTCGGTGAGGTTCAGGCCGCGCAGCACGTCAACGCCACGCTGCCGCCCTGGTCGGCGGCGCACGCGTACACCAACCTCTATGGCCCGAAGGCCACGGCCAGTTCGATCACCGCGCAGGTGGTTGGCAATGTGCGGGTCACCGCGGTCGGCAAGGAATACGACACCCACCACCTGGTGCTCGACTTCGGCCTCCTGCCGTTCCCGGTGCTGGAAGGCCAATCGATTGGCATCCTGCCGGCCGGCCAAGACGGACAGGGGCGGCCTCACTATGCGCGCCAGTATTCGGTGGCCAGCCCGCGCAACGGCGAACGGCCGGGCTATAACAACCTGTCGCTGACGGTGAAGCGGGTGCTCGAAGACCACCAGGGGCGGCCGGTGCGCGGCGTGGCCAGCAATTACCTGTGCGATCTGCAGGTCGGCGACAAGGTCGAGGTGATCGGCCCGTTCGGCACCAGCTTCCTGATGCCCAACCACCCGCGCTCCAGCATCGTGATGGTCTGCACCGGCACCGGCAGCGCGCCGATGCGGGCGATGACGGAATGGCGGCGGCGGCTGCGCCAATCGGGAAAGTTCGAAGGTGGCAAGCTGACGCTCTTCTTCGGCGCGCGGACGCAGGAAGAGCTGCCGTACTTCGGCCCGTTGCAGAACCTGCCGAAGGACTTCATCGACATCAATTTCGCATTCAGCCGCACGCCGGGCCAGCCCAAGCGTTACGTGCAGGACATGATGCGCGAGCGCGCGGCGGATCTCGGTCCGTTGCTCGCGGATCCCGACACCTACTTCTATGTGTGTGGACTGAAGAGCATGGAAGAGGGCGTTCTGGCGGCCTTGCGCGACGTGGCACAACATGCCGGGCTCAACTGGGTCAAGCTGGCGCCGATGTTGCAGCGCGAGGCACGTCTGCACCTCGAGACCTACTGATGCCCGTGGCTTCTTCAGCGCTGCAGATTTCGACCCGGCAGCCGGGGGTTGCGCAAGTGACCATGGCTCGGCCCGCGGTCTTCAATGCCTTCGACGAGGCGATGATCGCCGCGCTCGGCGCGGCCTTCGAGTCGCTCGGCGCGGACGACGCGGTGCGGGTCATCGTGCTGGCCGGTGCCGGGCCGCACTTCAGCGCCGGCGCCGATCTGCAATGGATGCAGCGTGCCAGCAGGGCCTCGCTCGAATGGAACATCGACGATGCGCGACGCTTCGCTTCGATGATGGCGCGCGTTCAGCAGTGCCCGAAGCCGACCGTCGCCCGCTTGCAAGGTGCTGCGCTGGGTGGCGGCGTGGGCTTGGCCTGCGCTTGCGACATCGCGGTGGCCGCCGACAACGCGACGTTCGCCGTCAGCGAGCTGAAGTTCGGCATCCTGCCGTCGGTGATCGGGCCGTACCTGATCAACGCGGTCGGTGCGCGACAGGCGCAGCGACTGGCGCTAACGGCAGCGCGCATCGACGCTGCGCAGGCACTGCAGATCGGTCTGGTGCACACCGTCGCGCCGCTGGCCGAGCTCGACGCCGCGCTCGACCAGACCGTCGCCGCCTTGCTGGCCGCCGGGCCACAGGCGCAGCGCGAGCTGAAACAACTTTTCGGCCGTCTCTCGAGCAGTCCCTCCGGGCCCGTATCTACCGAGGTGCGCGAGCTTTGCGCCCAGACGATCGCGCGGCTGCGCGGCAGCGACGAGGCCCGCGAGGGCTTTGCGGCCTTCCTGGACAAGCGGCCGCCCGCGTGGATCGCCAAGCCATGACGCAGCGGCGGTTGCAAGGGGGTCGGGTGCTGGTCGTCGGTGCCGGCATCATGGGCTTGGGCATCGCGCAGGTGGCGGCCCAGGCCGGCCACGCAGTCCAGCTGTTCGACGCGCGCCAGGGCGCCGCGCAACAGGCCGCCGCGCGACTCGGCGCCACGCTCGACGGCCTGGTGGCCAAGGGCAGGCTGGCCGCCGATGCCGCCGAAGCGGCGCTGTCGCGCATCACGCCGCTGGTTGCGCTCGAAGAGGCGCAGCGCATCGACCTGGTCATCGAAGCCATCGTCGAAGACCTCGGGGCCAAGCGCGCCTTGTTCCAACAGCTCGAAAGCCTGGTCGATGCGCAGTGCGTGCTGGCCACCAACACCTCGTCGATCTCGGTCACGGCGATGGCCAGCGGACTGCAGCACCCGGGCCGCCTGGTCGGCATGCACTTCTTCAACCCGGTGCCGCTGATGAAGCTGGTCGAGGTGGTGTCAGGCCTGCACACCGACGAGGCCGTCGCCGAAGCGGTGTTCGAGCTCGCCCGCCATTGGGGCAAGACGCCCGTGCATGCTCGCTCGACGCCCGGTTTCATCGTCAACCGGATTGCGCGGCCTTTCTACGCCGAGACGCTGGCCCTGCTGCACGAGCAGGCGGCCACGCCGCAGGTGCTCGATGCCTGCCTGCGTGCGGCCGGGTTCCGGATGGGCGCGTGCGAGCTGATGGACCTGATCGGTCACGACACCAATTTCGCGGTCACGCAGGCGGTCTACGAAGCCAACTTCCAGGACAAGCGCTACCAGCCATCGCTGGTGCAGCGCGAGATGGTCGAAGGCGGCCTGCTCGGCCGCAAGAGCGGGCGCGGCTTCTATCGATACCAGGGCGACGGGGTTGGAGCGCCACCGTTGCCGGTGGTGCTGCACGACGCGCCGGTCAGCGCCGGCGCGGTCAGCGTGCACGGCCAGGGCGCCATTGCCGACGCACTCGAAGCAGGAGCGGCCGCGACGCTGGCGCCGCAGGGCTGGGGTCCTTCACGGGTGACCGACAGCAGCTGGTGCGGACTGGCGATCGACGGCGCACGGCTGGTGCTGACGGATGGCCGCACCGCCGCTGAAATGGCCCGTGTGCTCGGTTGCATCGACGTGGCGGTGTTCGACCGGCCCATGCGCCTGCCGTCGCCGCGAGGCGCAGCGCTGGCCTTTGCGCTGGCGCCCAAGGCCGGCGCGGCGTGGCGCTCGCAGTCGGCGGCCTGGCTTGCTGCGCTCGGTTTCGCGCCATTGCGCCTGGCCGATGCGCCGGGGCTGGTGGTCGCGCGCACGCTGGCCATGCTGATCAACGAAGCAGCCGACGCGGTGCAGCAGGGCGTGTGCGCCCCCGATGCGGCCGACGCGGCGATGAAGCTGGGCGTCAACTACCCGGCTGGCCCGTTCGAGTGGCTGGCCGAGTGGGATGCTCGAGAGGTGGTGCGCCTGCTCGATGCGCTCGATGCGCACCATCGCGGCGAGCGCTACCGGGTCAGTCCCTGGCTGCGCCGGGCTGCCGACGCCGCATGAAGTTCGACGCATGAAGTTCGTTGAATTCCATGCTGGCCAGGTGATCGAGGCGGGCCCGTACCGGCTCGACGAGGCCGAGTTGCTGCAGTTCGCCCGGACCTACGACCCTCAGTGGTTTCACGCCGACCCCGCAGCGGCTGTAAGTGGCCGATTCGGTGGCCTGATCGCGAGCGGTTGGCAGACCTGTTCGATCGCGATGCGGCTGGCCGTCGATGCGGCACTCGTGGGTTCGGAGTCGTTCGCGTCGCCAGGCGTCGAGAAGATCCGCTGGCCGCACCCGGTGCGCGCTGGGGATGCGCTGTGCCTGCGGGCCACGGTGCTCGAGACGCGCACCTCGCGCAAGCGTCCCGACCTGGGCATCCTGCGCTGGCGCTGGCAGCTCTTCAGCAGGCAGGGCACCGAAGTGCTGGACCTCGAGGCCACCAGCCTGTTCGATCTGGCTTGATGCTCCTACAATCATCGGCGGTGAAATACGACCTCGGCGACCCCGGCAACCTGGCCCTGCAGACCACCGAAGACCGGGTCTTCGACTCGGTCGCCGAGCTGTTTGCGGTGCTCTCGACACCGATCCGGCTGAAGATCATCAGCGCGGTCTGTAACGGCGAGAAGAACGTGAGCGAGTTGCTGGGCGAGATCGACACCACCCAGCCCAACATGTCGCAGCACCTGAACACGCTGTACCGCAGCGGCGTGCTTTCCAAGCGGCGCGAGGGCACGCAGATCTACTACCGCCTGCAGAGCGAGCGCGTGGCCACGCTGTGCCGCGCGGTCTGCACCCAGGTGGCCATCGAGCTCGACGACGACGCGCGTCTCGACCCGTCCGATCGGCTGGTGCGGCCCTCGTTTCGCTGAGCGGCGCCGCAGGGTCTGGCGTCCGACCCCCTGGCGCAGTGGGCGCCCGATGGCAACCCCGGACTTTGCCGATTCACGCGGCGCCGGAGAACGGCGACAATCAGGGCATGACCAAAGTGATTTCTCCCAAGCTTTCCGGCGATGGCTTGCGCTATTCGGCAAAACCGACGGGCTCGCCCTTCCTCGGCACCGGCAACACTCGGTCCTGCTTCCTCTGCGGCAAGCACCGGCAGCCAGGGCAGCTGAAGTCGCGCCGCGTGCTCAGCCGCACCGAGATGGTCTGCGCACCGTCCTGCAACAGCGAGACGCCTCCCGGCACCGCCCGCTGAGCGTCGCGCTGTCGGCGCGGTAGGTCGGCCCCCCGCATTCGCGTGGGCCGGCCGGTTGGAGCTTGGGCGGGCGCGAAGCTGGCACGGTGGTTGCCTGCCCCCGCGGGGGGGCTGGCCGGGCGAAGCTCGGCCCTGGGGGTGCTCAGAGCCTCAATCCATCGGCAACTCGGACTTGCAAGGCACCACCACCCGGCAGACGATCCCGCCTGGGTGGCCTTCGCTCCACTGCACCTGACCACCGAGCTGCTTGACACGCTTGCGCACGCCACCCAGGCCTAGTCCGTGGGCCCAGTGCTGGGGCTCGCGGCCGCAGCCGTCGTCGGCGACCGTCAAAGACAGGATGCCGGCTTCGAGGACGCCGTCGATCTGCACGCGCCGCGCGTGCGCATGCGCGATGGTGTTGCTGACGAGTTCGCGCAGCACGCGTGTGAGCGCCGACCACTGCACGATGCCCAGCTCCAGGTCGGTGTCCCAGGTGAAGTCCCAGCCGACGTCGCAGTGGGCCGCGGCCAGGCGTTGCGTCAGGTCGGTCTTCCATTCGGCCACCGCGTGCGAAAGCTGGTGGTTGGCCGCGGCCAGGCCGCGCGTGAGCGTCTTCAGATCCTTCAGCGTGTGGCGAAGGTAGTCTTCCATCTCGCGCGTCGGCGCCTGGTACATCAAGGTCAACAGCCGGGCGCCGATGTCGTCGTGCAGGTCCTGCGCGATGCGCACACGCTCTTCGCTGCGGCCCCGCTCCACCGCCTGGTCGAACGCAACCGCGCGCGAGAGCAGGTCCACCACCCGATCGGCCAGCCGAGCGTCGTCGGCGGTGAACATGCGCGCGCCGCGCTGAGCGAAGCCCAGCACGATGACATTGGGCGTGGCGCCAGGCGTCACCTGCGGCACTGGCACCAGCAGGCTGGCGCCGTCGCCGACCACCCGCGCATGACTGCTGCGACGCGCCAGGTGGCGCAACTCGAGCGGCTCGAACACCTGGCGCAGCAGCCGCGCAAGCTGGTCGCCGAGCGATTGCGGTCGCGACTGCACCTGGCGCGTGATGCGGTAGAGGTGCTCGAACATGCGCTCGGTGGTGATGCGCTCGCGCGCCATCACCTGGTTCAGAAGCCACTGTCGCAGGCCAGCATAGACGCCCAGAGCGATGAACAAGGCCAGCGTCAGCGAGGTGAAGTTGCCGAGCGAAAATGCCGCAACGAAGAGCAGATCGAGCGACGTGGCAATTGCGCTGACGCCAGCCAGCAGCGCAAACTCGCGCATCAGCTGCTGGGTTCGCGCGAGGAACGGCAGCAGCAGCAGCATCGACGCGACGAAGACCACCCACATCGACGCGCCAAGCATCACCGCCTGGCCTGCGCGTGCGGTCACTTCGCCCAACGAGGCAATCGACAACGTCAATAGCAGCAGCGTTCCGACCATCAGCGCGCAAAGGCGCCACAGCACCGCCGCCAGCGGGTGCGGCTGCAGCCGCTGCATCCAGCCGAGTTGCAGCACTGCCAGCACGCCGCAGGCGAGCATCACGGCTTGGGTCCACCACCAGACGTTCGGCAGCGTGGTGCCCACCAGCGCCGCAGCGAGCGCACCCGCTGCGGCCCAGGCCAGCAAGGCGCGGGACCCCGAACCCGGCAGCCGGCGCGGATGGATGCCGGTGGCGTGCACCAGCGCGGCGGCGGTCGCCAGGTCGAGGGTACAGCGCAACGCAAGATCCCAGCGCATGAAGCCCAACGGCCAGCCGAGCAGCGGCAGCGACTCGGTGGCGACGAACAGCAGATTGCCGACCTGCGAAAGCGCCATCACCGCATACAGCCCGTTGCGCACCACCGGCCGCACCAGCAGCACGACCATCGTCACGCCATACAGCAGCAGCGCCAGCAGGCTTGCGAGCCAGAACATCGGTCCCAGGCCGGCCACGCCATGGGGCTGAGCGTCGATGCTCACGACCTGCCCCTCGTCGAGCTGCAGTTGAAGGGTGCCGAGCGCCAGCGCACGTGCGAGAGCATCGTGCTGGACCGCGTGCCAAGTGCGCTCGGCGTCGCCGCTCAGCCAGCGCGCCGAGCGTTGCAGCAGCAGGCTGTCGATCGGCGTCTGCACGCCCTGGGCATCGATCAGCGCGCGCACCGCGCGTGGCGAGCCGGTGGTGTCGGTGAGCGAAAGGATGCCGGCTTTGTTGCCCTGCAGCTCGAGCGGCAGGGCCGGTACTGCGGCGAGCGCGCGAACCAGGATCGCCAACAACAGGCAGCCGGAGAGCGCTGCCAGCACCAACACCCGCAAGCGCCAGCCGATCCAGCGTGCGGTACGCGCCGGGCCGTCGGGGATCCGTTCGCCATGCCACGCGTGGTTGCTGCCCGGGCTTCGCTGAGCGTCGGCCGGGGCCGTGACCTGAAAGTCGGCAGTCGGGGGCAGGGCAGACATGGGGACCCGGCGGGCAGCGCGCTAACGCGGTCTCACACGAGGCCCTGCTTGCTGGCGAGCACCGCCGCTTCGGCCCGGCTGGACACGTTCAACTTCTTGTAGATCGACTTGATGTGGTCGTTGACCGTGAACCACTTGATTCCCATCAGGTTCGCGATCTCCTTGATCGTGAAGCCCTTGCTGAGGTAGGTCAGGACCTCGCTCTCGCGCGGTGTGAGCCGATCGTGGTCGAGCGGCTTGTCGACCAGCGGCACGGGCTTGCTCGTGACGAAGCCGCCGTGCAGGGTAAAGCCGCCCTGCGTCGCGCTGCGCCCGCTTTCGCTGCCCTGGCGAAAGTGCGTCAACAGGCGCCGCGCAATGGCCGGGGACAGCGGTGGCTGACCGCGCACGATCTTCTGCAGTTCCTCGACCAACACCTCGAAACGGTCTTCCTTCAGCAAGTAGCCGTCGGCGCCGCGTTGCAACGCCGGAAAGAGGTGGTCGTCGTCGGAGTACAGGGTGGTGACGATCTTGGTCGCGGGGTACTGCGTCAGCTCCGCCAGCAGGTCCATGCCATTGCCGTCGGGCAGTTCCAGATCGACGAGGATGAGCTTGAACGGGTCGACCCCGTGCATGCCGCTGCGGCCGCCGGCGATGCCGATCTGACGACGTGCGGTTTCCAGGTCACCGGCTTCGGTGATGCCGATGCTGTCGCTGAAGCTTTCGCGCACCACGCGGCACAGAAAGCTGCGCGCGACGGGGTTGTCTTCGAGGATCAGGACCTTCACCGTCATTGCTCTCGCTCCCCAAGTCCTTCGGCTTCTTCCCGCCTGCAGACATGTCGCGCGGACTCTAGCGCATCGTGACGCTTCGCACGAGCGCATCGATGGGGGGGCAGAAGGCGCTCTGCCTACAATCCGTGCATGCGAATCCTGATTGCAAACGACGACGGCTACCTTGCGCCCGGCCTGTCGGCCCTGGTGGCGGCCATGCAGGGCCTGGGCGAGATCGACGTCATCGCGCCGGAGGCCAATGCCAGCGGCACCTCCAACGCACTGACCCTGAATCGCCCGCTCTCGGTGCACCGCGCGGCCAACGGCTTTCGCTATGTCAACGGCACGCCCTCGGACAGCGTGCATGTCGCGCTGACCGGCCTGCTGCCGCAGCGGCCCGATCTGGTGCTTTCGGGCATCAACAACGGCGCCAACATGGGCGACGACACCTTGTACTCGGGCACAGTCGCGGCGGCAATGGAGGGTTTCCTGTTCGGTATCCCGGCCATCGCGTTCTCGCAGGTGGGCAAGGGATGGGGTGAACTCGAGGCTGCGGCAGCGGTGGCGCGCGCCATCGTCGAGGACGTTCTTGCGTTGCCGGTGGCCGACCGTCCCTGGCTGCTCAACGTGAACATTCCCAACCGCGCCGATGCGCTGTCGCTGCCGCGCCGCGTGACGCGCCTGGGCCGGCGTCATGCCAGCGAGCCGGTGGTGTGTCAGACCAGCCCGCGTGGCGAAACCATCTACTGGATCGGCCCGGCGGGCGACGCCCGCGAAGCGGGGGAGGGCACCGACTTCCACGCCACCGCGAACGGCTCGGTCTCGATCACGCCGCTGCAGGTCGACCTGACCCACCATGCGGCGCTGGGGAGCTGGCGTTCGGCCCTGGCTGTGCCTGCCTCGAAGTGAACCCGCCGTTGCGCCGTTTCCCGGTCCCGCTGGCCAGCTTGCGGACCGCCGCGAAATCGGCCCAGAGGTCGACGTTGGACGCGGGCGCGAGCAGCAGCCTCGGGTTGGGTCTGGACTCCGCTGCGGTGCGCAGTCGCATGGTCGAGCGACTTCGCGCCGACGGCGTGACCTGCGAGCCTTTGCTGGCGGCGTTTTCCAGCGTGCCGCGGCATCGTTTTGTGGACACGGCCCTGGTGGCGCAGGCCTACGAGGACACCTCGTTGCCGATCGGTCTGGGCCAGACCATTTCGAAGCCTTCGGTGGTGGCTCGCATGCTGGCCCTGCTGTTCGAAGCGCGCGAAGACAGCCACGCATCGCACACCGGCAGGCTCGGCAGGGTGCTCGAGATCGGCACGGGCTGCGGCTACCAGGCCGCGCTGCTGGCGCGCCTGGCGAATCTGGTGATCTCGGTCGAGCGGCTGCGCCCGCTGCACGACAAGGCGCGCGACAACCTCGCGGCCACCGAGCGCAGCAACGTGCGGCTGGTCTACGGTGACGGCCGCCACGGCCATCCCCCCAATGCGCCGTACGACGCGATCGTCTGCGCAGCCGGTGGCGATGAGGTGCCGCCCGAATGGCTCGAGCAGCTGGCCGTGGGCGGCCGGCTGGTGGCGCCGATGCGCGATCCGCAGGGGCCCGGCCAGGTGCTGGTGGTGGTCGACCGCCATGCCGACGGCTGGCGTCGGCGCAGTCACGAAGCGCTGCGTTTCGTGCCGTTAATATCTGGCACAGCATGATCGACCGCACCGTTTCAGCACCTGTCCACGCACCGCCGTCCGGCCATGCGGAGCGTGCGGCCGTGCGAGCACGCGTCTTGCTCGCCCTGGTTGCTGCGATCGTGCTGGCCGGATGCGCCTCGCCCGCGTACAAGGCACCGGTCGAAGATCGCGTGGCACGGGCGTCCGGCGGTGCCCAGGGCGTGCCCGGTGCAGCAGCGGTTCCTGCAGGCTCGGTGGCTGCCGAAGCAGCCCGTGCACTGCCGGGCGCAGAAAACGCGGGCAAGCCCGGCTATTACACGGTGCGCCCGGGTGACACGCTGATGCGCATTGGCCTGGACACCGGCCAGGCCTGGCGTGACATTGCACGCTGGAACAACATCGAGAACCCGAACCTGGTCGAGGTCGGCCAGGTGCTGCGGGTCGTGGCGCCCGGCCAGGACGCGGCGGCGGCCACCGCCCGCGGCGTTGCCACTGCCAGGGTCGAGGCCCGTCCGCTGGAGGGCAGCGCCGCTGCGCCAGCGGTGCCCGCGTCAGTGGCAGCAACGCGGCCGGCTTCGGCGCCGCCCGCGGGGACGGCCGGGACGCCTGCGACGCCAGCGGCGTCCGCAGCAGCGGCTGCGCCCGCGCCGGCGGTGCCGGCGGTGCCGGCGGCCGCCGTACGCGACGGCGACGACGACGTGACCTGGGCGTGGCCGGCCACCGCGGCCGTCGCGACGCCCTTCGACGATGCCCGCACCAAGGGACTGGTCTTCGCCGGCAAGGCCGGTGACGCTGTTCTCGCTGCCGCAGATGGGCGCGTGGTGTACGCCGGTTCGGGCTTGCGCGGCTACGGCAACCTGGTGATCGTCAAGCACAACAACACTTACCTCACCGCCTACGCCCACAACCAGAGTCTGCTCGTCAAGGAAGACCAGGTGGTGCGGCGCGGGCAGAAGATCGCCGAGATGGGCGCCAGCGATGCGGAACGGGTGCAGTTGCACTTCGAGCTGCGCAAGCTGGGCAAACCGATCGACCCCGCGCGCCTGCTCCCGGCGCGCTGAGCCGAACGACGCTGACCCGCGCGCATGGCGGCGCCTTCGATTCCGCCACGAATGGCCGGCCGCCTGCCGCCGAGCGAGCCGCTCGAAGCCTCGATCGACGTTCAGGACGACGTCGAGGGGGTGGAGCCGGAAACCGGCGAAGCGTTCTTGCCGCGTCAACCCTTCGACGCCGATGCGTCGAACACCTTGCAGACTTACCTGCGCGAGATCGGGCGCGCGCCGCTGTTCACGCCGGATGAGGAGTACGCCGTGGCGCAGCGCGCACGCGCCGGCGACTTCGCGGCGCGGCAGTCGCTGATCGAGCACAACCTGCGGCTGGTGGTTAGCATTGCCAAGCACTACCTGGGCCGCGGCCTGCCGCTCACCGACCTGATCGAGGAGGGCAACCTGGGCCTGATGCATGCCACGTCGAAGTTCGAGCCGGAGCGCGGCTTTCGCTTGTCGACGTACGCGTCGTGGTGGATCCGTCAGGCGATCGAGCGTGCGATCGTGCAGCAAGCGCGCCTGGTGCGTTTGCCGGTGCACGTCGTGCGCGAGCTGAACCGGGTGCTGAAGGCGCGCCGAGCGCTCGAGGCCCAGCAGTCGGCCGCTCCGATGCCCTCGCCGGTGAGCGTTGTGCAGATCGCGGCAGCGCTCGACCGCGATGTCGACTCGGTCGCGGCGCTGCTCTCAATGGCCGAGGCGCCCAGCTCGATCGACGCGCCTGCGCGTCGGCAGGCCGAAGGTGAAACGCAAGGGGCGCTGCTTGCCGACAGCCTGGCCGACGAGGGCGCGCGCGACCCGGCCGAGCTGCTCTTGCACCACGAAGTCGAAGCCTTGCTCGACAGTGAACTTTCGACACTGAACCATCGCGAGCGTGAAGTGTTGACCGGCCGCTTCGGATTGCACGACCACGAGCACGAGACCCTCGAAGCTTTGGCCGAGCGCATGGGCCTGACGCGCGAGCGCGTGCGTCAGATCCAGCAGGAAGTGCTGGCGAAGCTGAAGCGCCAGATGGCTCGCCACGGCATCCACCGCGACGCCCTGTTCTGAGCCGCCGGGGGTGCCCGGATAATCGGGCGCATGACAGCAGACGGCGAGTGGCTGACGGTCGAGTCGCTCGATCTGGAAGCACAGGGCGTGGCACACGACGCCCAGGGCAAGGTGGTCTTCATCGAAGGCGCGTTGCCGGGCGAGCGGGTGCAGGTGCGTGTGCACCGTCGCAAGAACCAGTGGGAGCAGGCCACGCTCGTTGCGCTCGGCCGCGAAAGTGCGCTGCGCGTGCGTCCGGCCTGCCCACACTTCGGTCTGCACGCGGGCGCTTGCGGCGGCTGCAAGATGCAGCACCTGCACGCCGGCGCGCAGATCGCCGTCAAGCAGCGGGCACTCGAGGACGGCTTCTGGCACCTGGCCAAGGTCAAGCCTGAGCGCATCCTGCGGCCGATCGAAGGCCCGGCCTGGGGCTACCGCCATCGCGCGCGCCTCTCGGTGCGCCATGTGGTCAAGAAGAGCCAGGTGCTGGTGGGCTTCCACGAGCGCAAATCGAGCTTCGTGGCCGACATCCGTAGCTGCGCCGTGCTGCCTCCAGGCGTCAGCGCGCTGCTGCTCCCCCTGCGCGAACTGGTGGCAGCGATGCAGGCCCGCGACCGCTTGCCACAGATCGAGCTGGCCATGGGCGACACGGTGCTGGCCCTCGTGCTGCGCCACCTCGAGCCGCTCAGCGAAGGGGACCTGCAGCGGCTGCGCGACTTCGGCACGCTTCACGGTGTGCAATGGTGGCTGCAGCCGAAGGGGCCGGACACCGTCCATCGCCTGGCCGAGGGTGGCGAAGGGTTGTCCTACACGCTGCCGGAGTTCGGCATCACGTTCCCGTTCCTGCCGACCGACTTCACCCAGGTCAATCCGCAGATCAACGGCGTACTCGTCGCACGCGCGCTGCGCCTGCTCGACGTGAAGCCGCACGAGCGCGTGATCGACTGGTTCTGCGGCCTCGGCAATTTCAGCCTGCCGCTGGCGACCCAGGCGTGCGAAGTGCTTGGCATCGAGGGCAGCCAGGCGCTGGTGGAGCGGGCCAGGCACAACGCCGAACTGAACGGCCTGGGCGCCAAAGCACGCTTCGAAGCGCGCGACCTGTTCGGGATCGGCGGGACTCGTCTGGCAGCCGACGGCAGCGCTCAAAAGTGGCTGGTCGATCCGCCGCGTGAAGGGGCGTTCGCGCTTAGCAAGGCGCTGGTCGAATTGTGTGCCGAACCGGCTTCGGCGCCCGGCTGGCAGCCGCCCCAGCGCATCGTCTACGTCAGTTGCAATCCCGCCACCCTGGCCCGCGACGCCGGCCTGCTGGTGCACCAGGCCGGCTACCGCTGCACGGCAGCCGGCGCCGTCAACATGTTCCCGCACACCGCCCACGTCGAAAGCATCGCGGTTTTCGACCGCGCGTAGCGCACAAAAGAGAAGGGCCCCGTCAGGGGCCCGCTCTCCGTCTCGGCGACGTCAGTCGCGTTCACCACCGAAAATGCCGAGCAGGGCCAGCAGGCTCTGGAACACGTTGTAAACGTCCAGGTAGATCGCCAGCGTCGCGCTGATGTAGTTGGTCTCGCCGCCGTCGATCACGCGCTTGATGTCGTACAGCATGAACGCCGAGAACAGACCGATCGCGATCACCGCCATCGTGATCATCAGCGCGCTGGACTGCACCAGGAAGATGTTGATCAGCCCGGTCACCAGCAACAGGATCGCGCCGACGAACAGGAACTTGCCCATGTTCGACAGGTCGCGCTTGATCACCGATGCCAAGCTGGCCATGCCCACGAACACCGCGGCCGTGCCACCGAAGGCCAACATGATCAGGTTCGAGCCGTTGCTGAAGCCCAGCACGGCGGCCAGCATCCGCGACAGCATCAAGCCCATGAAGAACGTGAAGCCGAGCAGCAGCACCACGCCGGTGCTCGAGTTCTTGAACTTCTCGATCGCGAACATCAGGCCGAAGGCCCCCACCAGGAAAACGATGGTACTGACGCCCATCCCGAGGTTGGCCATCAAACCGGTGCGCACGCCGATCCAGGCGCCCAGCACCGTCGGCACCAGCGACAATGCCAGCAGCCAGTAGGTGTTGCGCAAGACACTGTTGCGTTGCTCCACCAGCGAACCCGAGCCGGCTTGACCCGCGTACGCTGTCTGCAGTCTTTCGTTCATTGCCACGAACCTCCGTGATGTGGGTGATGCGGACTGTGATCCGCCGACGAGATTCTAGTTCCCCACCTGCGCTGTCAGGAATAACCTTTCCAGGCCCGAAACCTATGCAAAGCAAACCTTTTCTCGCCCTCGACGATGTGCGCCGCATCGCCGCGGCTGCCGAGGCCGAGGCCGTCAAGAACCACTGGGCGGTGGCGATCGCGGTGGTCGACGATGGCGGCCACCTGCTGTGGCTGCAGCGGTTGGACGGCGCGGCGCCGATTTCGGCCCAGATTGCACCTGCCAAGGCCCGCACGGCCGCTCTGGGGCGGCGCGAGAGCCGGATCTACGAGGAGATGATCAATGGGCCCCGCACCGCGTTTCTGAGCGCGCCGGGGCTGGACGGCATGCTCGAAGGCGGCGTCCCGGTGCTGCGCGACGGCCATTGCCTGGGTGCCGTTGGCGTGAGTGGGGTCAAGTCGTCGGAGGACGTGCAGATCGCGCGCGCAGGCATTGCAGCGCTGGGCGACTGAAGCCGCCGCTTTATACTCTACGGGTTTGCCTGCACCCACCCGCGCAGCGCAGCCGAAAATCCACGGCCGAACGCATTGATGCCGGATATCTCCAGGCATCGATGCGCATGGCAACGTACACGTTCGGCGCGCTGGCGACACGATCCGGAGCCCGTCTTGCTGCCAGCCTTGCCTTCCGCCGTCCTCGCTCTCGCAGACGGGACGGTCTTTCGCGGCAACTCGATCGGTGCCCCCGGCCACACCGTCGGTGAAGTGGTCTTCAATACCGCGATGAGTGGCTACCAGGAGATCCTCACCGACCCGAGCTATTGCCAGCAGATCGTCACGCTGACTTACCCGCACATCGGCAACTACGGGATCAACGAGGAAGACGCGGAGGCCGGCAAGGTGCATGCCGCGGGCCTGGTGATCAAGGACCTGCCGCTCCTGGGGTCCAATTTCCGCAGCACGCTGACGCTGGACGCCTACCTGCAGCGCGAGGGCACGGTGGCCATTGCCGACATCGACACCCGCCGCCTGACGCGCCATCTGCGCAGCCACGGGGCGCAGAACGGCTGCATCATGGCTTTTGAAGTCGGCGCCCCGGCGACGACCGACCAACTGGATGCCGCGCTGGCGCTCGCGCGTGCGGCGCCGAGCATGACGGGCCTGGACCTGGCGCGGGTGGTCTCGTTGCGCGAGCCGACCGCCTGGACCGAAACCGAGTGGACACTCGGCGTCGGTCACGGCACCCAGACGTCGCCCAGGTTTCACGTGGTCGCCTACGACTTCGGCGTCAAGCGCAACATTCTGCGCATGCTGGCCAGCCGAGGCTGCCGCATCACGGTGGTGACTGCGCAGACGCCCGCCGCCGAGGTGCTGGCTCTGCAGCCCGACGGCGTGTTCCTGAGCAACGGCCCCGGCGATCCCGAGCCCTGCGACTACGCGATCGAGGCGACGCGGACCCTCATCGAGCGGGGTCTGCCGACGTTCGGCATCTGCCTGGGGCACCAGATCCTGGCGCTCGCGTCGGGCGCAAAGACCTTCAAGATGAAGTTTGGCCACCACGGTGCCAACCACCCGGTGAAGGATCTCGACACCGGCCGCGTCAGCATCACGAGCCAGAACCACGGCTTCGCGGTCGACGAGAAGACCTTGCCGTCGAATTTGCGGCCCACCCACATCAGCCTCTTCGACGGCACGCTGCAAGGCCTGGCCCGAACCGACCGGCCGGCCTTCTGTTTCCAGGGCCATCCCGAGGGCTCGCCGGGGCCACACGACATTGCCTACCTGTTCGATCGCTTCGTGGCGCTGATGGAAAAGAACTGACATGCCCAAGCGTCAAGACATTCAGAGCATCCTGATCATCGGCGCCGGCCCGATCGTGATCGGCCAGGCCTGCGAGTTCGACTACTCGGGCGCCCAGGCCTGCAAGGCGTTGCGCGAGGAGGGCTACCGGGTGGTCCTCGTCAACAGCAATCCGGCCACCATCATGACCGACCCGGGCATGGCCGATGCGACGTACATCGAGCCGATCACCTGGCAGGTGGTCGAGAAGATCATCGCCAGAGAGCGTGAGCGCTTTCCCGACGAGACGATGGCGGTGTTGCCGACGATGGGCGGCCAGACGGCGCTGAATTGCGCGCTCGACCTGCACAAGCACGGCGTGCTGGCCAAGTACGGCGTCGAGATGATCGGCGCCAACGAACACGCCATCGAAAAGGCCGAAGACCGGCTGAAGTTCAAGGACGCGATGACCGGCATCGGCCTCGCCTCGGCCAGGAGCGGCATCGCGCATTCGTTCGAGGAAGCGCTGGCGGTGCAGAAGCGCATAGCGCAAGACATCGGTGGCACCGGATTCCCGATGGTGATCCGGCCCAGCTTCACACTCGGCGGCACCGGTGGCGGCATCGCCTACCACCCTGAGGAGTTCGAGGAGATCTGCAAGCGGGGCCTCGACCTCTCGCCGACCAAGGAGCTGTTGATCGAGGAGTCGCTGATCGGTTGGAAAGAGTACGAGATGGAAGTGGTGCGCGACCGTGCCGACAACTGCATCATCGTGTGCTCGATCGAGAACCTCGACCCGATGGGCATCCACACTGGCGACTCGATCACCGTGGCCCCGGCGCAGACCCTGACCGACAAGGAGTACCAGCTGCTGCGCAACGCCTCGATCGCGATCCTGCGCGAGATCGGCGTCGACACCGGCGGCTCGAACGTGCAGTTCGCGATCGACCCGAAGACCGGCCGCATGGTCGTGATCGAGATGAACCCGCGCGTCTCGCGTTCGTCGGCACTGGCGTCCAAGGCCACCGGTTTTCCGATCGCCAAGGTGGCTGCGAAACTGGCCGTCGGCTACACCCTGGACGAGCTGCGCAATGACATCACCGGCGGCGCCACGCCGGCCAGCTTCGAGCCGAGCATCGACTATGTCGTCACCAAGATCCCGCGCTTCGCGTTCGAGAAGTTCCCGGCCGCCGACGCGCGGCTGACGACGCAGATGAAGTCGGTCGGCGAGGTGATGGCCATCGGCCGAACCTTCCAGGAGAGTTTCCAGAAGGCCCTGCGCGGCCTGGAGACCGGCATCGACGGCCTGTCGGAGCGCAGCATCGACCGCGACGAGATCGTCCAGGAGATCGGCGAAGCGGGTCCTGAGCGGATCCTCTTTGTCGGCGACGCATTCCGCATCGGCATGAGCCTGGCCGAAGTGTTCGAAGAGACCGCGATCGACCCCTGGTTCCTGGCCCAGATCGAGCAGCTGGTGCAGATCGAGCAATCGCTCGGCGGCCGAACGCTGGCGTCGCTGAGTCTGGACGAGTTGCGCCTGCTCAAGCGCAAAGGCTTCTCGGACCGGCGCCTGGCCAAGCTGCTGGCGACGAACCAGCATGAGGTGCGGGCGCGCCGGCACGCACTGAACCTGCGGCCGGTCTTCAAGCGGGTGGACACTTGCGCGGCCGAGTTCGCGACCCAGACCGCCTATCTTTACTCCACCTACGACGAGGAGTGCGAGGCCGAGCCGACCTCGAACAAGAAAATCATGGTGCTGGGCGGCGGGCCGAACCGCATCGGCCAGGGCATCGAGTTCGACTACTGCTGCGTGCACGCGGCACTGGCGATGCGCGAAGACGGCTACGAGACCATCATGATCAACTGCAACCCGGAGACGGTGTCGACCGACTACGACACCAGCGACCGCCTCTACTTCGAACCGGTGACGCTCGAGGACGTGCTCGAGATCGTCGACAAGGAAAAGCCGCTGGGCGTGATCGTGCAGTACGGCGGCCAGACTCCGTTGAAGCTGGCGCTCGACCTCGAGCGCGCCGGCGTGCCGATCATCGGCACCAGCCCCGATTCGATCGACATCGCCGAGGACCGCGAGCGCTTCCAGAAGCTGCTGCACGAGCTCGGCCTGCGCCAACCGCCCAACCGTACCGCGCGCACCGAGGAGGCCGCTCTGCAACTGGCGCAGGAGATCGGTTATCCGCTGGTGGTGCGGCCCAGCTACGTGCTCGGCGGCCGCGCGATGGAGATCGTGCACGGCGACAGGGATCTCGAGCGCTACATGCGCGAGGCCATGCGTGTGTCGGAAAAGTCGCCCGTCCTGCTCGACCGCTTCCTCGACGACGCGATCGAGGTCGATGTCGACTGCATCAGCGACGGCCGCGACGTGATGATCGGCGGCATCATGGAGCACATCGAGCAGGCGGGCGTGCACTCGGGCGACTCCGCCTGTTCACTGCCGCCGTACTCGCTGTCGACCGCCCTGCAGGACGAATTGCGGCGCCAGACCACGCTGATGGCCCAGGCGCTGAAGGTCATCGGCCTGATGAACGTGCAGTTCGCCATCCAGGGCACGGACGGCGCATCGGGCGAGGAGCCGGTGGTCTTCGTACTCGAAGTGAATCCGCGCGCGTCGCGCACCGTGCCCTTCGTCAGCAAGGCGACGGCTCAGCCACTGGCCAAGATCGCCGCGCGCTGCATGGCCGGGCAGAGCCTTGCGGACCAGAAGGGGCTCAATGGCCGCGCGCCGCACGAGGTGATTCCGCCGTACTTCAGCGTCAAGGAAGCCGTGTTCCCGTTCAACAAGTTTCCCGGCGTCGACCCGATCCTCGGCCCGGAGATGCGCTCGACCGGCGAGGCGATGGGCATCGGGCCGAGCTTCGGCGAAGCGATGTTGAAGAGTCAACTCGGCGCGGGCTCGCGCTTGCCGGATCGCGGCACGGTCGTCGTCACGGTGAAGAACAGCGACAAGGACCGGGCGGTCAAAGTGGCATCGGACCTGCACGACCTCGGGTTCTCGGTGGTCGCGACCAAGGGCACGGCGGCGGCGATCGCCGCGGCGGGTGTGCCGGTCAAGACGGTCAACAAGGTCAAGGACGGGCGCCCGCACATCGCCGACCAGATCAAGGCCGGCGACATCCAGCTGGTGTTCACGACCGTCGACGAAACCCGTACCGCGATCGCCGACTCGCGCTACATCCGCACCGCGGCGCTGGCCAACCGGGTGACGTACTACACCACGATGGCCGGCTGCGAGGCCGCCACCGAAGCGCTGAAACACCAGAGTGACTTCGGCGTGATGTCGCTGCAGGAACTGCACACCCGGCTGCAATAGAATCCTGGCTATCGCTTCCGAGTCACCATGGCCTCAGTTCCCCTCACCATCCGTGGCCTGCAGAAGCTCAAGGCCGAGTTGCAACAGTTGAAAGGCGTCGAGCGTCACGCCGTCATCCAGGCCATCTCCGAAGCCCGCGCGCAAGGTGACCTGTCGGAGAACGCCGAGTACGAGGCTGCGAAGGACAAGCAGGGCTTCATCGAAGGCCGCATCCTCGAGATCGAAAGCAAGCTGGCTGCGGCCCAGGTCATCGACCCCACTCAGCTCGATGCCGGCGGTCGCGTGGTGTTCGGCGCCACGGTCGAGCTGGAAGACGAGGCGAGCGGCGTCTTGGTCAGCTACCAGATCGTCGGCGACGACGAAGCCGATCTGAAGCTGGGCCTGATCTCGATCAGCTCACCGATCGCGCGGGCCTTGATCGGCAAGGAAGTCGGCGACGTCGCCGAAGTCCAGGCACCGGGCGGCGCCAAGAGCTACGAAGTGATGAGCATCCGTTATGTCTGACCGGCGTTCTTCTTCAGGCTCGTCACACGCTTCTTCGCCCGCTTGATCATGCCGCCTGCGGTGACGCGCTGATTGCCGTGTACCGTGAGCTTCTTGACCTGCGGCCGATGGTTGCCGCTCTTGCTGAATTTCAGGATCTTGACCACCCGCGAGCCGCCGGCCCGCGTCTCGCCGCCATCGCTTTGCTTGGGCGGAATCGGCCGCCAGAGCACCAGCAGCTTGCCGATGTGCTGAATCGGCGCGGCGCCCAGGCTGTCGGCCAATTCGCTGAAGACTGCATCGCGCGCCGGACGATCGTCGCTGAACACGCGCACCTTGATGAGCCCGTGCGCCTTCAGCGCCGCGTCGGCTTCCTGCCGCACCGCGCTGGTGAGGCCGTCCGCACCGATGGCGACCACCGGCTGGAGGTGGTGCGCTGCGGCGCGGTGGATCTTGCGCTCAGCGGGAGAGAGTTCGATGGCAGGCATGTCCCCATTATCGGCTGGCGATGAAGATCAAGACCAAAAGCAAGAAAGTCAACAAGGCGTGGCTCGCCGATCACATCAACGATCCCTATGTGAAGCTGGCCCAGCGTGAGGGCTACCGTGCACGCGCAGCGTACAAGCTGAAAGAGATCGACGAAGCGCTGGGCCTGATCCGCCCCGGCCAGGTGGTCGTCGACCTCGGCTCCGCCCCCGGCGCCTGGAGCCAGTATTTGCGGCGGCGCTTCGCACCCAAGGAGGCGGGCATCGGCGGGGCCGCGGTGGGCCAGCTGAACGGGCGCATCATTGCGCTGGACCTGCTGCCGGTCGAGCCGATCGAGGGCGTGCGTTTCATCCAGGGCGACTTCAACGATGCCCCGGTGCTGGCGGAGCTCGAGTCGGCACTCGAAGGCCGCGCCGTCGACGTGGTCCTGTCGGACATGGCGCCCAACCTGTCCGGGATAGCCAGCTCGGACTCGGCCCGCATCGCGCACCTGATCGAGCTGGCCCTGGATTTCGCCCGGGGCCATCTGCGCCCCGAAGGCGCGCTGGTGGTCAAGCTGTTCCACGGTAGCGGCTACAGCCAGCTGGTCGAGCTCTTCAAGCGACACTTCCGGGTGGTGCGCCCGATCAAGCCGAAAGCCTCGCGAGACCGCTCCGCTGAAACCTTCCTGGTCGGAATCGGTCTCAAGAATCCGTGACAGCAGCATGGGGCGTCGATTGGTGCCCAGCATCGACGGTCTTGACAGGACTAAAATCGTCCCCAATTCCTCCAGCGTGCCCCATTTTGGGCATCCGGGTGGGCAACGGCACAAGGAGCCGCGGTGAACAATCAATGGTTTTCGAAGATTGCTGTCTGGCTGGTGATCGCACTCGTGCTGTTCACTGTGTTCCGGCAGTTCGACCGCAGCGTGGTGGCGGGGGGGCAGATCGGCTACTCCGACTTCTTGGAGGAAGTGCGCAGCAAGCGAATCAAGTCGGTGACCTTGCAGGAAGGCACGGCTGGCGGTACCGAGATCATCGCGACCACCAATGACGACAAGCGCATCCGCAGCACCGCCACCTACCTCGACCGCGGGCTGGTCGGCGACCTGATCAGCAGTGGCGTCAAGTTCGACGTCAAGCCGCGCGAAGAACCCTCGCTGCTGATGACCATCCTGATCAGCTGGGGTCCGTTCCTGTTGCTGATCGGTGTCTGGGTCTACTTCATGCGCCAGATGCAGGGCGGTGGCAAGGGCGGCGCGTTCAGCTTCGGCAAGAGCAAGGCCCGCATGCTCGACGAGGCCAACAACACCACCACTTTTGCCGACGTCGCCGGTTGCGAAGAGGCCAAGGAAGAGGTCAAGGAGCTGGTCGACTTCCTGAAAGACCCGCAGCGCTTCCAGAAGCTCGGCGGCCGCATTCCGCGTGGCGTCCTGCTGGTGGGCCCTCCGGGCACCGGCAAGACTCTGCTGGCCAAGGCCATTGCCGGCGAAGCCAAGGTGCCGTTTTTCTCGATCTCGGGCTCCGATTTCGTCGAGATGTTCGTCGGCGTCGGCGCAGCGCGCGTGCGCGACATGTTCGAGCAGGCGAAGAAGAGCGCACCGTGCATCATTTTCATCGACGAAATCGACGCCGTCGGCCGCCACCGCGGCGCCGGCCTTGGCGGCGGCAACGACGAGCGCGAGCAGACGCTGAACCAGATGCTGGTCGAGATGGATGGCTTCGAGACCAACCTGGGCGTCATCGTGATGGCGGCGACCAACCGGCCCGACATCCTCGACCCGGCGCTGCTGCGCCCGGGCCGCTTCGATCGTCAGGTCTATGTGTCGCTTCCCGACGTGCGCGGCCGCGAGGCGATCCTGAACGTGCACATGCGCAAGGTGCCGGTCGGCCAGGACATCCGGGCCGACATCCTGGCCCGTGGCACGCCCGGCTTCTCGGGCGCCGACTTGGCCAACCTGGTCAACGAATCGGCCCTGTTCGCGGCGCGGCGCAATGCGCGTGTCGTGGAGATGGTCGACTTCGAGCGCGCCAAGGACAAGATCATGATGGGCCCCGAGCGCAAGAGCATGGTGATGCCCGAAGAGGAGCGCAGAAACACGGCCTACCACGAGTCGGGCCATGCCCTGGTGGCCAAGCTGATGCCCAAGACCGATCCGGTGCACAAGGTCACCGTGATCCCGCGCGGTCGCGCGCTGGGCGTCACGATGCAGTTGCCCGAAGGCGACCGCTACAGCCTGGACAAGGAGCGCATGCTGTCGACGATCAGCGTGCTCTTCGGCGGTCGCATCGCTGAAGAGGTCTTCATGAACCAGATGACCACCGGCGCTTCCAACGACTTTGAGCGCGCCACCGCGATCGCGCGCGACATGGTCACTCGGTACGGCATGTCCGACGAGCTGGGCCCGATGGTCTACGCGGAAAACGAGGGCGAGGTCTTTCTCGGCCGCTCGGTGACCAAGACCACCACCATGTCCGAAGAGACGATGCGCAAGGTCGATCTGGTGATCCGTCGCATCATCGACGAGCAGTACTCGATCGCGCGCAAGCACATCGAGAACAACAAGGACAAGATGCACGCAATGGCCAAAGCGCTGCTCGAGTGGGAAACGATCGACGCGGACCAGATCGACGACATCATGGCCGGCCGTCCGCCGCGTGCGCCGAAAGACTGGCCGGCTGCGACGCCGCCCAAGACCGGTGGCACGCCCCCGGCCGTCGGCACCGACGAGGCCACCGCACCGGCTTGAGCGTGCCTCCTACGCAGCTTTGAAACGGGGCCCTGGCCCCGTTTTTCATGAGGATGCAGGTTGCAATTCCCATGACCGCCTGGCAGACGACGCGCTTTCGCATCGACCTGGGAACGCCCCGGGTGATGGGCATCGTCAACGTGACGCCCGACTCGTTCTCTGACGGCGGCCGGCATGCCGACACGAAGGGCGCGCTGGTGCACTGCGAGCGCCTGCTGCGCGAGGGCGCCGACCTGCTCGACATCGGCGGTGAGTCGACTCGGCCGGGTGCGGGCAGGCTTTCGGCCGAAGAGGAGGTGGCGCGGGTCGTGCCGGTGTTGCGAGAGGCGGTGCGTCTGGGCGTGCCGATCTCGGTCGACACCAGCGCGCCGGCGGTGATCCGCGCCGCCCTCGACTTGGGCGTCGACATCGTCAACGATGTGCGCGCCTTGTCGAACGCCGAGGCAATGGACCTCGTGGCCGGGCACGGCAGCGTCGGGGTGTGTCTGATGCACATGCGGGGGGAACCGGCCTCCATGCAGGGCGGGGCGCAGTACATCGACGTTCTGGTCGATGTGGCCGACTTCCTGCGTGAACGCCAGCATGCGTTGATCGCGCGTGGCGTTGCCCTCGATCGAATCGTGCTCGACCCGGGCATCGGATTCGGTAAATCGGTCGATCACAATCTCGCCTTGCTGCGGCGCCAGCGCGAACTGCTCGCCCTGGGGTCGCCGCTGCTGGTCGGCTGGTCGCGCAAGTCGACGCTGGGCAGCGTCACCGGCCGGCCGGTGCAGCAGCGGCTGGCCTCGAGCGTTGCGGCTGCGCTGATGGCCGTACAACGAGGGGCCTCGATCGTGCGCGTGCACGACGTGGCGGAGACGGTCGACGCACTCGCGCTGTGGCGGGCGCTCGTTCCAAACAACAAGGAAGAAGACAACCGATGACCCGACGTTATTTCGGCACCGATGGCATCCGCGGCACGGTCGGCAGCGAGCCGATCACGCCCGACTTCATGCTGCGCCTGGGCCATGCGGTGGGCCATGTGCTCAAGCGCAGCAACCCGCGGCCGTCCGTCCTGATCGGCAAGGACACGCGGATCTCAGGCTATATGATCGAATCGGCGCTCGAGGCCGGATTTGCTTCGGCGGGCGTCGACACGCTGCTCTCGGGCCCCTTGCCCACCCCCGGGGTCGCCTACCTGACCCGGGCGCTGCGGCTGGACCTGGGTGTGGTCATCAGCGCCTCGCACAACGCCTACCCCGACAACGGCATCAAGTTTTTCTCCGCCCGCGGCGAGAAGCTGCCGGATGCCTGGGAGCAGGCGGTCGAGGCTGCCCTGCTCGAGGCGCCCCAATGGGTCGACTCGGCGGGCCTGGGCAAGGCGCGCCGCATCGACGACGCGGGCGGGCGCTACATCGAATTTTGCAAGAGCACCGTCGGCAGCGACCTGACCCTGCGCGGCATGAAGATCGTGGTCGATGCGGCACACGGTGCGGCGTACCACGTCGCGCCCGACGTGTTTCACGAGCTCGGCGCCGACGTTGTGCGCATCGGCTGTTCGCCCAACGGCACCAACATCAACGATGGGGTCGGCGCCACGGCGCCGGCGGCGCTGGTCAAGGCCGTGGCCGAGCACGAGGCCGACTACGGTATCGCGCTCGATGGCGACGCCGACCGGCTGCAGCTCGTCGACGCCGACGGACGCCTCTTCAACGGCGACGAACTGCTTTACGTGATGGTGGCCGACCGTCTGCAGCGGGGTCTGCCGGTACCCGGCGTCGTCGGCACGCTGATGACGAACATGGCCGTCGAGGTCGCATTGCGAGAGCGGGGCGTCGACCTGGTCCGGGCCAAGGTCGGCGACCGTTACGTGCTCGAGGAGCTGAGCGCCCGGGGCTGGCAGGTCGGTGGGGAGGGGTCAGGGCACCTGCTGGTGCTGGACAAGCACACCACCGGCGACGGCATCGTCAGTGCCTTGCAGGTCTTGCAGGCGGTGCAGGCCTCGGGCGGTTCGCTGGCGCAGATGCTGGCACCGGTGACACTGTTTCCGCAGGTCCTGATCAATGTGCGGGTGAGGGTGGGCAGCGACCACCGCACCAATGCACGCCTGGTGGCTGCGCAGGCGAGTGTGGAGCAGGAACTGGCCGGCAACGGTCGCGTGCTGATCCGTGCCTCCGGCACGGAACCGGTGCTGCGGGTGATGGTCGAGGCACGTGATGCAGACCAGGCGCAGCACTGCGCCCAACGCTTGGCGGCTGCCGCGCAGGGCTGACGTCGGGCACGCGGGCCCCGAAGGGACGCTTACTTCTTCGGCGGCATCAGCACGCGGTCGATCACGTGCACGACGCCATTGGTGGCGTTCACGTCGGCTTGCACCACGACGGCGTCTTCGACGGTCACGGTCATTCCGGACTTGGCCACGGCCAGGTTGGCCCCGTTGACGGTCTTGGCATTCCCGTTCTTCACGTCGGCGGCCGGTACCTTGCCGGGCAGCACGTGGTACGTCAGCACCGACTTGAGCAATTCCTTGTCGGCACCCAGTTCGGCCATGGTCTTGGCGGGCACGGCCTTGAAGGCCTCGTCGCTCGGCGCGAAGACGGTGTACGGCCCGGCGCCGCGCAGGGTGTCGGTCAGGCCCGCCTGAACAATCAGGCGGTTCAAGGTCGACAACTGCGGCGTGCGCGCTGCCGTGTCGGCGATCGTCGTGGGCGTCTGCATCGGGCTCGAGGCACATGCCAGCAACGTTGCGGCCAGGACGGCGGATGCGCCGAGGCGCAGGGAGGTGCTCTTCATGTGTTGGTTCCAGTGTCTCCGCGCCACCGCGGACTCGCCGGGGAGCTTACGGCGGGTATGTGACGGAAGCATGACGCCTGGGAGGCACCCTCGAATCACACTCCAGCGCCGCCGGACTGTCACGCAT